>ENA-UOJQ01002203-UOJQ01002203.1-human-gut-metagenome-genome-assembly--contig:-P63-NODE-2203-length-12627-cov-7.604438_pt1 | contig 12627 bp, 10 predicted proteins | sample MGYA00242352_ERZ723899 | MGnify/ENA metagenome assembly ERZ723899 | reverse complement strand
TCGGGCTTGACTTTTAATAGTTAGTCTTTCACACGATCCTTCCCTCCGAGACTTTTGGCTGGGCAGGTTATTTGACAGTCTGACGGACCGTGCTGCAAAACACAGCACGGTCCGAACTTTTTGTTCGCAGTTATAACTCGGCGTACTCGCCCTCGGCGGCGTCCTCCGCCTCGACGGCAGCCTCTGTCTCAAGTGCGATGGCCTCAGCCGGGGTCTCCGGCTTCAGTCGCGCGAAGCGGTAGAACAGCAGAGACAAGACCGTTGCAACGGTCCAGCCGATCGGCCACGACAGCCAGATGCCGGTCTCCTCAAAGGTGCGGGACAGGACAAAGGCCAGTGCGACACGCAGCAGCAGGTCCGTGAACGTGGAGACCATGAACGGGCCCATCTTTCCCGCGCCGCGCAGGACGCCGTCGGCCACGATCTTCGAGGCGACGATCACATAGAAAGGCGCAACGATGTGCAGGAACTGCACGCCGGTCGCCAACGCCTTCTGCGTCGGGTTATCGACGAAGATCTTCACAAGCGGTGCGCCCGCAAAGAAATACAGCACCGTCAGCGGGACGCACAGCGCCCACACAAGGTACAGACCCGCGCGGAAGCCGCTGCGGATGCGGTCCGGCTTCTGTGCGCCGAGGTTCTGCGCCGTGAAGTTCGAAATGCCGTTGCCCAGCGTCACGAGTGACGTGATGACCAGATTATTCAGCTTGACCGACGCGGAATAGCCCGCCATAACGGCCGTGCCGAACGAATTGATGATACTCTGCAGCACGATATTGCCGACGGAGACAAAGCTCTGCTGCAGGATGCTCGGGACGGCGACGCGCGCCACGCGGCCGAGCAGTCTGCCGGAGAAGACCGGAGCCCTCTGGCCCTCCGGCAGGTGGATCTTCGCCAGACGGCGGAATACGAACACCAGCGCCAGCACGCAGCTCACGCCCTGGCACAGGAACGTCGCCCACGCAACGCCGTCCACGCCCATGCCGAACGCCGTGACGAACAGGATATCCACCGCGATGTTCGAGAGAGACGAAGCCATGAGGAAGAAGAACGGCGTTTTGGAATCGCCGAGCGCGGAGAAAATACCGGTCGCCACATTATAGAAAAACACAAACGGCAGGCCGCAGATGTAGATGTTCAGATACAGCTGAGAGTCCTTCATGATCTCATCCGGCGTGTTGATGAGGCCGAGGAGCTGGCGCGACAGCAGCAGGCCGACCAGCATCAGAATGGCGCACAGGCCCGCGCTGGCGATGAGCGTGGTATAGATCGTCGTCTTCATGCTGCGCAGGTCCTTCGCGCCGAAGAACTGCGCCGCCACGACGGAGCAGCCGATGTTGCAGCCAAAGGCAAAGGCGATGAAGATCAGCGTGATCTCATAGCTGTTGCCGACGGCGGCCAGCGCATTCTCGCCGATGAATTTACCGGCGACAAAGCTGTCTGCGATATTATAAAGCTGCTGGAAAATGATGCTGCCGAACAGCGGCAGACAGAATTTCCAGAGCACCCGGCTGGGTTTGCCGGTCGTTAAGTCCTGATTCACAATGATTCCTCCTTGATTCCATTCCAAGGGTGTATTATAATGGCTCTGTTCTTATACGGATAATCTATTGTTGATATGGTCTCCATATCAATTTTATATGGGAGGAACACATGGACATTGCGCTGGATTATTACCGCATCTTTGAAGCCGTAGCGCGGCACCGCAGCTTTACCCGCGCGGCGGAGGCGCTGGTCAACAGCCAGCCGAACCTGACGCGCGCCGTGCACAATCTCGAGGCGGAGCTCGGCTGCCGCCTGTTCCTGCGCTCCAGCCGCGGCGTGGAGCTGACGCCGGAGGGCGAGGCCCTCTATGCCCACGTCACGGCCGCCATGGAGCAGCTGCGCGCAGGCGAGGCCGAGCTGCAGCGCCAGCGCGAGCTGCGCAGCGGCATGGTCTCCATCGCCTGCAGCGAGACGGCCCTGCACGCCGTGCTGCTGCAGGTACTCAGCCGCTTTCACCGCGAAAATCCCGCTATCCGCCTGCGCGTTTCGAACCAGTCCGCGCCGGAGGCCATCGACGCCCTGCGCAACGGCCTTGCCGAGCTTGCCGTCGTCACAATGCCGCCCGCTCCCCTGTCCGCCCCGCTGGAGGCGACGGTGCTGGCCTCTTTCCGTGAGGTCGCCGTGTGCAGCACGGCCTTCCCGCTGGACAGCGGCCGCACCTTTACGCTCCGGGAGATCGCGGCCCTGCCGCTCATCGCCCTGCGGCGCGGCACGAGCACGTTTGACCTCTATGAGAGCCTGTTCCGCCGCCATGGGCTGAGCTATGCGCCGGATATTGAGGCGGCGACCTCCACGCAGCTCCTGCCGCTTGTGAAAAACGGCCTCGGCATCGCCTTTGTGCCGGATGTTCTGCTCCCCGCCCCCGGCATCGAGCGCCTGCACCTGCGCGAGGCCCTGCCGGAGCGGGCCGTCTGCCTCATCCGCCGCACGGACCGGCCCCGCAGCGTCGCTGCCGCCGCACTCGAAACGATGCTTCTTTCGCTGCAGAACAAGTAAAATGATCCTGACGATCCACATGGGCCTGTGGATCGTCAGGATCTGTTATTTGATATTATACTCCCTCGACCGTGCCGGCGTTCTTCGCCTCGAGCACGCGGATGGCGTGATACAGGAACTCGTTATACGGCGTGGGGACGCCATATTCCTTGCCAAGGCGGATGACCGCACCGGCAAAGATATCGACCTCCGTTTTGCGCCCGGCCAGAATGTCCTGCAGCGTGGAGGGCTTGTTGCGCGGCGGAACGGCCTTGATGACGTCCAGATGGTCGCGCGCATAGTTCGTCTCGATGGGGATGCCCTTCTTCTGCGCGATCTCGATGACCTCGGCCGCGACCATGATGCGCAGCGCCTCGGCATCCTCGCAGCTGCCCCACGCGCCGTACGGCAGGTCGAGCACGGCAGCGACCTGATTTTCGCTGACGTTGCAGGCAAATTTCTCCCAGATGGCCAGCAGCATATCCGGGCGGATCTGATAGCGGATGCCCGCGCCGTCAAACAACGCCTTGAGACGCAGCACGCGCTCGGACAGGTTCGTGGGATCGTTCTTCTTCTCGCCGTACTCCACATAGAACGCGGCGTTCGGGTCGAACGAAACGGTGTTTCCGACCTTGACGCTGCTGATGCGCATCAGAGAATAGACGATATTCTCCCAGCCGTAGGTCTTCGCCACGACCTCCTCGCTCTCCACGCCGTTGAGCGGCGAAAGGATGAGCGTCTCCGGGCCGATCTGCGCCCGCACGTCCTCGATGGCCTGCTGCAAGCCAGACATCTTCGTGGCAAAGATCACCAGATCGGCAGGCTCGCCCTCGCCCGGCTCCACAACGTGGTAGTATTCCTGCTTGCCGTTGATGACAAGGCCCTCGCGGCGGATCCGCTCCGCACGCGCACCGCCTGCGATGACACGCAGATCGTCGCCGAGCACCGGCTGCAGCCTGTCCGCGAAATATGCGCCGATGGCTCCGAGGCCGACCAGCGCGACTGTTTTGATCTCCTTCATGGCAGTGTCTCCTTTGCAGTAGCTGCGCAGACCTCATCGCGCAGCCGATATCTTGGATATTTTACCACAAATTGGCACATATTTCCACAGGATTTTTTATGTTTCCGGCAGACGGCCGAGCAGCGCAGGCCCATGCTCCCGCAACCATGCGCGCTGCGCGGCATAGTCCGGCAAACATGATGCGACCTCGCGCCAGAACGCGGCGCTGTGGTTCATCTGCTTTCGGTGGCACAGCTCATGCACGGCGACATACTCGCGTACCTCCGGCGGGGCCAGCATCAGAAGGCAGTTGAAGCTCAGGCTCCCGCGGGCGGAGCAGCTGCCCCAGCGGGTGCGCTGCGCGCGGATCGTGATCCCGGCAAAGTCGACGCCCATCCGGGCCGCAAGGCGCGTCACGCGCTCCGTCAGGTCGGCCTGCGCCGCGGTGCGGAGCCGCTGCAGCTCCGCTTCGCTCAGGATGCCCGCCCGCTGCGCGGCCCGGCTCCCCGCTCTGGCGCGGGCCACGGCTGTCTCGAGCCATGCCGCATGCTGCTCGGCAAAGGCATGGATATCCCGCTCCGGCAGGCGCAGGGGCGCGCGGGCAACGATCTCGCCCGTCGGCAGGACCTGCAGCGCCAGCGTTTTCCGGCGGCTGCGGACGATCCGCAGCTCCGTCACGGCCGCACCGCCTGCCAGACGCGCAGGGCCAGCGCCGCACTGCCGACATGATAGCCGCTGACGGCATAGGCCGCCGTGAGCGGGCCGCGCAGCACAACGAGCAGCGGCAGCTTACCCGCCTCGGCAAACGTCTGCCGCGCGGCAGTCTCCGCCGTGCGCGCATCGCCGTCCAGCAAGACAGGGACGTCCGGGTTCTTTTCGCAGAAGCGACGCAGGGTCTCATTGCGCAGGGAACCGGCATCCGGAACGAGCAGCGTCAGGGGCACACCCTGCAGGTCCTCGTCCAGAAGCTCGCGCAGCAGGTGCTCCGTCGGCTCCTGCCCGGGCGCGAGCCACGCCAGCAGGCCGCCGCGGGCCGTGAGCGCCGCACCGGAGACCGGCTCGCCCGCCGCTGTCCGCGCGGAAAAGAAGTCCTCCATCGCATGGCTGCCCAGCATCTCAGAAAGGGCCGCATGGGCGCGCTCCAGACGGATCGTGCGCCGTTCGCCCGCCGCAAGGGAAAAATGCCGCCGCAGCACGCGCTGGTCGCCGTTTGGAAGCCGGTTCGTCGTGAGCAGGCAGTAGTCCCCCGGCGCAGCGGAGAATGTCAGGCCGTCCGCCGAAGGCCAGAGCAGGCGCGCACCGTCCGGCGTCAGGGCAGAAAGGGAAAAGTCCACGCCGCAGGCCCATTTTTCACCCGCGGGGCAGATCAGAACGACCGTTCCGCGCGTGTTGCGGCCCTCCGTGCGCTTCCAGACGCCGTTCTGCCAATATTCGGCCGCACCGTCCTCCGGCGCAAGCCGGGCCGGGACGCCGAGCGCGCGGCAGAGCGCCGCAAACAGGACGCGCTTTGCCTCCGGCGAAGCCTGCCGCAGCGTCAGCGCCGCCAGCGGAGATGGGCTGAGCACGGACGGCTCGATCGTCTCCATGAGCCATGCCCAGAGTGCCGCCGGGTCCCTGCGAAACACAGCGCTCCGTTCCTCCGAAAAATATGTAGTCAACTCCCGCCGCTGCGGCAGAAGCTGCTCATATCCGACGCGCGGACAGAGCACAAAGGCCTCCCAGATGCCTTCCGGCACGCCGTCCGGCCGGGGCGTGTGCGCCCATGTATCGCGCAGGACATCCGGCGCGATATCGAGCAGGTCCTTCGGTAAAAGTGTGCGCAAAAGGGGCAGTGCCTCCGGCTCCTCCCGCAGAAAGGCCGCCAGCTGTGCCGCATGGCCCGCGCCCGCGCGCAGCAGCGCCGTCTCCTCCGGCGGCAGGCCCTGCGCGTCCGCCTCGTCCAGCCGGGCCTCGCGGCGCTGCGTCCACGCCTCGTGCGCCTGCCGGAGCCACCGCTCCTGCAGGTCCCGCTGCGCCTCCGTCGGAACGGTCCCGCGCACCGCGCCGCCATGGGGCGCCGTCAGCTCGATCGGCTCCCAGCGGTCCGTGGGATACACGGGTCTCCCGAGCGTCAGCACGACCGGCCCGGTCTCCTCCGGGGAGACGAAGGCCTCACAGCACAGGCCGTCCCGCCGTGCCAGCAGCCGCAGACTGCCAAGGCCGCATGTGAGGGCCGCCATGCCGGACGCATCGGTCTGCACCGTTGCCGCGGGATACCATTCACAATTATTCAGAATACAAAAATCGACATCGGCCCCCGCCGCAGGCACGCCGTTCCCGTCCGTCACGCGGACGGTCAGGCGGCGCACATCGGCATAGCGGGCCGTTTCGTTGCAATAAACCACATCGCCCTCGCGGCCGATGAGATCCGCACCCGGCTCCGGCTCGCCGAAGCAGCGGCTGTGCACCAGAACGGCGCGTCCGGCCGCGCTGTTGAACCAGCCGCGGTCCAGCACGGCCTCCGGCTCACAGGCACCGAGAAAGTGCCACGCGCCGCCGCACCGGACCTCGACCCACGCATGGTTGTCGTCACAGTGCGCCCAGCGCGGCACATAGACCTGCCGCGCCGCAAAGCCGCAGGCGCGCAGGACATTCACCGCGAACATGGACTCCTCGCCGCAGCGACCGAAGCCCGCGCGGAGCACGGCCAGCGCGCTGCGCGTGCGCTCGTCCGTCGGCTGATAGACCACATGCTCCGCGCACCAGCGGTTGATCTCCAGAACGGCGGCCTCCTCCGGAAGGCCGCGCAGCCGCTCGGCAAGCGCGGCATAGAACACGGGGCGGCAGTCGCACAGCGCCTCATTATTGACGCGCGGATGCAGCACATAGGCAAGAAACAGCGGCTCCGGCAGAGCGCGCGTCCACGAAACGTTCTCCCGCAGGTATCGCGCATGCGCCGCGCAGGAGAAAAACACCTCCGGCGGCGTATCGAGCCAGTCGCTGGCGGGGCTTGCCGCATAGCAAAGGCGGGCCAGCCGCGCCGTCTCGTCCGGCAGGGTCTGCAATAGGTCCAGAAGCTGCCAAAGGCCCGTCTGGGCGAGCTTCCGCTCAAATTCCGCTTTCCGGCCTCTCATGCCTGCGCTCCCGGCGTTCCGAGGGCGTGCACCGCCTCGGCGCATGCGCGGAACTCCGCCTCGTCCGTCAGCCAAAGCTCATACTCCGAAAGGGACGGCAGGCCCATGGACACGCCCTCCTTGCGGTAGCGCATGCCGCTGTCCACGCTGCCCTTGCGGCCCGTGGTGTGGAAGGTCGTGATGCCGGTCTGGGCGGCGATCCCGGCGATGTTCGTGCGCTTCACGCCGCAGCCCGCCATCAGGTCGATGCGCCCTGCCGCCTGCCCGTTCAGCTTTGCCAGAAGCGGCGCGCCGAGGGCGGCGTTGGCCGCCTGCCCGGAGGACAGGATCGTCCGGCAGCCAAAGGAAACGGCGTCCTCCAGCGCCCGGAACGGGTCGCGCGTCATGTCGAACGCGCGGTGGAGCGTGACCTCCATCTGCCCTGCGCAGGCCATCATGCGGCGCATCTGCGCAAGGTCCAGCTCGCCGTCCGGCGTGAGCGCGCCGATGACGACGCCGTTCGCGCCGAGGTCGCGGAAGGCCGCGATCTCCTCGCACATCTCCTCCAGCTCCGGCTCGGTATAGAGAAAATCGCCGAAGCGCGGGCGGATAAGGACGTTGATGGGCACGCCGCTGCCGCGCTGCACCTGCCGGAACAGGGCATGCGTCGGCGTTGTGCCGCCGATGACCAGATGGGCGCACAGCTCCAGCCGGTCCGCACCGGCGCGGCTTGCCGCCATGGCAGAGGCATAGGAATCCACACATGCCTCGATCAGGGGTCGTTTCATTTTGCTTCCTCCTTTATTTCTGCCAGCCCGCAGGCCAGATGGAACAGGGTGCTCACGGCCGTTCCGGTCGCGCCGGGGACCTGATGCTCCCAGACATAGCCCTTGTTGTCCGCCGTGCCTGCGATGTCCAGATGCAGCCACGGCAGACCCTCGGTAAAGTGCCGCAGGAACAGCCCGGCCGTGATCGCGCCGCAGCCGTCGCGGCTCGTGTTGCGCACGTCGCCGAGGTCGCCGCGGATGAGCTTTTCATATTCCGGGAAGTCCGGCATACGCCAGAAGCGCTCGCCGGAGTGGGCGGCGGCCCGCTCGAGCGCGGCATACCAGCCGTCGTCGCTCGCCATAACGCCCGTGGCCACATAGCCGAGCATGGCGCAGATCGCGCCCGTCAGCGTGGCGGCGTCCACAAGGCGCGTGCAGCCCTCCTTCCGGATGGCCCACGTCAGGCCGTCGGCCAGAATGAGGCGGCCCTCGGCGTCTGCATTGAATACCTCGATGGTCTTGCCGGACAACGAGCCGATCAGGTCCCCCGGCAGCAGGCTCGTCGTGGAGATGCGGTTCTCGCAGCACGGCACGACGGCCGTGACGTTCACAGGCAGCCCGGCCGCCGCAATGGCGCGCACGGCAGCGGCCACGGCAGCGCCGCCCGCCATATCGCCCTTGATGCCCGCCATGGAGCCGCTGGATTTCAGATTATAGCCGCCGGAATCCACCGTCACGCCCTTGCCGACAAGGCCGAGGCGCTCCGCCGAATCCGGCGCGCCCGTATAGCGCAGCACGGCCAGCACCGGCGAGTGGCCGCTGCTGTCGCCCACGGCGAGGAAGGCCTCCAGCCCCAGCTCGTGCAGGGTGCTGCGGTCATAGCACTGCGTCTCGATCGGCAGACCCGCGCACTGCTCCGTCAGCGCGGCGGCAAGCCGCTCCGGCGTGAGCAGATTGGCAGGGCGGTTCACAAGACTGCGCGTCCGGAGGATGGACTCCGCCAGCGTCCAGCCGAGCTGCAGGTCCTGCTCCTGCCAGCCCTCGCCGGAGGCATAGCAGGCAAATTCCGGCTCCCACTGATCGGAGAGCGTATATTTCATCTGATAAGCGCCGCCGCAGATGCCCTCGGCCGCAGCCAGAAGGCCGTCCCGGCCCAGCTCGGCCGCCGCGCTCAGGTCGAACACGGCGCTCTTTGCACCGCTGGCCTGCACGGCCTTGGACGCCTTGCCATAGACCTCCTTGCAGGCCAGGACCGACCAGCTCTCGCCGCGGCCCACAGTGATCTGCTCGCTGCCGTCCGGCAGAATGCGGTCGTGCAGCTTCAGATAGTCGCCCGGCTCGGGCGTCACGCGCAGGCCGACCGGCTCGTTGTGATAGCGCTGGATCATAGATCATTCTCCTTTAATAAATAATAAAAATATCAGAAAACCCGGAGAAAACGCTCCGGGTCAGACTGTCAAAAAACCTGCCCAGCCGAAAGTTCCGGTGGGAAAAAAGTGTGAAAGGAAACCGTCAGGGTGTCCTTTCGCGTCAAATAACCCGCCGCAGCGGCAGAATTGCAAAATCATGCTGCAAAATTTGATTTTGCAATTTGGAAAGCAGCTTGGCGAAAAGGCCCGAAGGGACCTCTTTGACAAGCTGACCCGGAGAAAACGCTCCGGGTCCCGTGTGCACAAAGCCCTCCGCTTTGTCATTCCGAAAAACGAAGCGGCGTGGGGATCCCGAGCAGAAAGTTCCGAATTCGTTCAAGAGATTCCCCAGCGGTTACAAGTGTCCGGCAATGCGGGCGATCACAGTGCGGTGCACCTGCATCGCGCCCCTCGGGCAGAATTCCTGACAGCAGAAGCAGTGGATGCAGCGCCCGCGGTCGATGTGCGCCCGGCCGTTTTCGATCGTAATGGCATGGGCCGGACAGACATCGCGGCACACGCCGCAGCCGACGCACAGCGCCCGCTTCAGGCCCGGCCGCGTCCGCAGCGCAAGCGCCGCCGTCTTCCCGAGCAGGCGGCCGAAGGTGCCGCCCCGCGCGCCGAAATCCGTCCCCGTCCCATGCTGGACGATCCGGAAATCCGGGCAGGCAAAGGCCGCGGCATCCCCCGCAACGCAGAGCTGCGCCGGGTCGAGCGGCGTCAGGCCGCGCTCGGCCGCTGCGCGCAGCGTCGGCACATTCTCCGGCTTCAGCCCGATGAGTGAGGCGCACAGCAGGTCGATGCGGTGTGGGTTCGTTCCGGCCAGCAGCGCGCCGAACGGGCGCGGCGTTCCGGCCGTCGGGCCGTTTCCCTCCATGGCGACGACGGCGTCCACGAGATAGAGCCGCGGGCGGAAATGTTCGTTCAGATCGATGAGCATTCCGGCAAAATCCATGGGGTCGGGATAGCGATAATGATACTCCGGTTTGATTGTGCCGGGAATCGCACCGAAAAGATTCTTCGTCGCGGCGGACAGGGCGAGCATGCCATGGCTCTTGAGCTTGCAGAAGCTGATGATAGCGTCGGCGTCGTCCAGATAGGCCGTGTAGGTAATGTGCTTTGCCACGCGCGCGTCCGGCAGGTCGGCCTCCCGCTGGGCAAAGTTCCGGTTGAGCGTGCCGCCCGCCTCCTCGACGGCCGCAAGGCCGCAGGCACGGTAGACGGCGTTCAGATGCCCCGCTGCATAGGTACCGCCGGGGCTGTCGCCCACGACGACGGACGCGCCGCGCCGGACGAGCGCCTCCGTCAGGACCCGCAGCAGCATCGGATGGGTCGTTGCGGCCCGCTCCGGCTTCATGGCCGAGACGAGGTTCGCCTTGACGGCGATGCGCATGCCGGGCTTCACCCATGCAAGGCCTCCGAACGGCACAAGCACCTGCCGCAGGGCTGCACGGCAGGTCTCCGCCTCATAGTCGGGGCACGCGGCAATGGCCGCGTCGGGCACGCCGCTCATACCGCGCGCTCCAGCAGCAGCCGCAGGGCTGCGCGGCAGGCCGCCTCCCGGTTCTCCGCACGCGTGCCGCCGCATTCCAGCCGCACGCACCGCGTCCCGGCCGCGTCGGCGCACGCCACAAAGATCTCCCCGACGCGGGGATTTTTTTCATCCGCACCCGGTCCGGCGTTTCCGGTAACGGACAGGGCATAGTCCGCGCCGAGCAGGCTCCGCGCGCCCTCCGCCATACGGCGGGCGACCGGCTCGCACACGGCCCCCTGCGCCTCGAGCAGGGCATGCGGAACGCCGAGCAGGCGCTCCTTCACGGCGTAGGCGTAGGAGATAATGCCGCCGAGATAGACGGCGGAAGCACCGGGTACATCCGTCAGCAGCTTGCCGAGCAGACCGCCGGTGCAGCTTTCCGCCGTGACGAGCGTTCTCTCCGCAGCCGTGAGCCGGGCAATGACCTGCACCGCCTCATCCATGCCAGCGTACCTTCACCAGCTCGGTGTTCTCCAACGCGCGGGCGATCAGGCCCTCCATGTCGAGCGGGGCACAGGCGGCGTCCACCTGGGCCAGCGTCGGCTTTGTCTTGGGATGGCGCGGCGTAAAGACCGTGCAGCAGTCCTCATAGGGCAGGATGGACGTCTCCATCGTGCCGATCTGACGGGCGCGCGTGACGATCTCCTCCTTATCCATGCCGATGAGCGGCTGGAAGATGGGCAGGTCCACGCAGGCGCCCGTCACGGCCATGGCTTCCATAGTCTGAGAGGCGACCTGGCCGAGATTCTCGCCGGTAACAAGGCAGCCGCAGCCGTGGTCGCGCGCGATGCGCTCGGCGATCTTCATCATGAACCGGCGCATGACCAGCGTAAAGAATTCCTCCGGGCAGTTGTCGCGGATGGCCTCCTGAATTTCCGTAAAGCCGACGATGTTCACGGTCATTCGGCCGCAGTAGCGCGTCATCAGGCGTGCAAGCTCCAGCACCTTGTCCTTGGCCAGCTCGCTGGTATAGGGATAGGAGAAGAAGTGCACGCACTCCAGCTCCACGCCGCGCTTGGCGATCATATAGCCCGCGACCGGCGAGTCAATGCCGCCGGAGAGCAGCAGCATGGCTCTGCCTCCCACGCCCGTGGGCAGGCCGCCCGCTCCGGGCTCCGCCGGGCCGTGCACATAGGCCGCGCGGTCGCGCACCTCGACATAGACCGTGTAATCCGGGTGATGCACATCGACCGTCACGTCCGGAAAGGCCTCAGCCAGACGGCCGCCGATCTCCTGCGACAGGCCGATGGACGTCAGCGGAAAGCGCTTGTCCGAGCGGCGCGACTCGACCTTGAACGACTTCGCCATGCTCAGGTCGTCGCCGAGGTAGGCCATGGCCGTATCAAAAATGGCGTCGAGATCCTTGGCGCACGGGCGGCAGCGGCACAGGCTCACCACGCCGAAGATAGCATGGCAGGCCTCCCACGCGCCGTCGAGGTCGCAGTCGGCGTTCTCCGGCTCCACATAGGCCGTGGACTGGACGATGGAGACGCGGAAGTCGCCGAACGGGCGCATACGCCGGGCAACATTCGTCTTGAGACGGTTCTCAAACTGGAAGCGGTTGCCGCCCTTCAGGACGATCTCGCCCAGCTTCAGCAAAAACATTTCATTCATGGTAAATTCCTCAATTCCTCAGTTCTGGATCAGTTGGTGCGTGCGGTACTGGATGGCCTCGGACAGGTGCTCCGGCAGGATGCTTTCGCTCCCGGCAAGGTCCGCGATCGTGCGGGCCACGCGGCGGATGCGGTCATAGCTGCGGGCCGTGAGGCCGAGGCTCTCAAACGCCTGCTGCATCAGCAGAGCGCCCGTTTCGTCCAGCTCGCAGAAGCGGCGCAGCTCCGGCGTCTGCATATTGGCGTTGCAGCGGCAGGATGTGCCCTTGAAGCGCTCCCGCTGGATGGCGCGGGCCGTTTCAACACGCTGCTTGACAACGGCAGAAGACTCCGGCACGGTCGTGCTGCGCAGCTCGTCAAAGTGGAGCGACGGCACCTCCGTGATGATGTCGATGCGGTCGAGCAGCGGGCCGGAGATGCGCGAAAGATAGGCCTGCACCGCGCCCTGCGAGCAGGTGCACCGCCCCGAGGGGTCGCCGTACCAGCCGCAGCGGCACGGATTCATGGCGCACACGAGCTGAAAACGGCTTGGGTAGCTTGCGGAGCCGTTCGCGCGGGAGATCGTCACCATGCCGTCCTCAAGCGGCTGGCGCATGACCGCGAGCGTCTCGCGCCGGAATTCCGGCAGCTCATCGAGGACCAGCTCGCGGCGGTGGGCCCGGGAGATCTCTCCCGGGCGCGGCGAGGAGCCG
>ENA-UOJQ01002199-UOJQ01002199.1-human-gut-metagenome-genome-assembly--contig:-P63-NODE-2199-length-12647-cov-5.950206_pt1 | contig 12647 bp, 10 predicted proteins | sample MGYA00242352_ERZ723899 | MGnify/ENA metagenome assembly ERZ723899 | reverse complement strand
GGCGACCGTGCCCTGCTCTGTCCACTTCCAAACGGCGACTACGAGATAACGGGATGGCCTGTATGCGGTTCCAGCGGTATCTGTCACAATGAACGCCGCCCGTTGGAGGCCATTGTATTCATCGAACAGGCATCTGATAACACCATCCGTCCCCAGACAGCCATGAAGCATTTCAAAGCTCTCTGCTCGCAGGTTACAATCAACTGGTGGAATCCAAAGCTCACCGGCAAAGCACTCGACGATCTACAGGTTTTGACCAGACAGACAAGCATCAGCACCTATGCGTGCAACATGAATCCGGAAGCAGCCTTCACCCTGCACAGGTATCTGACCAAACTGGAAATTATCCGATAATGTGAAATACGCCCCATTATGAAGACTGTCGATACGAAAGAATATATATCCATGCTGCGTACCCTCATTGAGGAAGGAAAGCAGGTGAGCATGATCATCTCGGGCAGCAGCATGGCTCCATTCCTGATCCACGCAAGAGACCACATCTACCTGAAAAGCCCCTCCGGTGAACTTCGGAAAGGAGATATGGTGTTCTATCAGCGAAGCAACGGTGAATATGTCATGCACCGTATTTATAATGTTAAAAATGAAGAATATTATCTTATCGGTGACGCCCAGACTGTCATCGAAGGTCCAATTCAAAGAGAACAGATTTTCGCCATCATTATCAAGGTGAAGCGAAAAGGGAAATGGATAGTTCCAGAAGATTTCCAGTGGAAATTCTTCGCCCACATATGGCCGAACATAATTCCTTTACGCAGGACCATCATTAAAACATATCGTTTTTTCAAAAGATGAAAAGAACCAAAGAATTTATCAAACGAAACATAGCCGGAGAAATCGTACTGGTTCCTTCCGGACAGACCGCCCGAGAGTTCAACGGAATGGTCACCCTGACCGAAACCGGAGAATTTATCTGGGAGCATATCGAAGAAGCAGAAAGCTTCAACCATCTAGTACTGTTGATTCTGGAGGAATACGAAGTGGATAAAGACACCGCATCGCAAGATGCCGCAGGATTTATCATGCAACTGCTGCAAGCCGGCATGATCCGTCCCACAGGTATAAACTGGTAAACAGTAATCTGTTCAATTCAGATATGACAAACAATACAATAAGAAATGTTAGAAGAGAGATTCGTTTTCTTCGCGAGAAGCGCCGGATCTGTAAAAAATGTTAGATCAGGTAAGTTCAAGACCCTATGTTATCAGCGGATAATAGAATGAACTTACATTTTATTCCCCATTACATCTGCCTGTGAAGGTCGATGTAATTTTAACTATAAATAGGATAATGCAATAATATAAAGACAATGAGACTCAATTCTAATTTAATTCTTCGCCAAGTAGGTGGAGAATATATGATTGTCAATCCGTTTTCTGAAACCATGGATATGGCACAGGTCTATTCCTTGAATGAAACAGCCGCCTGGTTATGGAAACAATTGGAAAACAAGGAATTCACGGTAGATGAAGCCGGAGCACTGCTGTGCAATGAATATGAAGTAAATAAAGATACAGCCCGAAACGATGCCAACGAGCTGTGCCGACAATGGTTAGAAACTGGGTTAGCCATAGAATAAGACAAAAAGATGATCTCAGCCCCATTACAAAAGGCTTTCATGCTTTTGCTAAGGCAAGGACTGTGGGACCGGCAGGAAGACTGTTCCGCCCTTTTTCCTCTAGATGAAAAGGAATGGAATGAAATTCACAGCATGGCAAGAAAACAAACCGTACAAGGCATTATTTACGATGGCATCCGCCTGTTGCCGACTGAAGCCGTACCTCCCCGGAAGGTATTGCTTGGCTGGATGGTGGAAGTTGACACCTTGGAACGGGTGAACCGGCAACACCGGGAAACGATTAAAGCCCTCCAACAGATTTATGTACAATCACCTTCTATCCCTTTCCTGCTGCTAAAAGGGATAGGGACAGCTGACTTCTACCCTCATCCGGAACATCGCATAGCCGGAGACATCGACCTGTGGTTCGGAAACAAGACACAAACCGAACAAGCCAACCAACGGATGGAAAAATTAGGATTACCGGTAAAAAGAGGAACCAATGGTGAGGCTTCCTGTCTGATAAACAGAGTTCTGATTGAACATCACAGCAGGCTGATAGAGTTGCACAACCCTTTCCTCCAAAAAGAAATCCGCCAATGGGAAGCGGGGGTCTTTACCAACAGCCAAGGCAAACTTCCGAGCGAAGCGAATCATCTATTACTTTCCACCCACATATTGAAGCATCTTATCAATGAAGGGATCGGACTACGACAATTGTGTGATATAGCCATGGCTTTTAACGCATTACATTCTGTTACAAACAAAAACGAATTAGAGTGTATCTGTCGCAAATGGCACATTCACCGGTGGAACCGGTTACTTTATGCCCTATTGATAAAATATCTTGGCGTGCCGGCCGACCTTTTACCATTCAGTACCAGTCTCTGTCCGGACAAGTTAATGCAAGAGATTTGGGAAAGTGGCAATTTTGGACATGGAGACGAACGTTACGGTGAACGTCCCACCGGGAAATGGGCGAACAAACGATACACGTTGAAGCGGATCTTTCACAAAATGCACTTATCGTTAGGTTATGCTTTCGACGAAACTTTCTGGTGGCTGGCCGGATTAGCCCTCTTACGTTTCAAGGAAATGATAAAAAAGACATGAAAGCATTGCGGAAAAAATTTTTGCAGAAGCTCACACGGGAGAATCTGAGAAATACATGTCAGTTAGGATGGAAAGCTTTCAAATGGGTTATGCAGGTAACAGAAGGATACCATTGGCTCATCACCTTCTCTATCTTTTCGGGTATTTTCGGAGTGGTCATGTCATTGGTCAATGTGGCCATGTCCAAATGGATCATCGATGTAGCTACCGGAGCACAGGAAGGGAATATTTACCTGGTAGCCACAATAGTAGCCTTATCCTTCCTGCTGGGTATGGGGATAAAACTTGTATCTCCCTGGATTTTTGGCAAGATCAACATGCGCATCAGTATCCGCATGCAAAATTCGCTGTCCGACGCCCTAATGATGTGTTCATGGAAAGGAGCAGGGAAATGGCACACAGGCGACCTGCTGACCCGTATCAGCAGTGACGCTTCCGAAGTGTTGGGAATGGGAATGGGCATTCTACCCAACCTGCTGGTTACCGGCTTGCAATTGGCAAGCTCTTTTATCTACTTGTGGATTCTTGACGCGCGTTTAGCTTGGTTCATACTGGGAGTCACCCCTCTTGTTTTATTGTCAAAGATTTATTTCAGAAAGGTCCGGGAACTGAGCTGTGCCCAAAAAAAGATGAACAGCGAGATGGGTACCGTCATGCAAGAAAATCTGTCCAAACGGATTCTAGTCCGCTCGCTCGGAGCCACCAACTACCGGAAACAGAAATTACATGAAACACAAGAGAAGTTGTTCAAATTGGGAATGGAACAAATCAAATTTTCCACTTTTACGCAAGGGGTCATGGGATTTACATTTGGAGGAGGGTACTTATGTGCATTCCTTTGGGGTATTTTCCAACTGCATAACCACGAGATAACATTCGGAACAATGACAGCCTTTCTTCAACTGGTCGGACAGGTACAGGGACCTTTTTTAGGGTTAATATCCATCCCTCCCAGTCTGATACGGGGATGGACCTCCGTGGAACGGTTAATGGCCCTCTTTGAAGATGTAGAACCGGACGAACACCCGGTCTACATAGACCAACCACTGACACTGAACTTTCGGAAAGTGTCTTTTGGCTATGAAGAGGGACAGCCGGTACTCGACCGGTTTACAGCTGCCTTTCATCCGGGAAGTTCCACCGCCATAGCCGGACCTACCGGAACAGGAAAAACGACCATTATCCGGCTGATACTGGCTTTGGTTTATCCGGAAAAGGGACGCATCGATTTGACAACTGATGACGGACGGACACTCAGTGTGACCCCCGATTTACGCATCAACTTCGTCTATGTGCCCCAAGGAAATACGTTGCTGAGCGGTACCATCCGGGAGAATTTATGGCTGGGTAGTCCGGGAGCAGACGAAGAGGCTCTGCATAAAGTCATCCGGCTGGCCTGCGCTGAATTTGTGTTCAGTCTGCCGGAAGGACTAGATACCAAGATAGGGGAACATGGATATGGCTTGTCTGAAGGACAAGCCCAACGGATTGCAATAGCCCGCGCACTGTTGCGTCCCGGGCGGATCTGGCTGTTTGATGAAGCATCATCGGCACTTGACACCGAGACCACCACACACCTCATGGACAATTTGTTGCAATGGGGAAAGAATAACACATTAATATTTGTGACACACGATTCACGACTGATGGAACGATGTGACCAAGTGATTCATATAAAGGAATAAAAAACAATTAATTATAAAACAATGGATAAAACAATCAAACTGGCCTGTCTGTTGGCAATAATCATTTTTAGTTCGTGCGCTTCACGCAAAGATTTTGTCTATTTACAAGATATGGATGAACTACAGGAATATCCTATGGTTCAAAAATATGAAGCCATCATCCATAGGGATGACAGATTGAGTATTATTGTGAACAGCAAAAACCCAGAACTGTCCCTGCCTTTCAATATGTCCGGAAGCAGAAGCTATTCTGTAGAAGCAGACGGAAGCATTTCCAACAATGAAGTGGGGGTATTAAGTGATGAAAAAGAAAAAGGTTATTTAGTGGATATCAACGGGAATATAGACTTTCCTGTGCTGGGACAACTGCATGTGGAAGGACTGACCCGCCGACAATTAACCGAACTGATCAAGAAACGACTGATCAACGAAGAATTGCTGAAAGATCCTATGGTCACCGTCAATTTCCTTAACTTCAAATTTTCCGTGCTGGGAGAAGTTGGACATGTAGGAACCTTTGAAGTGAAAGGCGACCGCATCACTCTTCTGGAGGCTCTTGCCATGGCCGGAGACCTGACCCCCCGATCCCGTCTGGACCGTATCGCCGTCATCCGCGAATATGGGAACAAGCGACGAATCCTGTTCCACGACATCCGCAGTAAAGACATCTTCACATCGCCTTACTATTACCTGCAACAGAATGACATCGTTTACGTAGAACCCACCAACATGAAGGCCACCGAACAGGCCCAGAGAAAACTGAGCCCGTGGTTTTTGACCCTGTCCTCCATCCCCACAATCCCCCCACTGTTTTTGTTAACTACTAAATAAAAAACACACGACATGATAAGAATGAGTGAACAAAAAGATATGTCGGGAGATAAGACCTTAAGCGGGGGAGGATTCAATATCAACCCCGTTGACATCATCATGTACCTGTTGTCCAAATGGTACTGGTTTGTATTGTCGGTCAGTCTGTTCGGCGGATATGCATGGTATCAATATGCCAAACTTCCCTTTATCTATTCACGGTCAGCCACCGTCATGATAAAGGACGCCTATTCAAACAACATCGGTCGCGGGCTGGACCGTTTTAACACCTATTCATATACCAATGTATCCAATGAGATCCTGCAATTCCAGTCACACAAACTCATGCGCGATGTGGTGAACCGTCTTCACGCCAATGTATGCTACCTCATCATGGATGACTTGCGTGAGGAGGAACTTTATACGCAAGCCCCTGTCAAGGTTTCATTCCCGGAAGAAGAGGATCATCTTGATTTCAGCCTGACAGTCAGAATCCTGAACAGGAAGCAAGTCCGGTTATCCGATTTCTCGACAGACGCCACAAGTATAACGCTGACGGCCAATCTGGGTGACACTATCCAGTCGCCCGTAGGAAAAATAGTGGTCTCACCCACCTTATATTATACAGACAAGTGGTTCAACACACCGATTACGATACGCCGGCAGAGTACGGACACAATGGCCAGCCTATTCAGAAGCAACCTGAACATCAGCCAAGCTGAGAATGACGCCTCCATCCTCTACCTGTCACTCCGTGATTACTCCACCGCCCGTGCCGAAGATGTGCTCAATATGCTGATTACAGTGTATAATGAAGAGACTATCAAAGACAAGAACCAGATAGCCATCAATACCTCCAGCTTCATCAACGAGCGTCTGGTCATCATCGAAAAAGAACTGGGAGGCGTGGAAAACGAACTTCAGTCCTACAAACAGAACAATGACATCATCGATATCGGTTCAGCCGCTTCCATGTCCATGTCAGACAAACGGCAGTACAGCTCGACCACTCAGGAACTGGAATTACAGGCACGCATGGCACGCTACATCAAGAGCTACCTGGTGGACCCGTCCAAAGAAACCGAGCTTATCCCTTCAAACACCGGCATAGCCGACATCAACATTGAAACCCAGATAACGGCCTATAATGCCAACAAGTTGAAACGAGACAAACTGATAGAAGGAAGCAGCGACAAGAATCCCATCGTCCAGGAACTGAACAAGAATCTGATTGCCATGCGGCAGAATATCATCCGGGCCATCGACAATATGATTGTCAGCATCGATGTGAAACTGAACGAGGCACGAAGCAGGGCCGGAGAAGCCCAGTGGCGGGTAACCAACATACCTAGACAACAGCAGCAAATGCTTTCTATCGAACGTCAGCAACGCATCAAAGAGGAACTTTACCTCTATCTACTGAACAAACGCGAAGAAAATGCGCTGAGCCAGGCCACCACCGAAACTGACGCCCGTGTGCTCGATCCTGCTGGAGGAGGGGATGCTCCGATTTCTCCCAACGGACGCAGCATGATCATGGCAGGTGTCATGAAAGGAATCGCCCTGCCGGCCATTGTCCTGCTATTGTTCCTGTTCTTCGATACCCGTATACGCAACCGCAAGGACATCGAGGATGCTGTAACCGTTCCTTTCCTGGGCGAAATACCCAAGGATTCATCCAAAGGGAAAACAGAGAATAAAGAAACGGCACATGGCATTGCTGTCCGTGCCCAAGGGCGTGACATTGTATCGGAAGCCTTCCGCATAATACGCACCAACATGGATTTTATGCGTGTCAAGTCAAAGAACATGCAAGTCGTCACTTTCAGCTCGTTCGGACCGGGTGCCGGCAAGACATACGTATCCAGCAATCTGGCAGCCAGCTTCGCGCAAACCGACAAGAAGGTCATCCTGATTGACATGGATATCCGTAAAGGGACTTTGACTTCACATACCCGCCTCCACACAAAGGAAAAAGGAATGACCTCTTTTCTGGCAGGCAAGGCCACAACGGATGAAATCATCAAGCACAACGAGATCTGTGAAAATCTGGATTTCATTCCGGCCGGTCCCATCGCCCCCAACCCGTCAGAGCTATTGCTCAGCGAACAACTGGAAGTACTGATAACCGAACTGCGCAACCGTTATGACTATATCTTTGTCGACAATGTGCCTGTAGGAGTGGTGGCCGATGCCGCCATCACCAACCGCATAGCCGACCTGACCATCTTCGTGGTACGGGTTGGCAAACTGGACCGCCGCATGTTACCGGAAGTGGAAAAAATTTATCGCAGCGGACAACTGAACAACATGTCGTTGGTACTTAACGGGGCCATAGTAAAGACAGGCGGATACGGAGGCTATGGATATGGTTACGGCTACGGCTATGGTTATGTGGATGGTTCCGAATCATGCTGGAAACGGCTGTTCAGAAAGAAATCCTAAAATCCCCCCAAAAAAGAAGTAGGATGTTTGGTATATTCAAGTCCAAATACAATTTGATTAATTCTGGTTTAATGAAGGGTATGACCGATGTCCATTCCCATGTTCTTCCGGGAGTGGACGACGGTTCGCCCGACATAAATGCCAGTCTATCCCTGCTGCGCTATATGGAATCCATAGGGTTGCGGAAAGTGTGGCTCACCCCCCATATCATGGAAGATTATCCCACACCGAACAAGAAGCTGCGACAACAGCTCGACGTGTTGAAGGCGGCCTATTCCGGCCCGTTGGATCTACGGCTGTCTTCCGAATATATGATGGATGCCGCTTTTACAAACAAGCTGGATGGAGAAGTGCTGCCTTTGGGCAGCAGCCACCTGCTGGTCGAGACATCCTACATGTACCCTCCTCCCGGTTTGCCGGATATCCTGATGAAAGTATGGAATGCCGGTTATCAACCGGTCATCGCCCACCCGGAGCGTTACCTGTACATGGAAGAAAAAGATTACCTTCTGCTGAAAGAGAAAGGTTACAGCTTTCAACTCAATCTGATGTCACTGAGCGGTTACTATGGCCCGCACCCCAAAGTGGTCAGCGAAAAGCTGTTAAAACAAAAAATGTACGATTTTGTGGGTACGGACCTGCACCATTTGGAGCGTTACCGGCCCATGCTTGACCAATTGAGGTTGACCCGAAGACAACTCGAAGCTTTAGAAGGTCTGATTGCTAACAATGCGCGTATTTAACTGTCTGTCGGGAGGTATCCTGTGCGGTCTGACACTGCTGTTGATATTTCTCCCCTGCTTCACTCCCGAGTGGGCCGGAAATCTTATCTTCATCAGTCTATCGGCGATTCCTATATGTATAGCCGATGGGATTATTTTCGCGATTCTGCTTTGGAAACATAATCGTTGGTGGATGCTTTACTTGCTTTTGCTATTAGGTAGTTCACCTATTCTATCCGGTTACTTTCCGCTTCATTTCCTACATAGAGAAGAAGTGCCAGATTCCAATCAGCTAAAACTGGTTTGCTGGAATGCCGAAGGGTTCAGACTGAACAAAGACACCCTGGCGAAGGCCATCCATAGCATTCGTATCCTGCAGCCCGGCATCGTCTGCCTGCAGGAACGTCCCCATACCAATCTTCTGGCATGGGACACCATCCGAGCTGCTTTTCCCGATTACCCCTATTGCATCGTCAACTCGCGGGAGGATGAAATTCTTAATCTGGCCGTCTTCAGCCGCTGGCCTGTCGGAAACGTTCAAGAGTACTACTTCCCGGACAGCTACAATAAGATGCTTCAAGCGGATATCCGGATGATAGGGCAAACTTTCCGGTTATTCAACGTCCATCTGCAAACTACCGGCATGAATGAATCATCCTCAATGAAAGACAGACTCCAGACGATGCGCCACCACGCCATCCGGCGTAACCGGCAAGCCGATCTCTTGGCAAACGCCATTGCCGAGAGTCCTTATCCGGTCATCGTGTGCGGTGATTTCAACGATACACCGGCTTCGTATGTTTACCGGAAAATCAGCCGGTCACTGCAGGATTGCTTCCTCCAGGCCGGCCGGACATGGAAAGGCAGCTACCAACGCTGGGGCGATTTTTTACGAATAGATTATACGCTCTGTTCACCTGCATTCCAAGTGAATTGTTACCAACTGGTTTCCAATCCCTGGAGCGACCACAAACAGCAGCACTGTGTGCTCTATCTGGACAAACGCTACTAAAAAACAAGATTTCAAAAAATGACTAAAGAAAACTGGACAATAGAAATAAAGCCAAAGAAAAAATGGCTGGATATAGATCTGAAAGGTATATGGCGGTACCGTGACCTATACTATATGTACGTGAAACGCGACATTGTCACCGTGTACAAACAAACTATTCTGGGTCCTCTCTGGTTCCTCATCCAACCGATCTTCACTACCGTGATGTATATGTTCATATTCGGTGGCCTGGCAGGTATCTCGACGGACGGAGTACCACAGCCTTTATTCTACATGGCAGGTATCATGCTGTGGAATTATTTCAGTTCCGCGTTCAACGTATCCTCCAATGTGTTCACGGCTAATGCGGGCGTGTTCGGCAAAGTCTACTTCCCCCGTCTGGTCGTGCCGTTGTCCGGCATCACCTCCAACCTAATCAAGTTCGGAATACAATTGTTGTTGTTCATTGCCATGTATCTCTATTTTTATGTGAAAGGAGCTTCACTGCATGTCAATGCCGCCCTGCTGTTGTTTCCGTTCCTGACATTTCTGATTGCATTCCATGCCATGTCGTGGGGGTTGATCGTATCGGCGCTGACCACCAAATACCGTGACCTCACCCAGTTGGTCACCTTCGGCCTGCAACTGTTCATGTATGCCACTCCGGTCATTTATCCGCTAAACGCAGCTCCGGAAAAATACCGTGACATCATCGCGCTCAACCCGTTGACCCCCATATTCGAGACCTTTAAATACAGCTGCATGGGGTGTGGTTCACTTGATTGGGGCGGATTGGCATATAGCACTTTGTTTATGCTCTCCACCCTGTTCTGCTCAGTAGTCATCTTCAGCCGGGTGGAACGCAATTTTATGGATACAGTGTAAGCAGCAGAATTAAAAAAAGAGAATAAGAATGAACGATATAGCAATCCGGTTTGACCATGTGGGCAAACTCTACAAACTCGGTCTGGTCGGCACCGGCACACTGAGCCACGACCTCAACCGCTGGTGGAAAACGACCATTCTCCGCCAGGAAGACCCCTATCTGAAGATAGGCGAAACCAACGACCGCAGCAAGAAAGGCGCGTCGGAATATGTCTGGGCGTTGAAAGACATCACCTTCGATGTGCATCAAGGCGATGTAGTAGGCATTATCGGAAAAAACGGTGCCGGGAAGTCCACCTTGTTGAAACTTCTGTCGCGTGTCACCTCCCCTACCACCGGAGCCATCCGTGCCCGTGGCCGCATTGCCTCTCTCTTGGAAGTCGGTACCGGTTTCCATCCGGAACTGACCGGCCGTGAGAACATCTACATGAACGGCTCCATCATGGGCATGACTCGCCACGAAATCTCCCACAAGTTGGACGAGATAGTCGACTTTGCCGGTGTGAAACGCTATGTAGATACCCCCGTAAAACGCTATTCCAGCGGCATGACCGTCCGTCTGGGCTTTGCCGTAGCCGCTTTTCTGGAACCGGAAATACTGGTAGTAGATGAGGTACTTGCCGTAGGTGATGCCGAATTCCAGAAGAAAGCTATCGGCAAGATGCAGGACGTGTCGAAAGGCGAAGGGAGGACGGTGTTGTTTGTGAGTCATAATATGGGTAGTATGCAACGGCTATGTTCACGTGGAGTATTATTGGAAAATGGGAAGGTTAAATATATGGGAAGCATATCCGATACCATCCGTACTTATCAAAGTGATGAAATCATTCAAAACTCATTTGAAGGAACTGACGGAAACAAACAAATACTCTATTTGAAAAAAGCCTCTGTTTCATCCAGCGATGGAAACATATTCTACAATTCTTCTACTATTAAAATAGAATTTGAAATATGCGTAAAGAAACATATTCCTTCTTTGGTTATTGGATTTAATCTATATAGCATCTTCCAATACCCACTGGCACGAGCCGACTACAATGATGAGAACAAAAAGACATCGCTAGAACCGGGAAGTTACCACTTTACTTTCGAGATTCCTCCTTACATCCTATCCAATGGAGAATATAAAATTGTTTTTGATGTGGCGGAAAGAAATGTAAAGTGCTACACAACAAAAAAGTCGCAATTGACATTCAATGTACTTCAAGGGGAAGATTGCTTCGGTAATGTATTTGCAGAAGATATTCCCATTAAGTCTTCTCTTATCAGAGAAAATTGGTTGAAAGAAATTAAAACATATTAAATCAGCATGAAATTATCTGTCGCACTTTGCACCTATTAATGATGAAAAATATATAAAAAAACAATTAGAATTTATTCTAAATCAAACATTACCTATAGATGAAATAATTATTTGCGATGATCGATCTCAAGATAACACTATACAACTAATTAAAGAATTAAAGATACGACAAAAAATCATTCTTTCAGTTATGAACGTTCATTTATTAATCGTTTTTCAACTAATAGAAAGATAAAAAAGTCACAATATCCTAATTCACAATATAGTATTTTTCATGTCGCTGAGTTTTTATAATAAATGGAATAAACTTCAACCATCTATACTTTTGGGAGATTGGACATATGAATTCATAATTAAGGAAAGATTAAAAAGGAAACCATATTGAAGATACAAATTTCTCACACTTATTTCAAATTATAAAAAATGACAAAAGATCTCGTATCGATTGGAATACCTGCATACAAAGCTACATATTTAAAAGAAGCCATTGACTCTGTTTTAAATCAAACTTACACAAAGTTCGAACTGATCATAGTCAATGACAAATCTCCTGAGAACATAGAGGAAATTATTTCTACATATAACGACAAACGTATCAGATACTATAAAAATGAGGACAATTTAGGGAAAACCTCCATTGTCCTAAATTGGAACAAATGTCTTTCCTATGCTAATGGTGATTTTTTTGTACTACTATGCGATGATGACATTATGCTACCGAATTTCATTGCAACGATGCTTGGTTTAGTTAAAAGCCATCCACAATGCAATGTCTTTAAAACAAGAACGCTCCTTATTGACAGTAAAACCAATACAAACATAGGAAAATCTCCCTTGTTTCCTAAATATGAAACATTTGCTGATTTCCTTTCAAATACTATTATTGGAAAAAGAAAACATACAATATCGGAATTTTTTTATAGGACACAACATATTCAACAATTAGGAGGGTATCAAATTTATCCGGCAGGTTATTATGCTGATGATGCTTCCATCTTACTTTTCTGCAACAACAATGGAATTGCATCAACAGAAGAAAGCCTAATAGTTTATAGAAAAAGTGAAAATAACATTTCTTCAAGCTCATGTTGGAATGTAGAAAAATCCAAAGCTGCTT
>ENA-UOJQ01002189-UOJQ01002189.1-human-gut-metagenome-genome-assembly--contig:-P63-NODE-2189-length-12704-cov-7.240177_pt1 | contig 12704 bp, 10 predicted proteins | sample MGYA00242352_ERZ723899 | MGnify/ENA metagenome assembly ERZ723899 | reverse complement strand
CGTTCTTTAATATTTTATGAATTCACCGTGAACTGCGTTGACTATATAGGGGCAAAATGGTATGCTGACTGTATTAGCTCCAGTAGTACAGTTTGCTGCAAAATTTTTTGCATTTTTTGTTTTTGGATGCAATAAAATCCATCAAACTGTACACTTATTTTAGTGAAATATGATTTTTCTGCGAGAGGGGGAAAAAATGTGCAATACATGGTGGAGACCAAAAATCTCCGCAAGGTGTACCGGACCGGCGATGAAAAGGTAGTCGCTCTGGATAATATCGACCTGACCATCGAGCAGGGGCAGGTGTGCTGTATACTGGGTACTTCCGGCAGTGGTAAATCCACCCTGCTGAACCAGCTGGCCGGGCTGGAAAAGCCCACCCGCGGCACGGTAAAAATCAAGGGAGAGCTGATCTCCAAGATGAGCGAAAAGCAGCTGGCGGTGTTCCGGCAGAAGCACATCGGCTTTGTGTTCCAGTCCTACAATCTCATTCAGGGGATGACCGCTGTGGAAAATGTGGCCATGCCGCTGATGTTCCGCCGAGTGTCCCGCAAAAAGCGTGAGGAAGCCGCCCGTGAAATGCTAAAGCAGGTGGGACTGGGCGAGCGCATGGACCACCGTCCCAATGAAATGAGCGGCGGCCAGCAGCAGCGCGTGGGCATTGCCCGCGCCTTTGTTACCAATCCTGAGGTAGTATTTGCCGATGAACCCACCGGCAACCTGGATACCAAAACGACCAAAGAGGTCATGGAGATGTTCCTGCGGTTTGCCCGGGAAAAGGGCACGACCATCATTCTGGTAACGCACGACCGCAGCCTGGCGGAATACTGCGACCGCATCGTGACCATCTCGGATGGACGCATCATTTCCAATGAGGACCACCGCCATGCCAAGGCGATCCAAGAGCCTCCCGCCGCCCCCACCGAGGAGCTGCCGGAGAAGCTGCACTTTACCGATAACACACTGGCCGCCGGCCAAGGAGGAGTATGACTGTGAAAAAGATAAGCAAGATCCTGACATTTATTCTGGTGCTGGCCATGGTGCTGGGCACCGTGGCGATGGCGGCTGAAGGTGACTCCACCGGAACGCCTACGGCAACTACTACTTATACCATTACTGCGGGAACATTGACCAATGGCAGTATTTCTTTGACCCTTGTCGGCAGCGATGGAAATGATACTTCTCTCGGCAACATCACTGCGACCGGTGGTAAAATCGAAAATATCGCCAAAGACTCCAAGGTTAAGGTCGTCTTTGTACCCAACCCCGGCTATGAGTTCCTGCGTGCTTCTGACAACGCCGAAAAAACCATCAAGGACGGCGATGTACTGACCATCACCGATAATCTCACCATTACGCCGGTATTCGCCCCCAAGGCCAGTCTGGGCAGCGCCGCAGCTGTGAATAGCTACACCCTGCAGGCCATCTGCCCCAGTGCGTACTACTGGCAGCAGTACCATAAGACCACCGGCGGTGGGGACACCAAGTACACCCGCTATCCCGGCAAGCTGAACGGCACCCAGTCCCCCAGCACCGAGATCGCCAAGGGCTACTATGTTGACCTGACCCTGTATGTCAATGATACCGACTATGTCACCTTTATCGGACAGGAAGGCAATGACAACAACAAGTTTTCCGTTACCACACCCGGCGACAGCAGCTTCCTTGCGGGAAACACCACCCCCTCCGCCAATGCGGAGATCGCCGCATGGGAGGGCAAGGGCTATACCGTTAAGCTGACCGGCGTATACTATGTGGGCGGCAATGATAACACCCTCAAGCTGATCGTGACGCAGGGCAACTACAATGCCATCCTTTCCTGCAAGATCGACAATGCGACCATCGTGCCAGAAAAGGAAAACGACAAAAAGCCGGATGAGGAGACTACCGCGGCCCAGCCCTATGTCATCATCAGCAGCTACAGCTACGGCAAGGGCGACCTGGTGGCCGGTGAGACCCGCAATATCACCATGACCTTCCGCAATACCAGCAAGACCATGGCCGTGGAAAACATGATGGTGACCATGACCCTGCCCGATGCCATGATGCTGACCAGCAGCTCCAATTCCTTCTACATCGAATCGCTGGCAGCCGAGGGCACCATCACCAAGACCGTGAATGTGACCGTGAAGCCCACAGCGGCGGCCCAGTCCCATTCCATGACCGTTGATTTTACCTATGACTACCTGGATAACGGCGTGCGCCGCAATGCCAAGACCACCGAGACCATCAGCATGCCGGTGCTGCAGGTGGACCGCTTTACCGTGACCGGCATCGACCTGCCCCAACAGATCTTCATTGGCGAGGAAAATAACCTCTCCGTCAACTTCGTCAATAAGAGCCGTACCGATATCTACAATCTTTCCGCCAAGCTGAACTGCGAGGGGCTTTCCAATAACGGCGAGGAGCAGTATCTGGGCAACCTGGCCTCCGGCACCACCTCCAGCGCCGATTTCTACATCACCGGGAATGAAAAGTGCGAGCTGGTGGGTGAGGTCATTATCACCTACGAGGATACCAACATGAACCAGCGCACCGTTTCGGTGCCCTTTACCACGCAGGTGACCAGCTACGAGGATGTATGGGGTCCCAGCAATCCCAGCGTCGACCCCGGTATGGATCCCGGCACTGACCCCGGCATGGAAGAGCCTGCGGGTTTCCCGTGGTTCTGGGTCATCGGTGGTGTGGTGGTAGTGGCTGCCGGCGTATTTGTGTACCTGAAGCTGCGTAAAAATAAAAAGGAGAGCGTAGACGAAGATGAGGATATCTGACCTTCTGAGCGTCTGCCTGCGAAACCTGACCCGCCGCCGGGTGCGTACCGCCCTGACCGTCATCGGCGTTGTCATTGGCGTGTGCGCCATCATCTTGATGGTCTCACTCGGCATCGGTGCGCGGGAATCCATGATGCAGATGCTGCAAGAGTGGGGCGATCTTACCATCATCAATGTCTACAATTACGGCGGAGGCGAGACCAAGCTGGACGATAAAGCCCTCTCCAAAATACAGGCGATGGATAATGTACAGATCGCGACCCCGTTTTACAGCAGCCGGGTCAGCTTCCGGCTGAAATCCCGCAACGGGCGCTATGCGGCCTATACCAATATCATCGGCATCTACCCCGAGGCGTTTGACGCTCTCGGCTATAAATTGAGCGACGGCACCTCCTTTGCGGACAGCAAAAAGGATTACAGCATGGTGGCGGGCGCCAATGTGGCGTATTCCTTCCGGGATACCAAGAAAAAGCGCAATAACTATGTGGATCGCAACCAGACCGACGCCATGGGCAACCCCAAAAAGCCCTTTGTGGATATGATGAAGGATAAGCTGGTTTTGTACAGCGAAAGCTATGACAACAACGGCAACCTGAAAAAGGGCCTGGAGGTCACCCCCAATGTGACCGGCGTGATGGTGGAGGACTGGAACAAGGGCTGGGAAACCAGCGAATGCATCCTGATGGACATCAACCAGCTGAAGGCGCTGGAGCAGAAATACTATAAGATCAGCGGTGAAAAGGCTCCAGACACCACCAACTATGATGAGGTACGGGTCAAGTGCGTAGACGCTGCATCGGTTGCCGCAGTGCAGCAATCCATCACCGATATGGGCTTCCAGTGCTCCTCGATGGAGGACACCCGTAAGATGTTCGATGAACAACTCACCATGATCCAGACCATGCTGGGCGGTCTGGCGGCTATCTCCCTGTTTGTCGCCGCCATCGGCATTGCCAACACCATGGTCATGTCCATCTATGAGCGCACCAAGGAGATCGGCGTCATGAAGGTGCTGGGCGCCGAGCTGGGCGCCATTCGCGCCATGTTCCTCACCGAATCCGCTATGATCGGTCTGATCGGCGGCGTGGTGGGCGTTGGGCTCAGCTTCCTGATCAGCTATCTGTTAAACAATGTGCCGATCGTAGCAAACCTTCTGGCATCGCTGGGGCTCAGCTTCGGCAACGGCGGGGCGGTTTCCATCATTCCGTGGTGGCTGGTGCTGCTGGCAATGGTCTTTTCGATGATGGTCGGCGTTGTTTTCGGTTTTATCCCTGCCAACCGCGCTGTTAAGATCTCCGCTTTGGAGGCCATTCGGCACGACTAAACCTACTGCAATGACCCGCCCCCTCGGGGGCTTTTCTCTTTGTGCCGCCCGTGGTATAATTTCAGACCGCCCCGGGCGCGGCGGCACAGGGCGCGGGGCGCTCCGGCTGCGCCGGAGCCGCGCGGTCGCAGACTGCGCGAGACCGCCCGCAGGGCGGCCTGCCCCGCGCCCCCATACCTGCCCGCTGCATCCACTCTGCCAAGGAGGGAAACACCATGCCACACGATCTGCAAGCCAGCCTTGCCGCCTATCGGCCCTACAATGAGCAGGAGCAGCGCGATCTGCCGCTGCTGCTGGCCGCGCTAAAGCAGCCGGATAGCTTTACCCGGCAGAATGAAACCGCCCATTTTACCGCCTCGGCCTGGGTAGTGAACCCCGCGCGGGATAAGGTGCTGATGATCTATCACAACATCTACAATAGCTGGAGCTGGACCGGCGGCCATGCCGATGGAGAGACCGACCTTTTGGCGGTGGCGCTGCGGGAGGTTTCCGAGGAAACCGGACTGCAAACGCTCCGCCCCGTCAGTCGTGAACTGTTCTCGGTCGAGATCCTTACCGTGGATGGACACGAAAAACGAGGGCGGTATGTCCCCTCCCACCTGCATCTCAATTGCACCTATCTCATCGAAGCCGATGATACTGAGCCGCTGCGGGTAAAGCCCGATGAAAACAGCGGTGTGCGGTGGTTCGCCCCGCGAGAGGCGCTGGCCGCCTGCACCGAACCCTGGATGCGCGACCGTATCTACCAAAAGCTCATTCAAAAATCGACACAATTTTAAATCGTAAAGGGAGGGACTGCCATGAAGCCGCATGAAACCACCGCCCAGTGCGTGGAGCGCAAGCTGGGGCGCAAGCTCCGCCTCATCCGCGTGGCGCGCGGGGAGGAACCGGCCGATATCGTATTCAAAAACGCCACCTATCTCAATGTATTCAGCAATGACTTCTGTCATGGGGATATCGCTGTTTCCGATGGTCTCATCGCCGGCATCGGCAGCTACCACGGCAGCAAAGAGGTGGATGTCTCCGGCAGCTTTGTCTGCCCCGGCCTCATCGATGCCCACATCCACCTGGAAAGCAGCCTGGTCTCCCCTGCCGAGTTTGCCCGAGCGGTCATCCGCCACGGCACCACCACTGTCATCACCGATCCGCACGAGATTGCCAATGTCATGGGAGTGGATGGCATCCGCTATATGCTGGAGGCCACCGAGGGCCTGCCGGTGGATGTCCACTTTATGCTGCCCAGCTGCGTGCCCGCCACGCCGTTGGATGAAAGCGGCTGCACGCTGGATTATCAGGCCATCGATGACCTGTATGACCACCCTAGAGTTCTTGGCCTGGCGGAAATGATGAACTATGTCGGTGTCATCAATGGCGACCCAGCAGTCATCAGCAAAATCCTGGCCAGTCAGGCCCACCACAAAAAAATCGATGGCCACGCACCCGATCTCTCCGGCGCCGATCTCAACGCCTATATCGCCGCCGGCGTCTATTCCGATCACGAGTGCAGCACCTGCCAGAATGCGCTGGAAAAGCTGCAGCTCGGCCAGTTCATCATGATACGGGAGGGCACCGCCGCCCAGAATCTGCGGGCACTCCTGCCGCTGCTCAATCAGCAGTACTACTCCCGGTGCATGTTTGCCACCGATGATAAACACCCCCTGGATCTTTTGCAGGGCGGCCACATCGATTATATCATCAGGGAAGCCATTGCCTGCGGCGTTGATCCCATCATTGCCATCAAGGTGGCCAGCCATCAGGCAGCCCGCTATTTCCTGATGAACAACAAAGGCGCCATCGCCCCCGGCTACCTGGCCGACCTGGTGGTCTTCGATAACTTCCGTCACTTCAATATCCAGGAGGTGTATAAGCGCGGCCGCTGCATCTTTGCGGATGGCGAGGTTCTACCCTTTGACGCGCCCGCGGTGGAGCCCAGCCTTTCCCGCCGCGCGCACGAGACCTTCCGCATTGCGCCGGTCACGCCGCAGCAGCTGGCCGCCGGAGATCTGCCGGTCATCGGCATCGTCCCGGGCGAAATCATCACCCAGAACCTTGGCCGGGCGGCTGCCCCCGATCCCACCCATGATATCCTAAAGATCGCCGTAGCGGAGCGCCACCATGGCACCGGGCACATTGGCCTGGGATACATTAAAGGTTACGGCCTGCGGCAGGGCGCTGTGGCCACCAGCTTTGCCCACGATTCCCATAATATCATCGCCGTGGGCGCCGATGACGCCGACCTGGCCTTTGCCATCAACCGCATTGCCGAAATGCAGGGCGGCACCGTAGTCGTGCACGAGGGCAAGGTCATCGCTGAGCTGCCGCTGCCGGTGGCTGGCCTAATGAGTGACGCCCCGCTAGAGGAGGTAAACGACCTGCTGGAGCAGGCCAAGGCCGCCGCCCACCGCATGGGTGTTTCCCCGGGCATCGATCCCTTTATGACCCTCTCCTTTATGAGCCTGCCGGTCATTCCCGCCCTCAAGATCACCACCCACGGGGTCTTTGATGTGGAACAGTGGAAATACATCTGATTTTTCTTGCAGAGCCGTGTCCTTCCCCCCTGTGGGGCGGGCACGGCTTTTCCCTTTAGGGCTTTTTGCAGGGGGCATGGCGGGCGCCCGCACCCTATCTCGCCTCCATTTGTGTACCTCCTCCAAAAACAAATGCCAATCCCCTGTAAACATTGTCTTTCCTTTCGCCCTTTTATGTGCTAAAATATTGCATTATAGGGAGCGTTCCACCGATACGGTCGGGCCAGCCCTTCCGGGCAGCCCTCCCCCGCTCCGGTACGCCCCTGCCAAATCTCTGCAAAAGGAGTGACAGTGTGTGAATTTTTCCGTCAATAGCCCCATCCTGTTCGTGCTGGCCGGGATCATCATTCTGGCCGTGCTGCTGCAGTCGGTCTTTTTCCTGGTGCGTGCCGTCCGCCGCAGCAAGGAGATCGGCATGGACCAGCAAAAGCTGCGCAAGACCATGGTCACCGCCGGCGTTTTCACCATCGCCCCGGCCGTCGCCATCGTCATCAGCGTCATCACCCTCTCCAAGGACCTCGGCCTGCCGCTGCCCTGGCTGCGTCTTTCGGTGGTTGGCTCCCTCTCCTACGAGACCATTGCCGCCACCAACGCCGAAAGCGCCATGGGCCTTACCTTTGGGCAGGTTTCCGCCCTTACCGCTTCCCAGTATGTCACCATCGCCTGGGTCATGACCATCAGCATCATGCTGGGCATCTGGCTGGTACCGCTCATCGGTAAAAAGCTGCAGGGCGGCATGACCAAGATAGAAAACCGTGATAAGCGCTGGGGCGATATCCTCTCCTCCGCCCTGTTCATCGGTATGATCGCCGCTTTCCTCGGCTATGTGTTCTGTGATTTCGGCACCATCTTCCATGGTGATCCCTCCGGCCTTATCCCGGTATGCGTCATGATCGTTTCCGCCGTTATTATGGCGCTGTGCGGCCTTATCATGAAAAAAACCGGCTGGCACTGGGTGGGCGATTACGCCCTGCCGATGAGTCTTATTCTCGGCATGGCCTCCGCCATTCCCATCACCGGCTGGCTGTCCTAAGGGAAAGGAGGATCACACCATGAAAAAAGCAAATATGACTTATATGGATTCCGTCCATCACTACGGCCGCGTCTGGAACCTTTCGATGATGGTTCTGCTGCTGATGTTCCCCGCCGCCGTCTCTATCATCTTCCACGCCCCGGCCGATGGCAAGGGCCTCCTGATGGGCCTCATCGCCACCGCCCCCATGTACTGGGCGGTCGGATTTATTGAAACGCTGACCTATGTGCCCATGCTGGGCGCAGGCGGCAGCTACCTCTCCTTCGTCACCGGCAATATCAGTAATCTCAAGCTCCCCTGTGCCCTCAACGCGCTGGAGCAGGCCGATGTGAAAGCCAACAGCGAGGAAGGCGAGATCGTTTCCACCGTGGCCATTGCCGTTTCCAGCATCGTCACCACCGTCATCATCATTCTGGGCGTCATTCTCATCATCCCGCTCACCCCGGTGTTGGAAAGCCCAGCCCTGGCCCCCGCCTTCGCGCAGATCCTGCCCGCCCTGTTCGGTGGCCTGGGTGTGGTGTTTATTTCGAAGAACGCCAAGCTCTCCATCGCCCCCATCTGCCTGATGCTGGTTCTCTTCATCTTCGTTCCCGCTCTCAATTCCAGCACCGTCGGCATTATGGTGCCGGTCAGCGTGCTGTTTACCGTGGGGGTGGCCCGCATCCTGTATAAAAAGGGGATCCTGTGATCCCATAAAATACTGCAAGGAGGTTTTCTGTCATGATCGTTCTGTATATCATATTGGCCGTTCTCGTCCTGCTGCTGGCTGTGGTGCTGCTGCGCACCGCGGCGTTCCACCCCAAGGCCGAAGCCTTCAGGACCTATGCCCCCGTTGAGTTTGACCGCGAAGCCGCTGTCGGCAATCTGCAGCAGCTGATCCGCTGCCGCACCGTCAGCTACACCGATGCCTCCAAGGAGGACCCGGCGGAATTCGAAAAGCTCATCGCCCTGCTGCCGGAATTATATCCCCATGTTTATGAAAAATGCACCCTCACCCGCCTGCCGGACCGCGGCCTGCTGTTCTACTGGGCGGGCAAGGCCCACGATGAGGCTTCGGTCATGATGGCGCACTTTGATGTTGTCCCGGTGGAGGAGGAGAACTGGAAAAAGCCCCCCTTCGAGGGCATCATTGAGGACGGCGTGCTGTGGGGACGCGGCACCCTTGACACCAAGGTCACCTTTAACGGCGTGCTGACTGCCGCCGATCATCTCATTGCGCAAGGCTTCCAGCCGGAGCAGGATGTTTAGTTCGCTTTCTCCGGTCAGGAGGAGATCAACGGCCCCGGCGCCGTCAATATCGTCCACTGGTTCCAGGAGCACAATATCAATATCCAGCTTGTCGTTGATGAGGGCGGCGCGGTAGTCGAGGATGTTTTCCCCGGCGTCAAGCAGCCCTGTGCGCTCATCGGTATTGCCGAAAAGGGCATGATGAATCTGGAGTACAGCGTTTCCTCCGCCGGCGGTCACGCCTCCGCGCCCAAGCCCCACACCCCCGTGGGCGTGCTGGCGGATGCCTGCTGCAAGGTGGAAAATCACCCCTTTACCATGCACATTACCGCGCCGGCGGCAAAGATGTTTGATACCCTCGGCCGTCATTCCACCTTCCTTTACCGCATGATCTTCGCCAACCTGTGGCTCTTCGGCGGCGTACTGGATAACCTGTGCAAAAAGCAGGGCGGCGAACTGAACGCTCTGATGCGCACCACCGTCGCCTTTACCCAGATGCAGGGCAGCAAGGCCAGCAATGTCATCCCGCCCAGCGCCTCCATGGTCAGCAACATGCGGCTTAATCCCGCCGATACCATGGATAGCGCCATGGAATACATCCGCGGGGTCATCGGCAATGACGCCGTAACGCTGCGCTGCGTCGAGGGCATGAACCCCAGCCCCATCAGTGAGACCGACTGCCCCGCGTGGGATAAGGTCGCTTCCGCCGTGGCAGGCACATGGCAAGGCTCCCTTGTCTCCCCGTACTTGATGGTACAGTGCAGCGACAGCCGCCATTACGGTCCTGTCAGCAACCATGTTTACCGCTTCTCCGCCATGGACCTCACCGCCGAGGAGCGCAGCACCATCCACGGCAACAATGAGCGCATCCGCACCGAAGTCATCGGCCGTGCGGTAGAGTTCTACATCCGCCTGATGAGCCAATGCTGACCCCATAACGCCATAAAATCACCCCCGACCGTTTTGGCCGGGGGTATTTTCCACGCTTTTATTTATTTTGCGGAAGAAGCAGAGTAGTATATCACACCGACCCCTGCTACCCATGTATCGCCGCTGTCGCTGCACTCACCAAGCTTTTCACCCTGCTTTACCGTATCGCCGGGCTTCAGTGTCACATTTTTCAGGTGTCCGTACAGGATCGCGCTGCCGTCCTCATGCCGGATCAATACCGGCTGCCTGCCCATAAGACCGATCCATCGCTCCTTGTACTCCGGCGGCGTCTGTTCCACCACGCCGTCCCGCATGGCCACCGCCGCAGTCCCGGCCGGCGCTTCAAAAAGGCGGTAGGTAGGACAGCTTGTCCCTATTACTCCTTGGGTCATTGTCCCGTTTTTCGCCGGAGCAATGTATGCGCTGTCCTCTGTCCATTCCACGGTCTCCATCGGCAGAACAGGGTTCTCGTACGCGTTATGTCCCACCGTAAAGCCCGTCACGGTTCCGTCTCGGGCGGTCTTCAGTGTTATATCCTCCTCCCGCACCAGACTGAACTCAATGCCGAAAACTCCCGAAGAACCGTTTCCGAAATTTCCGCTGTCTCCCGTTGTACCCAGCTGCGTATAAGGCATCACTTCATCGCCCGCCTGCACATAAAGCTCCTCGCAATGGGCATATACCGCATACAGTCCATTTTCCTGCCGTATCAGGATACACCGGCCCATTCCCTGGTTCCAGCCCTTCTCCGCAGTATATACGACCGTTCCGGCCTGCAGTGCGGTAAACGGGGTCCCTTTCTGTCGGCTGTAGAATGCCGTCACACCCCGAACCGGCTCCTCAAGTCTGTATCCGGCAAACGGCTCCCTGTAATAATATCGGTCAAATATCTCCTCAAAAGCCGGTTCGTCCTCCGCTGCGGGGGATTGCCGCAAAAGGTTGACTCCGCCGCAGTAGATCGCCTCGATCTCCTCCGGCGCTATGGCCCTGCAGAATATCATCTTCATTTCTGTTTTTGTTGCTGTCTGGTTCCCGTCTCTGCTTCTCAACTCGACCTCCGTGCCGTCTTTCAAATACACAGCCCAGCCCCGCGACAGGTCTATCAGTCGGTCTACCGTAATCTCCATCGAGACCGGAGAGCATTTCACCGTTACGCCCTCCGCTGCAGCCAGCCCCACACTCTCCACCGTCTGCGGAATATCAAAGCTGACCTCCCACTCGGCATCATACTCCGGCACCCGCTGCCATCTTCCCGGCTGGATATATTGCAGGTTTGGCAGCTCCTCCTCCGCCACATCATAATAAATCACATGGTAGTAAATACCGCCAGACCCGCCGACATTCTCCACACTCTCCCCTGTGCTGTCGCAAAGGACTCCATGGGGCGGGCTGTCCGGTTCAGTACAGTCCTCCCTGCTGCGTGAAAAAACATACAGCCTGCCATCTTCATAGTACGCCATATCAATGGTTTGCACCACTTCACCATCGGTGTTGCACACCTCATAGCCGCCCTCACCGTTACCTATCATCTGCGGGTAGTTTGAGATCCACTCGTCAAGATCGACCCCCTTGCGCACGGCGCTGTCACACAGCGCTTTCATATCCACCTTCGCAATAAAGGTATCTCCCGTCCGTTCCAGATGTCCCAGCCCGCTTACCCGCAGGTGGGCGGTGCTGTCCCGCATGGCGTCGTTCCAGTCCGCCACCAGATAGCCGCACAGAATATTGCTTTTTCCCTTGGGGGGCTGCGCCGAGAAGATCACCCCGCCGCCTGCATCCACACTCGCCTCCCCGAAGTCCAGCCAGCCATCCACGGTGCTCCTCTCCCCGAAGATCGCCGCGGGTGCCTGCATCTCCCACAGCAGGTACAGCACCCGTTCATCCGCCAGCGCCTCCGTCACCGTAAAGGTGATGTCCCCGGCATCCACCTGCACCGCCAGCGGCTCGGTGTTTTCCTCCACTCCCTTGGTCGGGGTACCCAGTATGTCTTTCCAGCCAAAGTATTTCCCCGCCGCCACCGCCGTAGCGGTCAGCAGCACCACAGCGGCCGCCAGAGGCAGTACCCGCCGCAGCCACAGCACCCTGTTTCCCTTGCGGGGAATGCTCGCTTCCTCTATCATATCTGCCGGGACCTCGCCCAGCAGCTCCCACAGTTCCTTTCGCTTCATAGCGTAATCTCCTCCTTTTCCAGCTCGTTGCGCAGGTCGCGCCGCAGCCGCTCCAGTATGCTCCTGGCCCGCCGCGGGGAAATGCCGCTGTGTGCAGCCGCCGTTTTTACCGGCTCCGCCCACCAGTACCGCCGGAGGAACAGTATCCGTTCCTCCGGGGTCAATCCCCGCAAAAAGCGCTCCAGCGCTGCCGCTATGGCCCTGCGCTCCCAATGCTGCTCCGGGGTGTCCCGGTCGGGCAGCATCTCGCCCAGCTCCTCCCAGATCAGCGTCATTTCTCCGCCGCCCCGTTTCAAGCGGTTCTGTTTTTGCAGCCGGTTCAGCGCCAAATTGCGGGTAATGCGTCCCAGATAAGCCGCCAAACTTCTCGGCTCCTCCGGCGGGATACTGTTCCATGCGCGGTGCCATGTATCGTTCACACATTCTTCGGCGTCCTGCCTGTTCCGCAGGATATTTCGGGCGATGGTGCCGCACAGGGCGCCGTACTGCCGCTCGGTTTCGGTTAAAGCTGTTTCGCTTCGTTCCCTGTACAGCCGCAGAATTTCCTCGTCCTTCATGCTCCTGCCTCCTTTCGTTTGGGTTGAAGTACTTCACCCTTATTGACCGCGTTTTTTCTCCCCCGGCCGGCTCTTTTCAGAGTCTTTCTATCCGCGCACCACGGTGGGCGCCCCTCCGCTTTTGTCGTGCTGACCCTGACGGGCAGCCCTCCCCGCTGCGGCGCGC
>ENA-UOJQ01002180-UOJQ01002180.1-human-gut-metagenome-genome-assembly--contig:-P63-NODE-2180-length-12725-cov-25.736938_pt1 | contig 12725 bp, 9 predicted proteins | sample MGYA00242352_ERZ723899 | MGnify/ENA metagenome assembly ERZ723899 | reverse complement strand
CAGCGCCAAGAGCAGCGCCAGAGATTTCTTCATGTCACTGCACCTCCTTCGGCCACAAATACGCTGTGTGCAAGGTCAACTCCGTGTTCAGCGTGCCGATCTGCTTGCCGTCACGATAAGCCGTAATTGTGACCGTGCAATCCACGTTGCCAAACTCCGGCGCTTCCAGCAGCGTCAACGTCGAAATGCTCTTGCCAGCAGCAAGCTCAAAAGCGTCCGCGATCAGCGCATTGTCCTTGTTCTTGCGGATTTCTACCTTGTAAGTGTCACTCTTGCTGTTGTTCACAAACTCGGCTTTCACGCTGGATTCTCCGACCAGAGCATATAGATGAGCAGGAGCAGTAAGAGCAATCTGGCTGTCCGCGACAATCGCGTTGAGCTGCTTCTGGGCTTCGCGCAGTCCGGAAACGTCGTAAAAAATGACTTCCGTTTCCTTGTGCTGCTTCGCACGTTCGGTGATACGAACCTTGATTGTGTCAATGACCGCAAGGGTGGAATCTCTGTCATAAATGACTTTCACGGCATCGTCTACGCGGGCTACGACAACAGCGGGCATATTCGTCCCAGCGTTGCAGTACACGGCTTTTGTACCGCCGCCCCAAACGAGCAGACGACCCTTGACGGTCACGTTGTCGAGCGTGATTTTACCGTCTGCCACACCGCAGCCGATGATGAGATCGCCGTCTACGGTCAGGTTTTTCAGCTCTACATCGTCGGTGCGAATCAATACGCTGCCCTTGATGTCTTTGTCGTAGGTTCCTTTTACCGTGATATAACTGCCGATGATGTTATGGAAAATCTGTGCAAATTCCGCGCGCGTGATGTTGTCCAACGGAGCAAGGACTTTGCCGCGACCATGAATGTAATCCGCACCAACCATCGCCCGGACGTAGGGCAGCGCCCAGTTGGAAATCTCGCTGCGGTCGGAAAATGCAGACAGGTCTGTTTTGGAATACGAATCGTAGTCCAGTTCCAGCGCACGGGCAACGACCGTCATGGCTTCCTGCCGCGTGATAGGCGAATCTGGTGCCATTGAGGAAGAACTGCGCCCGTTATAAGTACCCATCTGGACGGCAAGCGCAACATCTTTGTAATACCACTTGCTCTTGGATACGTCCTTATACTGCGAAATGTCCGCCGTTTTGTAGCAACCGAACGAGCGATTGATGATTGCTGCCATCTCTGCGCGGGTCATATCTCCATTCGGGTCGATAATGGTGTTGGATTTGCCGTACAAAAGGCCGTTGTCCACGGCGGCACTGACAGCATCCGCGTACCATGCGTTGCGGTCAAAGTCCTTGAAATCTGTAGCTTTTCTGGCTGTGCTTGCCGCCGATGCCGAAACCGCCAGCGACAGGCAGGACGCCACGGCAAGAAGCATTGCGAGGATTCGTTTGTGTTTCATGTTGAAGTCCTCCTGTTAGAATTTAAGGGGAACGCTTTTGGCGTTCCCCTTTGCAATAGCGAGTAGATTAGACTGCATCCCAAGCGATGATGAACAGGACGCTTGCAATGGCGGTGTTGGTTACGGCTTCACTGACGGGCGTAACAATGGCGTCATAGGCAATGCCGATGCTGTTTGCAGAGGTGTCGCCCACGCCGGACATGAAGCAGCCCTCCACGGCGCTGTCCAGAAGCGTCTGCTTGCTGGCGTTCTTGTTGTCGGTCAGCTTCTTTTCGCCGTTGCCGAGCGAAATCTGGAAACCAAACTTGTTGGAGTTGACCTTTTCGTGCGCGAGGGTGGATTTATCGCCAAACGCCGCAAGACTCCAACCCTGTGCAGCTTCGATGGAAACGCTGTTGACCTTGACCGCGCCGAAGCTGTTATTAACGATCTTTGTATCGGTAGCGGTGGAAACTGTGCCATCCGTGCCGACTGCAATGGGCAGAACAGTGGGGACGGTCACGGACATCTTGGTGGCAGCGGGATCGCCGCCGATGCTGCCGTCAGCGGTGGACGAGAGCGTGACAGAGGACGTGCCCGTGCCGCCCGAAGCATCAATGGTATTGGCAGCGGAAGCGGAAATGGCGAGGGATGCGATCATGCAGATAGCGAGAATGAGAGATACGATTTTCTTAGTGTTCTTCATGGTAAAATCTCCTTTTTTACTGTTAATTTTTGATAGTGATATTGATGATTGCCCCGGTCGTGCCGATGATTTCGCCGGTTTCAGGGTCTAAGTTGTGGAAATACGCGGTACATTCGTATGTACCGGCAGGGAGCGCGGCATCGAGCTTTGCGCGCTCGATCTTGCTGCCAACGGCAATCGCGCCGGATTCGTAGATCTGTTCGCCGGTATTGTTGCGGATGATCTGCACTTTCTGCGGATAGTTGTTGATGGCTTCGTTCACGATCATCACGTTGCCCTCGGATACGCCGTTTTCAAAATACGGCGCGGTATTCATGCTGATGTTAATCATGCCTTCCGCGACCTTTTCGTTCAGTTTTTCCGCAATTTCTTCGGGCGAAAGGTTATCCCAGCCGCCCTCGACGGCGCTGGAATCGTAGACGATACCGGTTTGACCACGAGCGTCTTCTTTGGTCAGCGGTTTGCCGACCAGACGGGTAATAAGAAAGATGCCCGCGCCAATGGCACAGATAAGAAATGCGATGGCGAGCACAACGCGGACGTTGAGCTTTGCCTGTTTTGGATGATCCTGATATACTTCGTACATGGAAACAGCTCCTTTGTATTTTGTTTTGTATGCTAGGGCGGAATACGATAGCGACACAGCAGGCGATACAGGTCGTCCGCCGTGCATGGGATTTGATTTCCGGGCAATTCGATACCTCCTCCGTCTGAATTTGAGTATAAAAAAACACGACCTTGAAAAAAGTCGTGTTTTTTATGAAGTTAGCTGTGCCTCATCCGGCGCGCTGCCTGAGAAACTCCAGAAACAAATCTTCTATTTCCTTGTCGCTCTTGAATTCACTCAGATACGGTGCAAGGCGCTTTCGGTCGAAGCTCAGCTTCTTTGGCAGCGGCTGCGTGCGCTGCGCGGCTTTTGCTCGTGCTTCCCGCCACGCGGCGTAGATTGCCTGCCTATCTGCTGTCGGCGGCGGGCATTGTGCCTGAATAAACGCCATTGTCTGTTTGTTCAGTGCATAGCCCTCGATCTGGCACATCTCAATGAATGCAGCCTGCGTCGCTGCATCGTAATCTGTAATCAAGTCGGCACAGGCCAGATTCAGCTTCTTGGGCTCATTCTCCACGATCTCAGCAAGCGGTGGGATCAGCTGCGCCAGCTTGACAGCCTTGCGAATTTCATACTCTGTCACACCAAAGAACTCGGCCACGATTCCGCGGGCGGAATACTTCTGGCGAGATTCGCCAGAAGTTAAATCCGTGCGGAAACCGTGCCGGTTTATTGCATCCAGCAACGCTTTATACGCCTTGCCGCGCTCAATGATTGTAAGATCCTGCCGCCGCAGAAGATTCGTTGCAATCGCAATACTGATGGCACGCTGATCGTTGACGGTCATGACCGTTGCGGGAATATCCGTCCAGCCCGCCAACTTTGCCGCCGCTGTGCGGTTATGCCCGGCCAGGATTTCAAATTCATCCGTTCCTGCAATGGGACGCACCAGAATCCGCTCATACAAACCATTCTCCTTCAATTCTTCCGCAAAGGCTTCCAGCTTCCAGCTTGGCGTGGGGGTAGGGATGAAAGCCAATGTCAGCGGTATAGAACGGGTGTAGCTTGCAGACCGGCACGTCACGGAATTGCGTTTCCGTCTGCGGTACCGGCATCTGAAAAATCTGCTCATACGCCGCGTCGCCGGTCTGCTGCTCAGAAGCCTGCTGTGTTGCCACCATTCGCTTTCGCAGCAGTTCGTTCATATTCGCTCTAGCCAAGCCGCAGCACCTCCAAGGCGAGATTTCGATAGGACTCCGCCGCAGGATTGCCTGGTTCATAATCCAGAATACTCATACCAGCCATGGGGCACTCCGCAATGCGGATGGTGTACTCAATGGGGCGCTCAAAGACGTGCAAGTCATCACCGTAGACATCCCGGACACTCTGCTGCACGCTTTTGCAAAGCTGTGGCCGAGACTGGTACATCGTCAGCAAAATGCCAGCGATCTTCAAATCTGGATTGAAATACTTCTGCACGGAACACACCATGTCCAGCACGTCCGGGATGCCCTCGGATGCGAGGAAGTGGGACTGCACTGGAATGATGCAGTAGGAAGTTTTTTTAAGCTTATTCTTTTCTGTTCCATACAATATCTCCTGTCGTGTTTTCCGCATGATTGACATATGCAGATTTGGATGCAATTCCATTTCGAGAGGTTTAATTGGATATAATTTGAGATTCCATATTTACATTATTAGAAGATGGAAATATTTTCTTCCAACAAATCTTCCAACAAACCAGAAAAAACGGAGCAATACGGTGCAATACTAAATAATTCTAAAAATCGAAATAGGCATTGGTACTAAAGGGATTATTGGACATTTTATAACACGAACGGATACCATATAAAATTTAATTCTGAGTTTTGGTAATGACGAGGTCGGCAGTTCGAATCTGCCCAGCAGCTCCAGAAAAATCCTTGAAACCACACTGTTTCGCCTAATAGGTACACAATGTGTCATAGGGGTACAGTCGGTATGGGTAAAAGCAAGCCGTAAACTCATTTGTTCGAGTTTATGGCTTGCTTTTTACATAAGGATAGAGTTTGCCAATAACTACATCGACTGTCTGGATTTCCAAGCAAAGACTATTAAAATTCTATATTTTCTAGGGCTGTATCCAGCATAAATCTCGGTCAAACTCCGGTTGTATCCGCAGCCGGAGTTTTGTCGTTTTAAAGCTGCCGCCCGCCAACGAGGATAACTGTGCAGTCCCTTTTGCTTTCCGGGACGCAATCGTGTATGTATCCGCTAAAATAAGTCTATCACAACGACGCAGGAGGAATGCAGATGGGACGGGTTTATGGATATGTGCGCATATCGTCGAGAGATCAGAATGAGGCGCGGCAGATGGCGGCGATGCGGGAGGCCGGCGTTTCGGACAGGGATATTTATCTGGACAAGCGCTCCGGCGCGGATTTTGAGCGGCAGGGCTACCGGCAGCTGCTCAGGCGGCTGCGAGCCGGGGATACACTTATCGTCAAGAGTATCGACCGGCTGGGGCGGAATTATGATGAAATACTGGAGCAGTGGCGGATCATTACGCGGGAAAAGTGCGCGTCCATCCTTGTGCTGGATATGCCGCTGCTGGATACCCGGCAGAACCGTGATCTGACAGGAACGCTGATCGCGGACATTGTTCTGCAGCTTCTGAGCTATGTCGCGCAGACAGAACGTGAGTTCATCCGCCAGCGGCAGGCGGAGGGGATCGCGGCGGCGAAGGCGCGGGGTGTCCACTTCGGGCGACAGGCGCTGCCTGTGCCGGAAATTTTTCCAGAGATCGTGACGGCGTGGCTCGGTCGGCAGTTAAGCTCCCGCGCAGCTGGAAAAAAGCTCGGCGTTTCGCAGACGACTTTCCTCAAATGGCGCAAGCAGTGGGAACAAACGAATGGAACAGAACCCATATGTTGTGAAACAGCCGATAAAAAAGCACAGAAAAGCTGTAAACACTAGTAGACTTTTCTTTTCGCCCGAAAATCGGCAGGTATCAGGCAAAAAAGCGCCGGTTCCTACCCCGCCGTCATTATATCTCAGAAGAAAAGAAAAGTCTGCTTTTGCGCGCGATGCTTTTCGCCGGAAACACAAGTTCATACGCATCTGAAGACGTGTAATCTCCGGCCGCGGCGGCTGTTTCGGGCGCTGAGCCGGAGGTGAAAGAACAAAGGCTACTCAAGCCGCTCGCCCGGAGCTGTGCGCGAGAGGCCGCGACCGAAAACGGGATACCGTTTGCCCGAAAGGGCGCCATTGCAGTGCATCTGTGAGAAGGTAGGACGCGGACGTGGGAATTCATGCTGAAATCCCGGATCGCAAGTCAGAAGACTCGCTGTCTTCACGCCGAAGGATTTCGGCAGGAGCGCAATGTACCGATAGCACGATGAACCTATCGTACAGGACGGGCGCAGACTGTTCCATATGGGGACAGGCCGCGCCATTTTGCCCGTATGGGCAGAGTATATCCGCACGAGGAGGTTCCTTACATGGACGCGGTACTGCGGCGTGCAGAGCGCATGATCGCTTATCAGAATATTCAGTTCATTCTTGCACATCAGAACGACACGTTGGAGCAGCTTACGGCGTATTTATCCGCCTGCACGGACAAACTGGGACACGTCCCGGCGAAGTGCGAGGTGATCGGCGGGGACTACATTGAATATCGATTTGATTCCTGGGTCAACGCAGTGCGCAGTTTCTTCTCTGGCCGAATGGCCTCGGCGAAGACCCCGCCTCCGTTTGCCGAGCGGCAGATCGTGAGGGATACGCTCGCCGCGCTGGAGGCGCAGCCATGAACCCGCGCCGCACATTGCAGGAGAACGAGTCGGCGCTGCGCAAGGTCCTGACGCAGCGGACGCTGGAGGCGCTTTCCAAGCAGAACGTGGCGTTTGTGCTGGAGCACCAGAACGATACGCTCGAGCAGCTCAGCGCCTATTTATCCGCCTGCATGGACACTCTGGGGCACGTCCCAGCGTGGACAGAGGTGCTCGGCGGGGACTTGATCGACCTGCGCTTCGGCGGCTGGGCACAGGCGCTGCACAGCATCGGTCAGACCGGGTACGACGACGCGCAGGAGCCGCCGCGGGTGCAGGACACACAGCTGTTCCGCAACGAATATGACCGCCAGCGGGTGCTGGACAAGCAGAAGAAGCTTGAGAAGAAAGCCCTCAGCCGCGAACGCACAAAGCAGGACAAGGCCGCGCGCAAAGCGAAAAAATAGCGAGATCCGATCGACAGATTGAAAAATAGATCAACAATACGCAGCTTTTGTGGCAGATGCGCGACCCGGTTCAAATGCCGGACACGCATTCTCGTTCAGCTGAACAAGGGAATCGGGTGAAAATCCCGGACATAGGCCGGACGGCGACGTTCCGGTCTGTAGCTGTGATTGCGGAGCGCTCCTTCGCGCGCGGAAACGCGGGTCATTGCGGCTGGTAAAGCAGCCGTGAGAAGGCCAGAAGGAGGGCGTTGGGGCGACCCTGAACGCATCAGTCAGAAGACCTACAGAGCTCGGAGCTCAGGGGAAGTATCCTCTGGGGGCCGGTTTTGGCACAAAGGCAGCGGAGGTTCCACTGTTTTTTTTGTGTCATGGCCCGAACAGCTGCGATCACCCGTTTCCCGCCGGATTCCGGCGTTTGTATACTATTATATATAGCAAAGAAAGGACATGACGATGAAGAAACGAATTATAGCGCTTCTGCTGGCTCTGGTCATGGTCGTGGGTATGCTCCCCACGGTCGCACTGGCCGCAGATGCGCCGATTCAGGATGAGGACGGCTACTACCAGTTGACGAACGAAGCCGACCTCAAGTGGTTCCGTGACAAGGTCAACGCGGGCGAAGGCACGATCAATGCCAGGCTGATGGCGGATGTCACGCTGACGGAAAGCTGGACGCCCATCGGCGTGGCAGCTGATTATGTGACCTCGTATGACAACAAGCCGTTCTCCGGCATTTTTGACGGCAACGAGAAAACCATTTCCGGCCTGAACGTTACAGAAACCGCGGGTAATCCGGCTGCACTGTTCGGCATGGCGAAGAACGCGACGATCAAAAAGCTGGTCGTCAAGGGCACGGTTTCCTCGACGGCTCCGTCGGGCGGCTATATGCCGGTTTATGCTGGCGGTGTCGTCGGACAGAGCGACGGCGGTGTGACGCTGGAAGAGGTTGCATCCTACGTCGATGTGACCATGACCAACAGCACGAGCAACACCGGCGCGATCGGCGGTCTGGCTGGCAACGGCTATGGCATTACGATCAAGAACTGCGCGAACTATGGCAAGCTGACTGCGGAGGGCAGCGCAGAGGCACATATCGGCGGCCTGAGCGCGATTTCTCCGTGGGGCGGCAAGGCTGCAATTGAAAACAGCGTAAACGTCGGCGAGATCGTCGGCGGCAGCACGGTCGGCGGCCTGATCACCAAGGCGAACGACGGAACAACGGTCAAAAATTCCGCGACAGTCGGCGAACCGGCGGGCACGCTCGGCGGCACGTTTGAGAACTGCCTCGCAACCGCGAACACGGTTGGCGCAGACGGCGTAGAGATCGTTGCAGACATGAAGGATGCGAAGGTTCTCACGACCCTCGGCAGCGCTTTCAAGAAGGCAAACGACGGTCTTCCGCTCCTGACGTGGATGATCGACAACACTGAGCCGGAGAAGCCAGCAGAACCTGCACTGGTTGACGGCTACTACCAGTTGACGAACGAAGCCGACCTCAAGTGGTTCCGTGACAAGGTCAACGCGGGCGAAGGCACGATCAATGCCAGGCTGATGGCGGATGTCACGCTGACGGAAAGCTGGACGCCCATCGGCGTGGCAGCTGATTATGTGACCTCGTATGACAACAAGCCGTTCTCCGGCATTTTTGACGGCAACGAGAAAACCATTTCCGGCCTGAACGTTACAGAAACCGCGGGTAATCCGGCTGCACTGTTCGGCATGGCGAAGAACGCGACGATCAAAAAGCTGGTCGTCAAGGGCACGGTTTCCTCGACGGCTCCGTCGGGCGGCTATATGCCGGTTTATGCTGGCGGTGTCGTCGGACAGAGCGACGGCGGTGTGACGCTGGAAGAGGTTGCATCCTACGTCGATGTGACCATGACCAACAGCACGAGCAACACCGGCGCGATCGGCGGTCTGGCTGGCAACGGCTATGGCATTACGATCAAGAACTGCGCGAACTATGGCAAGCTGACTGCGGAGGGCAGCGCAGAGGCACATATCGGCGGCCTGAGCGCGATTTCTCCGTGGGGCGGCAAGGCTGCAATTGAAAACAGCGTAAACGTCGGCGAGATCGTCGGCGGCAGCACGGTCGGCGGCCTGATCACCAAGGCGAACGACGGAACAACGGTCAAAAATTCCGCGACAGTCGGCGAACCGGCGGGCACGCTCGGCGGCACGTTTGAGAACTGCCTCGCAACCGCGAACACGGTTGGCGCAGACGGCGTAGAGATCGTTGCAGACATGAAGGATGCGAAGGTTCTCACGACCCTCGGCAGCGCTTTCAAGAAGGGCGAGAAATCCGGTTTTCCCATCCTGACATGGATGACCGATACAGAAGTGGAAGAACCGGAATGCAAGCACGAGCATACAGAACCCAAATACGAGAGCAAGAACGACGGCACGCACACCGTCACGACAATCTGCAAGGACTGCGGCCAGACGATTGGTGAGGCAAAGACTGAGGATTGCACCGACAAGGGCGACGGCACCTGCGTGTGCGGCTATAAGTTCCCAGTGGTAGACCCGAGCGTACCGGAGCAGGACACGGACGGCTGCTACCAGATCACGAACGAGACACAACTCAAGTGGTTCCGTGATAAGGTCAACGCTGGCAAAACCGACATCAAGGGCAAGCTGATGAACGATATCACCTTGACGGAGGCGTGGACGCCCATCGGCACGAGCAAAAACAGCTTTGCCGGTATCTTCGATGGCAACGGCAAGACCATCTCCGGCTTGCACTTTGACGTGCAGGATATGCCGGAGGAGAGCCAGAGTCTTGGCCTGTTCGGCACGATCGGCGGCAAGGACAAGGACCACATTGCGATTGTTCGCAATCTGACGCTCGAAGGCGAGATCAAGGTTGAAGGTAAGACGGCACAGGGCTTCTGCGTTGGCGCGGCGGCAGCGTATCTGAGCAGTTTCAGCACGCTCAGCGGCATTACCACGAATGTGGCGATCGTCAACGCCCCAGCCAGCGGCGTAACCAGCGTCAGAACCGGCGGTCTTGTGGGTATGGTGCTGTCCAGCGGCCGGTACACCAACATTGAGTGCTGCCGGAACATTGGTTCTGTGACCGGCACGGGTGAAACCGGCGGTCTGATCGGCTATCACAGCGGCTCGGTATCGTACTACGGCGAATACTACGTCGCGGTCAGAAACAGCTGCAACGAAGGCACTGTCACCGGCACCGGTGCGTGCACCGGCGGTCTGATCGGCAATAGCTGGAGCGGCACGAAGGTGACGGACTGCTATAACGCAGGCAAGCTCAGCGGCACGGATTATGTCGGCGGTCTGGCCGGCGATGCGAATGAGACGCACTTCGACTACTGCTACAATACCGGCAGCGTCTCCGGCAGCAAAAACGTCGGCGGTCTGGCCGGGCGGATTCGCAGCGGCCATATCTATCACAGCTACAGCATCGGCGACGTGACCGGTACGGACAGTGAAACGACCGGTTCGCTTTGCGGTGAGCGCGGCGGCAGCGTTTTCGGCACCGTTCAGTACAGTTATGCGCTGAAAGCGCCGGTGCTCGGCTCGAAGAGCATTGGCTTGGACTACGATGAGAAAAACCAGAATCAGAAGCACTTCTACTATGTCGTTTCGCTGGATGAACTGCGTGCGATTCCGGAGTATCTGAATCCCGCGGACGGCGACGCACACTACAAGATCAACCCCGGCAAGACTCCTGCACTCATGTGGCAGGAGATCGCAGAATGCACGCACGTGCATACCAAGAACAGCGGTATTCCGGGTGTGGATGAAAACGGCTTCTACCATACCAAGACTGTCCGCTGCGAGGACTGCTTTGCGGTGCTCTCGCAGGGAGAAGTTGAGCGCTGCACGCCCGAAGGCGAGCACAAGCTCTGCTCTGTCTGCGGCCAGATCTGCTGCAAGCACGAGAACGCTGAGACAACCTACACGACGAGAAGCCAGCAGAACTATGAGGATGGCAAGTGGGTAACATACAGCTGGCACACTGCTACCACCATCTGCCCGGACTGCAGCAACACCTTTGTCGGAGAGGAAACGGAGTGCGCCGAGGCAACAGAAACATACCGCGGCATCACCGCAGGCCCCAACGCGGGCAAGCACCGGCATAGCTGGTTCTGTGTCTGCGACAAGGAACTGCGCCATGCGCTTGAGCCCTGCGTTGACGAAAAGATCAATGCAACTGGTGCGGCAGGCGAAGATAACATCTGCGATCTCTGCGGCACGGCTATGGTTCTTGCCGCTCCGACGGCCCCAGAAGGCGACGGCTTCTATCCGTACACCGTCAAGGAAGGCTCGAAGGATGTGACGCACTACTATGTGACGCACTATGAGGTCGGCGAGAAGGCGGAAGAGCTGACCGTCATGGCGACCGGCAAGCAACTCACCTATCAGTGGTACTACCGTCTGTCTGAAGACGAAACCGAAGCGGGCACGGCAATTGAGGACGCAACCGAGGCGACCTACACGCCTGATACCAGCGCTGAGACCGGTATGCGCTTCTACTACTGCGTGGTCACCAACCCCGCGGGCAGCGCAAAGACCGGCGGCCAGCCCGTAATCGTCTGCAAGAACCCGACCGCGACCATCTACTTCTCGCTGACGGATGACGACAAGTATGTCGCCGCCGAAAGCAGCGGCAATATCATGGCCTATCAGAAGGTTACGGTTCCGTACTTCGATCTGAAGGCCTACCATCTCGAAGGCAATTACTTCAAGTCCGAGACCTACGGCCCGGCTGATGCGGACGACCCGATGGGCGGCTCCCAGCTGGTCGCGGGCAGCAGCGCCGCAGCCTACGGCAAGATCACCGCGCTGCATCTGCTGATCTGGATGACCGAGCGTGAATACCTCGGCGTGAGCGCGGACAAGGCCGGTCAGGGCTATCTGTATGACGAGAAGCTGATGGGCTCCGATATTTTTGGCATTGCAGCTTCCAGCACAGTCGGTTCGGTCCTGATCCAGAACTTCTGGACACACGACATGAACTTCAACTACTACATGAACTATGTCTACCCGCTGGCGGCCGAAGGCTGGGGCGCGACCGCAGATCAGATCCTGATGCGCGACGGCGACATCTTCTCCATGATGATGTACTCCGACTGGTCCTTCTACAACGATGAGTGGGCAGGCTACCATCATGTGGGCAACGAACTGAACAAGACGATGGTTGAGACGCAGATGAAGGCGGACGCATCCATCGATCTGACGCTCTATCGTTCCTATGGCCATGACTCGTCCTCGTACGCAACGGATCATGTTGTTGTCGGCAGTCTGGACGTCTACTACATCGAAACCTCGAAGCTGACAAGCGGCGATGTGACCGACTGGACGAAGGCCGGTACCGTCGACGAGAACGGCAAGTTCACGCTCGATGCAAAGGCACTGAAGCTTGAGGCTGGTAAGCAATATCTGTTCAGCGTAGCTGGACAGAAGGGCAAGGATGTGGACGCATTCGTTTCCTGCCCGGGCGGCGTTCTGGTCAATGTGCTGGACGCAGACGCGGCGCTGACATGGAACGTTCGATTCAAAAACGGCAAGGAAGACTACGCGGCGAAGCAGGTTGAAAACGGCAAGCTTGTTACCGTCGAGAACCCGACGCGCGAGGGCTACACCTTCACCGGCTGGTACACCGACGAATATTGCACCAACCGCTTCGACATCAAGACCACGCCTGTCACCTGCAACCTGATGCTCTACGCAGGCTGGAGAGAGGGCACGCAGCCCGTTACCTGGACGGTCACGTTCGTCAACGAATTCGCAGAAACAACAACGCAGACCGTTGAAGACGGCAAGACCGCCACTGAGCCGGAAATCCCGACGCACGACGGCTACACCTTCCTCGGCTGGTTCACGGACGAGGCCCACACGCAGAAGTACG
>ENA-UOJQ01002173-UOJQ01002173.1-human-gut-metagenome-genome-assembly--contig:-P63-NODE-2173-length-12779-cov-4.723672_pt1 | contig 12779 bp, 3 predicted proteins | sample MGYA00242352_ERZ723899 | MGnify/ENA metagenome assembly ERZ723899 | reverse complement strand
TATCATGTTTGTTATTGTAGATAAACTAGAGAAAAATAGCCTCCCTATGCCTCTTTTATTACTTTTTTGCCAGTGATAAATAAGTTCCTCGGTGAGGAAAGAGTCGTTGGTTTAAAAGGAACATCCCGTTGGTTTTAAACCAATGAAGGTTTTGTTGGTAAGAAAAGATGCATATTTCACGTACTTTTATGTAATATTAGTCTATGTTTCTGCATATTATTACACTTATTTATGCGAATTATTTGCTGGTTCACTATTTTTTGATTAACTAAATTTCTAATATAATCTTAAAAATCGAACATTGCTGTCTCTTTTTCAAATTTGGTATCAGATGAAATAAGACAATTATTGAAAATTAATTGAAAAAGAATAAATCTTTAAACTTTTATTCCTTACTTTGTTATTTATACAGATATATATCAAACTTAAACTGGAAAGATTATGAAAATAAGGCAGATTTGTATGCTGGTGCTGTTATGTCTGGGAGTGATTCCGGCAGTGCAGGCACAAACTTACGACAAATTATGGAAACAAGTGGAGCAGGCAGAAAAGAAGAGCCTGCCTGAGACTGTGATAAAACTGACTGGCGAGATTTATCAGAAAGGGGAGAAAGAAAAGAACTCTCCACAAATGCTGAAAGCGTATATGTGGCGGATGAGATACCGGGATATGCTGACCCCAGATAGCCTGTATACGAACCTGAATGGTTTGGAACTGTGGGCAAAGCAAACTGACCAACCCATGGACCGAGCTGTATTACATTCGCTGATAGCCGAGATTTATTCAATGTATGCTTTTAACAATCAATGGCAACTCCGGCAACGGACAGAGATTGTAGGTGAAGCTCCTTCGGCAGATATGAGGGAGTGGACAGCAAACATGTTTGTAGAGAAAGTGAGAACAAACGTAAGGGAAGCAATGGCGGATTCCGTACTATTGCTTAACACATCTTCACGTACTTATATTCCTTTTGTTGAGTTGGGCGAAACAAGTGAATACTATCATCATGATATGTATCATCTGCTGGCTACCCGCGGTATTGTAGCTTTACAGCAGGTAGCGGGATTGGATCGTGCCACTCCGGTGGAAGATATTTCGGAAGATTCGTCTGCTGAAAAAGAATCTTCGGTGAAACAGGATATTATAGCAATTTATGGAAATATGATTGCTGCTTATAAAGCATCCGGTTTGAAAGAAGGCTATGTGTTGACAGCGCTCAGCTATTTAGAGTGGAGACGTGATTCAGATAGAAACATCCGGCCTTTCGGACTGAAGAAAGGATTGTCGGGATTAACAGAAGATACCTACGTTACTGCACTGAATGAACTGAAAAGCAGATTTAAATCAGAGAGTATTTGTGCTGAAGTTTATTTGGCCCAGGCTCGCTATGCGATTGAAAAAGAACAGCAAACGTCAGCTTTGCAGCTTTGTGATGAGGCCATCCGTTTATACCCCGGTTATCGTAGAATTAACGCTCTGAAGAATTTGCGCGAAGATATCCTGTCACCGTTTCTGAATGTAACTGCGGCTGCAACAGCTTTCCCTGGTGAGGAAATCGAAATAAGAGCTTCGCACAAGAATCTGGATGGATTTACACTTCGTCTTTATCAGGCAAAGAAGTTGATAAAGGAACAGCACTTTGCAGTTCTTCGTCCCGAAGACTACCGGACGCAGGATACGGTATTTACCTTTAAAGCGCCGGAAGTCGGACAATATGTAATGCGTATCGTTCCGGATATTCGTGCCAAGAGAGACAGTGAAAGCAAATTCAATGTGACACGTTTCAAAGTATTGACCTGCCGTTTACCGGGAAATCAATATGAGGTAGTGACGCTGGATGGACAAACGGGACACCCTATACCGAATGCGAAAATAACTCTTTATACGAATGACGAAAAAGTATTGCAGGAATATACAACCGGGGCAGATGGCAAAGTTGTCTTCCCCTGGAAATCCGAATACAGATATTTGAAAGCTGCTAAAGGTATCGATACCGGTATGCCGTTTCAAAGCATTTACGGTGGAAGTTATGGATATTACGGAGATGAAAACAAGGTCTCCGAAGGAATGACTTTGTTGACGGACCGTTCTTTGTACCGTCCCGGTCAGACCGTATATGTGAAAGGAATTGCCTATGTACAGAAATCTGATACGGCAAATGTACTTCCGAACAAGGACTATACTGTTGTTTTGATGGATGCAAATAATCAGGAAGTTGGACAGAAAGCGGTTCGTACCAATGAATTCGGCTCGTTTACTGTCGATTTTGCATTGCCATCCGCTTGTCTGAATGGGATGTTTTCGTTGAAAGCTGGCGAGGGAAGAACGAATATTCGCGTGGAGGACTATAAACGTCCGACGTTTGATATTACTTTCGACAAGCAGCAGGGCAGTTATCAATTGGGCGATAAGGTAGAGGTGAAAGGTAAGATACAGTCTTATAGCGGTGTGTTGCTGCAAGACCTTCCGGTAAAATATACAGTGAAGCGTTCTGTTGTCGATCTTTGGAGACTGGCGGAAAGTACGCAGATTGCTTCCGGTGAGGTAATTGCCAATGAGGACGGGGAATTTACGATTCCGGTTTTTTTGGAAGAAAATAACGCCTATAAGAATAATACCAGAATCTATTACCGCTACTCGATAGAGGCTACTGCAACCAATGTAGCAGGTGAAACACAGTCGTCTGCAGATGTGATAGCAGCAGGTAACCGTTCACTGATTCTACAAACAGAATTAAAAGAGAAGACCTGTAAGAATCAACCGTTTAACACTGTATTTAAGGTACAGAATCTGAATGGGCAGCCTGTTGAAGTAAAAGGTACATTCTCCCTCTATCAGGCGAAAGATGCGGACTTCAAGCAACTGGACGAGAATCCGGCTGCAACAGGTACATTTACTTCCAACGAAGAAATGACGATTGAGTGGGGAAACCTTCCTTCCGGACCGTATGTGTTGAAAGCAGTCGTAAAAGATGGACAGGGCAAAGAAGTGACGGCTGAGGCCAACACCATTCTTTTCTCCCGCGAAGATAACCGTCCGCCGGTAGAAACGACCGTTTGGTTCTATGAGGCAAATACGGAATTTGATGCAACGCATCCGGCCGTGTTCTGCTTCGGAACTTCGAAAAAAGATGCTTATGTGATGATGAATGTATTCTCCGGTAATAAGTTGCTGGAAAGCAAGACTATGAATCTGTCCGACACAATTGTACATTTTAAATATCCATATCAGGAAAGCTATGGTGACGGAGTACTGGTAAGTTTCTGTATGGTAAGAGACGGACAAGTCTATCAGGAACAGGCAAGGCTGAAAAAGCGTCTGCCGGACAAGACATTGACCATGAAATGGGAAGTATTCCGTGATAAACTGCGTCCCGGACAGAAAGAAGAATGGAAACTGACTATTAAGACACCGCAGGGACAGGCTGCCGAGGCAGAAATGCTAGCAACTATGTACGATGCTTCGCTGGATAAGATATGGAATAGAAAACAGAATTTCAGTGTATTCTATAATCAGATCATCCCTTATTCTAGTTGGATGGGCGGATATTTCGGTAATAATTCGTTCAATTACTGGTGGAATAATAAATACTTCAAAGTACCGGCAATGGAATATGACTATTTTGTGACGCAGGGAACGATGTCGATGGACCAGGCGTTGAATGGAATGGTGCCGGGAGTGATGGTCAGAGGATATGGCGTGCAAAAGCAGGCCTCAATGACGGGCAGTATGATGATACGGGGCGTTTCGAGAAGTAAGGCGGAAGCAAAATATGTACCTGCTTTGGTTGGAAGTGTTGCTGAGGATGCGGTATTTGAATCAGAGTTAGTGTCAGTAGAGGCAGGCAAGCAGGACAGCGCATCCGAAGAAGAAACTCTTCCCGAAGCTCCCGCCGATTTGCGTACGAATCTTGCGGAAACAGCCTTCTTCTACCCGCAACTTCGTACCAATGAACAAGGCGAAGTTTCCTTCTCCTTCACTATGCCCGAAAGCCTGACCCGCTGGAACTTCCGCGGTTACTCTCATACCAAAGGTATGCTGATGGGCACACTGGACGGTGAAGCCACTACAAGCAAAGAATTTATGCTGACTCCTAATCTGCCTCGTTTCGTACGTGTCGGAGATAAGACATCTGTTGCCGCCTCCATTTCCAACATGACCGGAAAGCCGCAGGCCGGTACGGTGAGCATGATTCTCTTTGATCCGATGACGGAAAAGGTAATCAGCACACAAAAACAGAAGTTTACCGTAGAGGCCGGAAAGACAATCGGCGTCAGTTTCATGTTTACCGTGAGTGATAAATACGAGATACTGGGATGCCGGATGATAGCCGACAGCGGTACCTTCAGTGATGGTGAACAGCAGCTACTTCCCGTGCTTAGTAATAAAGAGCATCTGGTAGAAACGCTTCCGATGCCTGTCCGTGGAGAAGAAACACGTACTTTCTCTCTTGACAGCCTGTTCAATCATCATAGTAAGACGGCAACCGACCGTAAACTAACCGTTGAATTTACCGGAAATCCTGCCTGGTATGCTATTCAGGCATTGCCTTCATTGAGCCTTCCGGAAAATAATAATGCCATTTCGTGGGCTACCGCTTACTACGCAAATACACTGGCTTCCTACATCATGAACAGCCAGCCACGTATTAAAGCTGTATTCGATAGCTGGAAGCTACAGGGTGGAACCAAAGAAACCTTCCTGAGCAACCTGCAAAAGAACCAGGAAGTGAAGAATATCCTGTTATCCGAATCTCCGTGGGTACTCGAAGCGCAAACGGAAGAACAGCAGAAAGAACGTATCGCCACTCTGTTCGATCTGAACAATATCCGTAGCAACAACATTGCCGCATTGACAAGATTACAGGAGTTGCAGAATTCAAGCGGAGCATGGTCGTGGTATAAAGGTATGACCGGTAGCCGTTACGTCACTACCTACATTGCCGAATTGAATGCCCGCCTGGCTATGATGACAGGTGAGCAACCAAGCGGCACGGCGCTTGCCTTGCAGAAGAATGCCTTTACCTATCTCCATCAGGAAGCTCTGAAGGAATATAGAGAAATTCTCAAAGCACAGAAAGACGGGGTGAAGTTTACAGGGATTTCCGGAAGTATCTTGCAATATCTATATCTGATCGCTCTGTCCGGCGAACAAGTTCCGGCTTCCAATAAAGCCGCCTATACTTATTATCTGTCCAAGATAGGCGAAATGCTTCCGACCGCTTCGATGGATACGAAAGCGATTGCCGCTATCATTCTGGATAAGGCCGGACGGAAGAAAGAAGCTCAGGAATTCATCGCTTCACTGAAAGAACATCTGACGAAGACGGACGAACAGGGAATGTTCTTTGCCTTCAATGAAAATCCCTATTCCTGGGGCGGAATGAAAATGCAGGCTCATGTAGACGTAATGGAAGCACTGGAACTGACAGGCGGAAATAACGATACCGTAGAAGAAATGAAACTCTGGCTGCTCAAACAGAAACAGACCCAACAGTGGAATTCTCAGGTAGCTACTGACGATGCTGTCTATTCCTTACTGATGAAAGGCGTAAACCTGCTCGACAATCAAGGAGACGTGCGTATTGTCATTGCCAATGAAGTGCTGGAGACTGTCTCTCCAAGCAAGACTACCGTACCGGGACTGGGCTATATCAAACGCTCGTTTACACAGAAGAATGTAGTGGACGCCCGTAAGATAGAAGTCGAAAAGAGAAATCCGGGCATTGCGTGGGGAGCCGTTTATGCGGAATATGAATCACCCATCAAGGATGTGAGACAACAGGGAGGAGAACTGAATGTGCAAAAGCAACTGTATGTGGAACGTATGGTGAACAATGCTCCTCAACTACAGCCTATTACAGAAAAGACCGTTCTTCAGGTAGGCGATAAAGTAGTTTCCCGTTTGAGCATTCGTGCAGACCGTGCGATGGACTTCGTACAGTTGAAAGACCAGCGGGGCGCCTGCTTCGAACCGATCGGCAGCGTATCCGGTTACAACTGGAGTAATGGAATCGGCTATTATGTAGACATCAAGGATGCTTCCACCAATTTCTTCTTTGATCATTTAGGAAAAGGAGTGTATGTGTTGGAGCATAGCTATCGTATCAGCAGAGTAGGAACCTATGAGACAGGTTTGGCAACCATGCAATGCGCCTATGCGCCGGAATACGCTTCGCACTCGGCTTCGATGACAATTATTATTAAATAACGCACAGAGAAGATTTCTTCTCCACCGGTGAGCAGGGCACTCGCCACCGATGAGGAAGGTGTTCCCCACCGATGAAGGCTGCCTTCATCGGTGGGGAACTTTTTGTTGATGAATACTGCGCTGCAGGAGTTGTCACAGGGTAAAGTATTTTCTCAAACGGTGTTAATCTATGTAATCTGTGATGAAAAACTCATCTAAAACTCCTACATTTGTGGACCAAAATAAAATATATCACATGAAACGTACTTTACTATTGATATTTACTCTGCTTACTGTCACTTTGGCGGCTGTTGCCCAACCCCGTATTTCCTCTAACAAGGAGACGCACAACTTTGGACAAATAGAATGGAAAAAGCCGGTAACAGTAGAATATACCATCACCAATACCGGAAACGAGCCGTTGGTGCTGACCAATGTCACGACATCCTGTGCCTGTGCCGTAGCCGACTGGACAAAGGAACCCATTGCTCCGGGTGCCAAAGGAACTGTGAAAGCCTCTTTTGACGCGAAAGCGCTGGGACGTTTTGACAAGTCGATAGGCATATACAGCAATGCCACTCCGAATCTGGTTTATCTGAAATTCACCGGTGAGGTAGTGCAGGAAATCAAAGATTATTCAAAACTTCTTCCGTATGCCATCGGCAATATCCGCATTGACCGTGACGAGTTCTCCTTCCCCGATGTCTATCGCGGACAGCAACCGTCCATGACGTTCAGCATTGCCAATCTTTCCGACCGTCCGTACGAACCGGTATTGATGCACCTGCCTCCTTATCTGAAGATGGAAGCGGAACCTAAAGTACTGCTGAAAGGTAAAAAAGGAACGATCAAGCTGACACTGGATGCCAGCCAGCTGCAGGACTTCGGACTGACACAGACCTCTGTCTACTTGTCCCGTTTCTCCGGTGATAAAGTGAGTGAAGACAATGAGATACCCGTTTCGGCCATTCTTCTTCCCGATTTCTCGCGTATGACGGAGAAAGATTCTTTGAATGCTCCTTCCATCCACATCTCGGAGACGAATATTGACCTGAGTATTCCGTTGATCAAGAAGAATAAAGTCAGCCATGATATATTGATCGCTAATGCGGGAAAGACCCCGTTAGTTATCAGCAAGTTACAGGTATTCAACTCTTCTGTAGGAGTAAGACTGAAAAAGACGGTCATTCCGCCGGACGGAATGACCAAGTTGAAAGTGACGATCCACAAGCGGGATGTAGGTAATAAGAAACATCATTTACGTATCTTGATGATTACAAACGACCCGTTGCGTCCGAAAGTTGAAATAAATATCAAACGCTAACTCTTATTGCCATGGAACATCCTGAAAATAACGAAGAATATAAAGGACTCGTTGTCAATAAAGGCATCGAACAGCCCTCATCCGTGAATCCTTATTTGAAACGTAAGCCCAAAAAGCGTCAGCTTTCGGTAGCGGAATTTGTAGAAGGTATTGTGAAAGGCGATGTCACTATTCTCAGTCAGGCTGTGACACTGGTAGAGAGCGTGAAGCCCGAACATCAGGCTGTCGCCCAGGAAGTGATCGAGAAATGTCTGCCTTATTCCGGCAATTCCATCCGTGTAGGTATCAGTGGAGTGCCCGGTGCGGGAAAGAGTACCTCGATTGACGTATTCGGCCTGCATGTGCTCGAAAAAGGCGGTAAGTTGGCGGTGCTGGCTATCGACCCTAGCAGTGAGCGCAGTAAAGGCAGTATCCTGGGAGACAAGACACGTATGGAACAACTTTCTGTACATCCCAAATCGTTTATCCGCCCCAGCCCTTCAGCAGGTTCGTTGGGAGGAGTTGCCCGGAAGACCCGTGAAACGATTGTGCTTTGTGAGGCTGCCGGATTTGATAAAATCTTTGTAGAAACCGTTGGAGTGGGACAGAGCGAAACGGCTGTTCATTCTATGGTAGATTTCTTCCTGCTGATTCAGTTGGCAGGTACGGGAGATGAATTGCAAGGCATCAAACGAGGAATCATGGAGATGGCGGACGGTATTGTCATCAACAAAGCCGACGGAGATAATCTGGAACCTGCCAAGTTGGCTGCCAGTCAGTTCCGTAATGCGCTGCATCTGTTTCCGGCTCCCGAATCGGGATGGATTCCGAAGGTGCTGACTTACTCCGGTTTTTATAATATCGGCGTGAAGGAAATCTGGGACATGGTGTATGAATATATCGATTTCGTGAAGAAGAACGGTTATTTTGACTATCGCCGTAATGAACAGAGTAAGTACTGGATGTACGAAACGATCAATGAACAGCTCCGTGATAGCTTCTATCACAATCCTCGGATTGAAGCGATGCTTCAGGAGAAGGAACAACAAGTGCTGCAGGGAAATCTTACTTCGTTTATCGCTGCTAAGAGACTCCTGGATACCTATTTTGACGAATTAAAACGATGATAAAGCAGAAACAGTGATGGATTAGAAAAACGACCGAACATTTACCCCCGATAACTATACCCTAATTAATAACCAATTGTTAACTTTAACACCTGATGAACAAAACCTTATTAACCGGGCTTTTGTGTTGTAGTTTGTCAATACAGAGCTTTGCAGACCAACCGTTAGAAGGATTCACCTATGGTTCGGTGAATGCTCCTACAGGAAAAGAGTGGGAATCTCCCGAAAACCTGGCGCTCAACAAAGAGCAGCCGCATGCTTATTTCTTTCCGTTCCAGCATTTGGATAATGCCCGCAAGGTATTGCCGGAAAACAGTAAGTATTGGCAGTCACTCGACGGTGACTGGAAGTTTCACTGGGCACCCGACCCCGACTCCCGCCCCAAAGATTTCTATCAGACTGAGTATGATGTCAGCGCATGGGATGCGATTCCCGTGCCTTCAAGCTGGAATATTTATGGCATTCAAAAGGACGGAAGCCAGAAGTACGGAACGCCTATCTACGTCAACCAACCGGTAATCTTCCAACACAGCGTGAAGGTGGATGACTGGCGAGGAGGCGTGATGCGTACTCCTCCTGCCAACTGGACTACTTACAAGGATCGGAACGAAGTAGGTTCCTTCCGCCGTGATTTCGAAATCCCGCAGGACTGGGACGGACGCGAAGTCTTTATCAGCTTCGATGGTGTCGATTCATTCTTCTATCTGTGGATCAACGGTCAGTACGTAGGTTTTTCCAAGAATTCGCGTAATACCGCTAATTTCAATATCACTCCCTATTTACAGAAAGGCAAGAACACCGTAGCCGCCGAAGTGTATCGTAGTTCGGACGGTTCCTTCCTCGAAGCGCAGGATATGTTCCGTCTGCCGGGCATCTTCCGTACGGTTGCCTTGTACTCGGTTCCCAAAGTTCATTTCCGTGACTTGGTTGCCACACCCGATTTGGATGTGACTTATACGGACGGTTCGCTGACTGTCAATGCCGAAATCCGTAACCTGGATAAGAAAGCCATCAAAGACTACAAGGTATATTACTCTTTATATGCCAATAAATTGTACTCTGATGAGAATACCTTGGTAGACGGATTTTTATCTCCTGTGATCGACAAAATCGCTCCGAATGAAACCGGTAGTGTTCAGACTGTTCTTAAGGTAAAGGCTCCTAATAAGTGGTCGGCTGAATTTCCTTATCGCTATACGTTGGTAGCCGAACTGAAGGACAAGAAGAACAGAACCGTTGAAATGGTTTCCACCATTGTCGGTTTCCGCAAAGTGGAGATTAAGGATACTCCTGCCTCCGAAGATGAATTCGGACTTGCCGGACGTTATTATTATGTGAACGGAAAGACGGTCAAACTGAAAGGAGTGAACCGCCACGAATCCAATCCGGGAGTAGGGCACGCCATTACCCGTGAGATGATGGAAAAAGAGATTATGCTGATGAAGTGTGCCAACATCAATCATGTACGTAATTCACATTATCCGGATGATCCGTATTGGTATTTCCTGTGCAACAAATACGGTATTTATCTCGAAGATGAGGCGAATATAGAATCGCACGAATATTATTATGGTGCTGCCTCCCTCTCTCATCCGGTGGAATGGAAAAATGCGCACGTGGCACGTGTGATGGAAATGGTGCGTGCCAATGTCAACAATCCTTCTATCGTTATCTGGTCGTTGGGCAATGAAGCCGGACCGGGCAAGAACTTTGTGGCGGCTTATGATGCTTTGAAGAAGTTTGATACTTCCCGTCCTGTGCAATATGAGCGTAATAATGACATTGTAGATATGGGTTCCAACCAATATCCGTCTATCGGCTGGGTACGTGGGGCCGTGCAGGGGAAATATGATATCAAGTATCCGTTCCATATATCCGAATATGCCCATTCAATGGGGAATGCCTGCGGTAATCTGATAGATTACTGGGAAGCTATGGAGTCGACCAATTTCTTCTGTGGAGGTGCCATTTGGGATTGGGTAGACCAGTCTATGTACAATTATGACCCGAAGACAGGTGTCCGTTATCTGGCTTACGGTGGAGACTTTGGCGATACTCCCAATGATGGTCAGTTTGTAATGAACGGCATCGTGTTTGGTGACCTTGAACCGAAGCCTCAGTACTATGAAGTGAAAAAGGTATATCAGCACATCGGCGTAAAGGCAATAGATACAGAAAAGGGTGTATTTGAGATCTTCAATAAGTACTACTTTAAGAACTTGGCGGAAGATTACCAGTTGGTATATTCGCTTTATGAAGACGGTAAACCGATAATGACCGGTAAACCGATGGATATCAATATAGCTCCACGCCAACGTGCACAGATCACTCTGCCGTATGATCATGCCTCTCTTAAGAAAGATGCTGAGTACTTTATGAAACTACAGTTTATACTGAAAGATCAAAGACCTTGGGCTGCCAAAGGCTTTCCGATGGCAGAGGAACAGATTTTGATAAAGGAGGCTACGGACCGCCCGTCCATCAGTGAAGTAACTGCCGGTGCAGCAAAACTGGATGGATTCATACTGGACAAGGATACGAAGCGCATCCTTATAAAGGGAGCTGACTTTGAAGCCATATTTGACCCGCAAACCGGAAGTATCTACAGTCTGAAGTATGGCAACGAGACTGTTATCGCCGATGGCAACGGTCCGAAGCTCGATGCTCTCCGTGCTTTTACAAACAATGATAACTGGTTCTATGCCCCCTGGTTCGAACATGGTTTGCACAATCTGATTCATAAAGCAACTGAATATAAAGTACTGAATAAAGGCAATGGCACTTTGGTATTGAGTTTTACGGTAGAATCTCAGGCACCGAATGCCGCACGCATTAAGGGTGGTACAAGCTCCGGTAAGAATAGCATCGAAGAACTGACCGACAGAAAATTCGGTAGCAATGACTTTAAATTTGTCACTAACCAGATATGGACAGTGTATCCGGACGGTTCTATCGAATTGCAGTCCAGCATTACTTCCAATCGTTCGAGTTTGGTTCTGCCACGTTTGGGTTATGTGATGAAAGTTCCCCAACAATACAGTAACTTCACTTACTATGGACGCGGACCGATAGATAACTATGCCGACCGTAAGAGCGGACAGTTTATCGAACAGTATACGAATAGCGTAGCAGGTGAGTTCGTAAACTTCCCAAAACCTCAGGATATGGGCAATCACGAAGATGTTCGCTGGTGTGCATTGACCAATCAGGCAGGGAATGGAGCTGTCTTCGTAGCTACCGACCGTCTTTCGGCTTCGGCACTTCAGTACTCGGCTCTCGACTTGATTTTGGCTTCCCATCCTTATCAGTTGCCGAAGGCAGGCGATACCTATCTGCATTTGGATTGTGCAGTGACCGGTCTGGGTGGTAACAGTTGTGGCCAGGGAGGTCCTCTCGTACACGACCGTGTGTTTGCCAATCAGCACAGTATGGGCTTCATCATTCGTCCTGCCGGTAAGGAACTGAGTGTCGTTGCCAATGTTGCCCCTGCGGGAGATCTTCCTCTGTCTATCACACGTACCCCTGCCGGAATGGTCGAATTGACTTCGGCAAAGAAAGATGCTGTCATTTGTTATAGCATTGACGGAAGTAAGAAAGTGCAGGAATACACAGAGCCTGTCCCTATGCGTAACGGAGGTACGATCAAGGCATGGTATAAGGATAGTAAGGATATCAGCAGCACGATGAAGTTTGAGAAAATAGAAAGCATTCAGACGCAAGTCGTATACGCCAGTAGTCAGGAATCGGGTGAAGGCGATGCTTCTCATCTGACTGATGGTGATCCGAATACCATCTGGCATACCATGTATTCGGTGACAGTTGCCAAATACCCGCATTGGGTAGATCTGGATGCCGGTGAAGTCAAGGAAATCAAAGGCTTTACTTACCTGCCACGACAGAATGGAGGAAACGGTAATATCAAGGATTACTCTATTCAGGTCAGCATGGATGGAAAAGAATGGGGAGAGCCTGTTAATAAAGGAACGTTCGCAAGGGACTCCAAAGAAAAGAGAGTCTTGTTTGACAAACCGGTGAAGGCACGTTATATCCGTTTCACGGCTTTAAGCGAACAGAATGGACAGGATTTTGCGTCCGGTGCGGAGATAACGATTCTGGCTAACTAAAGATAGCTGAATCTATAGAAGAAAAGTATCAATGGG
>ENA-UOJQ01002169-UOJQ01002169.1-human-gut-metagenome-genome-assembly--contig:-P63-NODE-2169-length-12793-cov-6.279322_pt1 | contig 12793 bp, 8 predicted proteins | sample MGYA00242352_ERZ723899 | MGnify/ENA metagenome assembly ERZ723899 | reverse complement strand
AATACATGCCGGAAGAAAAAGATACGGCTGTTTTTGATGCTTACCTTGAAATTGAGGACGATTATAAAAAACTGCTTGAAGAAGTTTATGAACAGGGTGAAGAAGCAAAACGCTGCCTGTCGGAAGCAAACCTGCGCCTTGTTGTAAGCATTGCCAAGCGTTATGTAGGGCGCGGCATGCTGTTCCTTGACCTGATTCAGGAAGGCAACCTCGGCCTTATTAAAGCAGTTGAAAAATTTGATTACAATAAAGGCTTTAAATTCAGTACCTATGCAACATGGTGGATACGCCAGGCCATTACAAGGGCTATTGCCGACCAGGCGCGCACTATCCGCATTCCTGTGCATATGGTGGAAACCATTAATAAACTTATCCGTGTATCGCGCCAGCTTTTGCAGGAACTGGGCCGTGAGCCGCAGCCGGAAGAAATTGCCAAGGAAATGGACACTTCCGTTGACCGCGTGCGTGAAATTATGAAAATTGCCCAGGAGCCGGTATCGCTGGAAACTCCTATCGGTGAAGAAGAAGATTCACATTTGGGAGATTTTATTGAAGACCATGACGCACCGGCACCTGCTGATGCAGCTTCGTTTACGCTTCTGCGCGAGCAGCTTGACGAAGTGCTGGAAACCTTGACGGTACGCGAGAAGAAAGTACTGGAACTGCGCTTTGGCCTTGAGGACGGACGCAGCCGTACCCTGGAAGAAGTAGGGCAGCACTTTGGCGTAACACGTGAACGTATCCGCCAGATTGAAGCCAAGGCTCTGAGAAAATTAAGGCATCCGAGCCGCAGCAAACGTCTGAAAGATTTTCTTGAATAGTTGACAATATATACTAACTTTAGTAAAATATTACTGTTGGCTAATTGCCATCAGCTTGGGCCTATAGCTCAGTGGTAGAGCCATCGGCTCATAACCGATTGGTCGTAGGTTCGAATCCTACTGGGCCCACCAATCCAAAAACAAGACGCAGATTTCGGTCTGCGTCTTTTTGTATATCCGGCAGGTTTTACTTATCCTGCTATATATGTTACAGCGCTGAAAACGGCAAGCAAAAGTGCTGACATTGGTACAAGCGTTTTTAGGCATTTAAAATAATCAGCTTTAAAATAATCGAGCGTTACAAGCAGGCACATATGCGTCGGCGTAAGCATCTGTCCGGCAACGCCAAACACCATGGCAATGCCCGCAAGCGTTAAATCTCCCGGTGCCATAGCGGCGATAATTGGCATTACTATGGCAACATGCCCCTGCGACATACCGGTAAGTATGCCGATAATAAATGATACGGAGGCAACAATGGCCGGTACCGGCAGCGGCGATTTTTGAAATTCGCTTACTATAAGGTGCAGAATGCCGGTATCGGTTAAAATTTGTATAAAGTAGAAAATGCAGATGATATTAAGCAGCATTTTCCTGTCGCATGCACCTGTAAAAACTTCTTTAATATTTAATGTATGGTTGGTAAAGCGCAGTACAAATATCATAACAAAAACAACCAGTGCCATAGCGGCAGCCGCCGTAAAATTAAAAGCGGTTATTAAAATAAAGTTGGCGGCAACCGGGGCAACGGCAAAGCAAAGAGTTTTTAATTCTTTTGTAAAATTTACTTTTCCGGTTTCTGTAATAATGTGCTGAGGAAGTTTTAACGGGCGCATTAAAATCAGCCAGCCTACTAGGAAAAACAGCGGCGTAACCCATGCCAAATGCAGCAGCAGGCTGCTGAAGGGGATAGCGGCAATGCTGCATGCCATCAGCATGCCGGGAATAATAGGGCTGGAAAATTCAAAAATATGGCGGAACCAGAAATTAATATTGGCTTTGTGTTCTGCCGTCAGGTTTAAACCTTTGGCTGTTATTTCAACAATAGGGGCAGAAAAGCGCGCTCCGCCGAGCGAAGGCAGAAGCCCTAAAAATGCCGGCATAATGGCAAGCGTAAGGCGCGGGCTTTTAAGCAGGCGGTGCAGTGAACGCACAAGGTCATCCAAAATGCCGCCTGTGCGCAGCTCAATCTCCAGGCACATAACAAAGTACAAGGCAAAAATTAAATCGTAAGTGCGGTAAGCGCTGAAGGTTTCTATCCAGGCGTTCCACAAATAATGCGGCTGCGGGGCGGCAGCAGCCCAAATAAAAATGCCTGCCGTTAAAATTGCCGGCCCTATTGGCACACGGCGGCGCAGCAGTACAATAATAATCAAAAGTGCTGAAATTAAAATTACAAAAATATTCATAATTTAACCACCTTTTTTATTTATGAAGAAAGTTTAACACGTTTTCAGGCTATTGAAAAATATGAATATAGTAGTAAGATAATAAGTAAATACTAATAACGAGGAAAATAAAATGACAATCCGTTATCTGGAAATTTTTGTGGAAGTATGTAAATACATGAACATGAGCAGAGCGGCGCAGTCGCTGATGATTTCGCAATCGTCCGTCAGCCAGGCGGTTAAGGCGCTGGAAAAAGAATATAATGTGCTTTTGTTTGAACGCCTGAACCATAATCTTTATTTAACCGCTGCCGGAGAGAAGATGCTGTACCTTGCAACGCAGGTTTTAAAAAGCATCGGACGCTTGAACTCTGCCATGCATAATGCGCCGGTATCGCTTAATATCGGTTCTTGCAATACGGTGGGCGCAAGTTTTCTGTATCCGCTGCTGGCGGAATTTAAAAAGCGCAGCCCGGATATTCATATCAGCGCCGAAATAAGCAATACCCAAACCTTAACGGAGAAAATTTTAAACAGCAGCCTCGATCTGGCAATAGTTCCGGAAACGGTGCAGCAGGATTCTTTTGAGTATCTGCCGTTTTTTGATGATGACATAGTTGTTATTTGCTGGCCGGGGCATCCGATGGAAGGGAGTACGGCAGCGCTTGAAGAAATTGCCGGAGAAGTTTTTGTAGGCAGGGAAAGCGGCAGTGCGACAGACCTGCTTTTAAAAAATGTATTTGCCAAAAACGGGCTGCCGCTGAAGATTAACTGCGTCTGCAACAGTGCTGCTTCTGTAAAGCTTGCTGTAAAAAATAAAATGGGCATAGCTTTTATTTCGCGTTTTTTGGTTAAGCGTGAGCTTAAAGAGCATAAACTTGGGTGCATTAATCTTTGCAGCAAGGTGTTTACGCGGCGTTTTGGCATTATTTACCATAAAGATAAAGTTTTAAGCAAAGAATTTACCTGGTTTACCGGTTTTTGCAGGCAGCTTGGGCAGCAGGGCTTGGAAAGCCTGCTTGACGATAATTAAACAGGAGGGGTTACAATGGAAAAAGATTTGCAGGTTTTAATAGAAAAAGCACTGGCGGCAGGGGCTTCTGCAGCCAGAGTTGTGGATGTAAACACGATAAAAACAGGTTCGTGGACGCGCTGGAAATGCCAGTACGGCTGCCCGAATTACGGCAAAACTTTGTGCTGCCCGCCGTATTCTCCGGATTATGAAGCAACACAGCGTTTTTTGAGCGAATACAAAAAAGGCATTATTGTGCAGTATACCATGCAGCTTGACCCTACCGGCCCGGCTGATTTTGAGCGTGCGGATTTGCAGCTGAGCAATGAACTTCTGCGCATTTTGCTGGAACTGGAACGCGAAGCGTTTTTGCTTAACCATTATAAGGCATTTGCGCTTAAAGCGGGCCGCTGCCGTTTGTGCGAAAAATGTAATCTGGAGCATTGCGTACATCCAACCAAAGCACGCCCCTCGCTGGAAGCCTGCGGCATAGATGTGTTCGCGCTGGCGCGTGACAACGGTTTTGACATGGATGTAGTAATCGGGCCGATAACCAAACTGGATATTTACGGCATGGTGCTGGTGGAATAATTGTTTACAAATTTGTCAACGGGTGTTTGCCGTTATGGCTTTAAAAGCAAAAACGAAAATGATATAATTATACTATTAGATAATTTTTATATTTTATATAGAACAGGATGTGGATTGATTAATGAAATTAGTTTCATGGAATGTAAATGGTTTAAGAGCCTGCATGAATAAGGGCTTTAAGAATTTTATGGACAGCGTTGACGCCGATGTTTTCTGCGTGCAGGAAACCAAGATGCAGCGCGAGCAGGCTAATTTTGAGTTTCCCGGTTATTTTGAATACTGGAACAGCGCCGAGAAAAAAGGTTATTCCGGCACGGCAATTTTCAGTAAAACGGAACCGATCAGCGTAACTTACGATATGGGCATTGAAGAACATGATAAGGAAGGGCGTATTATTTGTGCGGAATACGATAAGTTTTACCTTGTAAACGTATATGTGCCCAACGCCCAGCGCGATTTGGCACGTTTGCCGTACCGCGTAACGTGGGAAGATGCTTTCCGCAGTTATGTCTGTGAACTGAACGCCAGGAAACCGGTGCTCATCTGCGGCGATATGAATGTGGCGCGTAATTTTATTGATATTAAAAACGCCAAAAACAATGTCGGCAATGCCGGTTTTACCAACGAAGAACGTGCAAAAATGGAAGAACTTTTGCAGTCCGGCTTTGTGGATTCTTACCGCCATTTATATCCGGATAAGGAGGGTGCTTATACATGGTGGTCCTACATGTTTAAAGCACGCGAAAAGAACGTGGGATGGCGTATTGACTACTTCCTTGTATCACAGAAAATGCAGGACGAAATTGAGGACGCATTGATTTACCCCGAGATTATGGGCAGCGATCATTGCCCCGTAGGTTTGATTTTAAAATAATGCTGTGAGGCGTTAATTATGGATTTTAACATAAAAGCACCGTTTGAACCTGCCGGTGACCAGCCGCAGGCCATAGAAGAACTTGTTGACGGTGTTAACAAAGGGCTGCATACGCAGGTGCTTCTGGGTGCAACCGGTACCGGCAAAACCTATACCATTGCGCAGGTTATTAACCGTGTGCGCAAACCTACGCTTGTTATTGCGCACAACAAAACGCTGGCGGCTCAGCTTGCCAGCGAGTTAAAGGCGTTTTTCCCGGATAACGCGGTTGAATATTTTGTATCTTACTACGATTATTATCAGCCTGAAGCCTATATTCCGCAGAGCGATACTTATATTGAAAAGGACGCTTCCATTAACGACGAGATTGATAAACTGCGCCACTCTGCTACCAGCGCGCTCTTTGAACGCCGCGACGTTATTATTGTAGCCAGTGTGTCGTGCATTTATGGCCTGGGCGCACCGCAGGAATACTATGATATGGTGCTTTCGCTGAGGACGGGGCAGATTATTGACCGTCAGGCTATTTTGCGCAAGCTGGTGGAAATTCAGTATGACCGCAACGATATTGCTTTTCAGCGCGGTACATTCCGCGTACGCGGTGATGTTATTGAAGTTATTCCTGCCGGTTACAATGAAAAAGCCGTGCGTATAGAAATGTTTGACGACGAGGTAGACCGCATACTGGAAATTGACGTGCTGACCGGCGAAGTGCTGGCGCAGCGCACGCATGTGGCAATTTTTCCGGCATCGCACTATGTAACTTCGCGCGAGAATCTGGAACGCGCGATGGAGGACATAAAGGTTGAACTGAAAGAACGGCTGGAATACCTTAATGAGCATAACAAGTTGCTGGAGGCTCAGCGCCTTGAGCAGCGCACAAACTACGATTTGGAAATGATGAACGAAATGGGCTACTGCTCCGGCATCGAAAACTATTCGCGCCATCTGGCAGGGCGCAAGGCGGGCGAAGCGCCGTTTACGTTGGTAAATTATTTTCCGGATGATTTTTTGCTGGTGGTTGACGAATCGCACGTTACGCTGCCGCAGATACGCGCCATGTACGCCGGTGACCGTTCACGCAAGGAAATGCTTGTGGAGCACGGTTTCCGCCTGCCGTCGGCGTTTGATAACCGCCCGCTGACTTTTGACGAGTTTCAGTCGCAGATAAAGCAGGCTATTTACGTATCGGCAACGCCTGCCAAATACGAATTGGAACATGCCGATAAGGTTGTGGAGCAGATTATCCGCCCGACGGGGCTTTTAGACCCCAAAATTGAAATACGCCCGATTAAGGGGCAGATTGACGATTTGCTGACGGAAATAAATAAAGTAACCGCTGCCGGTGAGCGCACGCTGGTAACAACGCTGACCAAGCGCATGGCGGAGGATTTGACGGATTACCTTAAAACCGCCGGTGTACGTGTGCGTTACCTGCACTCGGAAATTGCTACAATTGAGCGCGGTGCGATTATTGACGACCTGCGCAGCGGCAAGTTTGACGTGCTGGTAGGCATTAACCTTCTGCGCGAAGGGCTTGATTTGCCGGAAGTTTCGCTGATAGCCATTCTGGATGCCGATAAGGAAGGCTTCCTACGCAGCGATACTTCCATGATTCAGACTATCGGGCGTGCGGCCCGCAACGAGCACGGGCGCGTAATTATGTACGCCGACCGCATAACGGATTCGATGCAGCGCGCCATTGACGAAACCGAACGCCGCCGCGAAAAACAGGCGGCTTACAATAAAGAACACGGCATTACGCCGAAAACGGTTTACAAAGAGCAGCGTCAGCTGATTAAGCTGACCAAGGTTGCCGAAGAAACCGGCATTGATGATTACAGCGAAAAGGCACTGAAAAAACGCAGCATTAAAGAAATTGAAAAACTGGCGCGCACGCTGGAAAAAGAAATGACGGAAGCCGCCAAAGCGCTTGACTTTGAACGCGCCGCCGAGCTGCGCGACCGTTTGATTGTAACCAAAGGGCTGCTGGGCGAAAAATTAGTGCCTAAGAAACGTAAAAAATAGAGGAAAACATGAAAGACCAGATTATTGTAAAAGGAGCAAGACAGCATAATTTAAAAAATATTACCGTGGAAATACCGCGCGACAAACTGGTGGTAATTACGGGTTTAAGTGGCAGCGGCAAATCGTCGCTGGCGTTTGATACGATTTATGCCGAAGGGCAGCGCCGCTATGTGGAATCGCTTTCGGCTTATGCCCGCCAGTTTTTGGGGCAGATGGACAAGCCCGACGTTGATTATATTGAAGGACTTAGCCCGGCTATTTCCATCGACCAGAAAACAACCAGCCGCAACCCGCGTTCTACCGTTGGTACCGTTACGGAAATTTACGATTATTTAAGGCTTTTGTTTGCGCGCATCGGTGAGCCGCATTGCCCTAAATGCGGCAAATTGATTGAACGCCAGACCGTGCAGCAGATTGTAGACCGAGTGCTTGCCATGCCGCAGGGAACAAGGTTTATGGTTATGGCGCCGCTGGTGCGCGGACGTAAGGGCGAACATGCCAAAATCATGGACCAGATGCGCAAAGCAGGTTATGTGCGTATGTTTGTTGACGGCGAAGTGCGCACGCTTGATGAAGAAATTAAGTTGGAAAAAAATAAAAAGCACAGCTTGTCCGTCGTTATCGACCGCCTTGCTGTGCGCGACGGCATTACCCAGCGCCTTACAGATTCCGTGGAAACGGCGCTGAAGCTGGCGGAAGGGCTTGTTGAAATTAACGTTATCGGCGGTGAAACGCAGATGTACAGCGAAAACTTTGCGTGCAGCGACTGCGGCATCAGCCTGCCGGAAATTGAGCCGCGCCTGTTTTCGTTTAATAACCCTATGGGTGCCTGCCCGGCCTGTACCGGCCTTGGCATGAATATGGAACTGGATAAATCGCTGATTATTCCTGACGGCAGCAAAACCTTTGCCGAAGGCGTTATTGCTGCGCTTTCAACAAACCAGGAAGCCTACCATATGAAGCAGCTGGCAGCTGTTTTAAGTTACTACGGTTATTCGCTTGATACCGTATGGAACGATCTGCCCAAAGATATGCAGGAAATTTTGTGGTACGGCAGCGGCGAGCAGAAATTTTCGTTTATGTATGAAAATTTGCAGGGTGAAGTAAAAAAACATACCACGCCGTTTGAAGGCATAATTCCGCTTTTGCGCCGCCGTCACCGCGAGGCGTTCAGCGAGCGCATGCGCCTTGATATTGAAAGCTTTATGACGAGTACGCCCTGCCCGGTGTGCCACGGTGCGCGTTTAAAACCGGAGGTGCTGTCGATACTCGTCGGCGGCAAAAATATTTGTGAAGTTACCGCACTTACCGTGCGTGACGCGATAAATTTTTTTGAAACGCTGAACCTTACGGAGCGCCAGCAGTTTATTGCCCGCCAGATTTTAAAAGAAATTTTGGCGCGCCTGCGTTTTTTAAATGATGTAGGGCTTGATTATTTAAAGCTTGACCGTGCCTCCGGTACGTTAAGCGGCGGCGAGGCGCAGCGCATACGCCTTGCCACGCAGATTGGCAGCGGGCTTGTCGGTGTGCTGTACATTCTGGACGAGCCTTCTATCGGCCTGCATCAGCGTGACAACAGCAAACTTCTGGCAACCTTACAGCACCTGCGCGACTTGGGCAACACGCTGCTGGTGGTTGAACACGACGAAGAAACCATGTATGCCGCAGACCAGATTATTGATATCGGCCCTGGTGCCGGTGAACACGGCGGCAATGTGGTTGCGCAGGGCACGGCAGAAGAAATCAAACTGGTGGAAAACTCTGTTACCGGGCAGTATTTAAGCGGCCGCAAGTTTATCCCCGTGCCGAAAAAACGCCGTGAGTGCGACGGGCGCTATATAGAAATTATCGGCGCTAAAGCCAATAACCTTAAAAATATAGATGTAAAAATTCCGCTGGGCGTGTTTACCGTTGTTACCGGCGTCAGCGGCAGCGGCAAATCCACGCTGATTAACGATATTTTGTACAACGCGCTGGCGGCAAAACTGCACGGTGCTCGTCTGCGCCCTTCGGAACATAAGGAAATACGCGGGCTGGAAAATATCGACAAAATTATTAATATCGACCAGTCGCCGATTGGGCGTACACCGCGCAGCAACCCGGCAACATATACGGGCGTGTTTGATTTTATACGCGAGCTGTTCAGCCAGACCAACGAGGCCAAAATGCGCGGCTACAAGCCTGGGCGTTTCAGCTTTAACGTAAAAGGCGGCCGCTGTGAAGCCTGCCGCGGCGACGGTATGAACAAAATTGAAATGAACTTTTTGCCGGATGTGTATGTGCCGTGCGAAGTGTGCCACGGTGCGCGCTATAACCGCGATACGCTGGAAGTGCATTATAAAGGCAAAAGCATTGCCGAAGTGCTGGACATGACGGTAACGGAAGCCTGCGAATTTTTTAAGAACCTGCCGCGTATTGCGCGCAAACTGCAGGTGCTGGAAGATGTCGGGCTGGGCTATATCCACCTGGGGCAGGCGGCAACAACGCTTAGCGGCGGCGAAGCGCAGCGCGTAAAACTGGCGACGGAATTAAGCCGCCGCAGTACGGGCAAAACGCTGTACATTCTGGATGAGCCTACAACCGGCCTGCATATTGCCGACGTACACAAGCTGCTGGACGTTTTGCAGCGACTTGTGGAAGCCGGGGACAGCGTTGTTGTTATCGAGCACAACCTTGATGTTATTAAAACTGCCGATTATTTGATTGACCTCGGCCCCGAAGGCGGCGATAAAGGCGGCACGCTTGTTGCCTGCGGTACGCCGGAAGAACTGGCAAAAGTAAAAAAATCCTACACCGGCCAGTATGTAAAACAGGTTTTAAAACAGGCTAAAGACAACGGGTGGTACCAATGAACGAAAACATAGCCAAAGCACTGGCAGTACTGCCCGATAAGCCCGGCGTATACCTTATGCACGACGAACACGGAAAAGTAATTTATGTCGGCAAGGCCGTTGTGCTTAAAAACCGCGTGCGCAGCTATTTCCGCAATCTGGCGTCGCATACGGTTAAGGTTAAAGCGCTTGTCAGCAAAGTTGCGGAAATTGAAACCATTGTTACCGACAGTGAAGTAGAAGCGCTGATTCTGGAGTGCAACCTCATCAAAAAATACCGTCCGCGCTACAATATTATGCTGAAGGACGATAAAACCTACCCGTACCTAAAAGTAACAATGGCGGAGGATTTTCCGCGTATTTATGTTACGCGGCGTTTAGTGCGCGACGGCAGCAAATATTACGGGCCTTATGCCGATGCCGGTGCGATGCACGCCACGGTTAAACTTTTGCGGACGATGTTTCCGCTGCGTACCTGCCGCAAAATGAATCAGGAGCGCCCATGTCTGCAATATCATATTAAACGCTGCCTTGCTCCGTGTGCAGGGCTTGTAAGCAGGGAAGAATATGGGGCAATGATACGCAGCGTATGCATGGTGCTTGACGGGCGTACGAGCGAGCTGGAAAAAGACTTAAAGCAGCGTATGCAAAATGCCGCCCAAAATTATGCTTTTGAAGAAGCGGCGCGCCTGCGCGACCAGCTGGCGGCTGTAAAACGTCTGGACGAATCGCAGAAGGCAGTTACCGGCGGCGGTGATATGGATGTAGTCGGTTATGCCAAAGACGATACCGGCGTTTGCCTGCAAATATTTTTTGTGCGCAGCGGCAAACTGATTGGGCGTGAGAATTTCTTTCTGCCCGACGGCGGTGACAGCAGGCAGGACGTGGTAACGGCGTTTATCAAGCAGTATTACAATGATGCTTCGTTTATACCGCGTGAGATAATTCTGCCGGATTTGCCGGAAGAAGATGAAACTGCGGTGCTTACTACCTGGCTGACGGAAAAAGCCGGGCACAAGGTTGAATTTATCCGCCCGCAGCGAGGAACCAAGCGTGATCTTTTGCAGCTGGCTGATGAAAATGCGGGCAAGCTACTTGAAGAACGCCTGCGCAAGGGGAAAATCAGCTTAAAAACGGACGAAGAAGCTGCTGAAGAACTGCAAAGGGCACTGAACTTGCCGGACCCGCTGGAACGCATGGACTGCTTTGATATTTCGCATACTCAGGGCTCGGAAACGGTTGCGTCAATGGTTGTGTTCCGCAACGGAAAACCGAGCAAAAAAGATTACCGCAAATATAAAATTGTCAGCGCCGAAGGAAAGCCGGACGATTTTAAATCCATGCAGGAGGTTGTGTACCGCCGCTATAAGGATTACGAGGATTTGCCAAGTTTGGTTGTTATTGACGGCGGCAAAGGGCAGCTGAGCAGCGCACTGGAGGTTATCCGCGGGCTGGGGCTGCACGAACTGCCGGTAATAGGCCTTGCCAAGCGCGAGGAAGAAATTTTTACCGAAGGCAGCCACGAAAGCATTATGCTGGACAGGGAATCGGCATCGCTGCATTTAATTCAGCGTATCCGCGACGAAGCGCACCGCTTTGCAATAACCTATCACCGCAAGCTGCGCGGCAAACGTAATCTGCGTTCAGTGCTGGACCATATAGAAGGCATCGGCCCTAAACGGCGGCAGTCTTTGTGGCTTAAATTTAAGTCTATTGATGCCATTAAAGCTGCCAGCGTGGAAGAACTTGCCGATACGGAAAGCATGAATTATCCTGCGGCACAGAAAATATATGACTTTTTCCGGATGGATTTGCCGGAAAAAGCCGAAGTGTTAAAAAATTGAAACATTTTCAATAATTATTTTCTTTTAGAATAAAGTGTGCTATAATAGGCACATAAGCAGTAACGGCTTGAAAAGATTTAAAATGAAATAAAAGGAGATGGAATTTATGGCAAAATGGGTATGCAATATCTGCGGTTATATTTATGACCCCGAAGTAGGTGACCCTGATAACGGCGTTGAAGCAGGCACCGCTTGGGAAGATGTACCGGAAGACTGGGTTTGCCCCCTCTGCGGTGTAGGCAAAGACCAGTTCAGCGAACAATAAGAAAATAAAAAACAGGCTTCGTACTTTTAATTAAGTATGAGGCCTGTTTTTGTTTTTAGATTAATGATTTTTGCAGTTTTACTTTTTATAAAAGGTAGTTATAACGAGAAAGCAGAGGGCTGTATTGTGAATTGCCTGCAAAAACTGCGGCGGCTGAAATTTTTATGCTGTAACTGCGAGAGGTCAGCTGCGTAGCCTGACCGGAATCGGAGGAGCCGCAGCATTTTTGTGGTGATGAACAGTACAGCCCTCTGCTTTAATTAAAAAGTAAATTACTAAAAAAATAATTTTATATCACGCGCAGTTTTTATAATTCCGTGCCGTCTGCCAGATAAACAGTTTTTTCTTTGGCGGCGTTGGCAACTGTTTCGCCGATAAAACCGCGTTTAACCATGGTATCAAGCACTAAATGCTGGCGTTTTTTGCAGCCTTCAGGATTTTCGTACGGGTTAAGCGCGGACGGTGCATACGGCAGCGAAGCGATAACCGCACATTCGGCAAGGTTCATTTCGGCAGGCGTTTTGCCGAAGTAACTGCGTGCAGCGGCAGTGATGCCGGTTGCTCCGTTGCCGAAGTAGGTAGTGTTAAAATACATTTCCAGAATCTGGTCTTTGCTGAATTTGTCTTCCAGCATCAGCGAGAACATTACCTCATAAACTTTGCGGCTCATGGTCTGTTCCTGGCTTAAAAACATATTTTTGGCAAGCTGCTGCGTAAGTGTGCTGCCGCCCTGCACAATTTCGCCAGCAGAAATATTTACAAATGCTGCACGCAGTATGCCGCCCATATCAACGGCACCATGTCGGTAAAAATCGTGGTCCTCTATGGCTACCAGTGCCTGCTGCATAGCCGTCGGTATATCGGGCAGTGCCGTCCATTCCATACCGGCAGTACGTTCCTTAACCGTGTTTTCAATAGTAAAGAGCATAAACATTTTTTGCAGCGGGTCAGGCCAGGTGTCACGCTCCGGCAGGTAGGGCAAAATTGTCATCAGCGTGCTTTCTGTCTGCTGATATTCGCTGACAGGGTTTGCCTGCTCCTGCATCTGCGTTGTTTCTGCCTGCTGCGCCGGCTGCGGGTCTGTTTCGTAGCCTGCTATATTGGGGTAGTACATAAAAAGGCCTGTTACAGCTGCCAGT
>ENA-UOJQ01002161-UOJQ01002161.1-human-gut-metagenome-genome-assembly--contig:-P63-NODE-2161-length-12829-cov-4.452951_pt1 | contig 12829 bp, 9 predicted proteins | sample MGYA00242352_ERZ723899 | MGnify/ENA metagenome assembly ERZ723899 | reverse complement strand
ATTCGATGAGTTTTATTGCCATATTATCAGGCGCGTAACTCGATATGCGTATAGCGATACGGCTGCCTCCCATGATCATTATTTTGTGAATTTCTGCTTCTGTTTCACCTGAGAGTTTTTGAATTTCTTGTATATGATTAGGAGTCGTGGTAAAGTATGCGATGTCTCCTATTTTTATTTCGTCGTTTCCTCTTGGAATAATAGTTTCATGTATACGTTTGATGGCCGCGATGTGAAATTGGCTTTCGGCTGTTGTGAGTTCATAGAGTTTTTTATTCAGAATTTTAGCGTTGTCGTGTAATTTTACACTTAGTACGATTAATTCTCCATTACAAAGTTCAAACCAGTTGCGTGTCCAAGTGTGTTTTAATGCGGTTATTACTTCTTCTGCGGCCAGTTTTTCGGGATATATCAGTTCATTTACTCCCAGATTTTCAAAGAAGGCTTTATTTTCAGGTAAAAGGTATTCGTAGTTGTCTACTCTTGCCAGAGTTTTTTTTGCGCCTAGTTTCGATGCCATTGTACATGCCATGATATTACGAGACTCGAAGGGCATGACAGCAATAAATAAATCGGCTTTATATACTTGGGCTTGTTTTAATGTTTGGAATGCAGTAGGGTTCCCGATGACAGTCATTAAATTATAATTGGCATCGAGTTCTCGTAGTTTCTCTTCATCATTGTCGATTAGAATAATATCCTGTTCTTCTCGGGATAACAGTTTTGCTAAATGTGTTCCAACCTCTCCGGCTCCAGCAATGATTATTTTCATAATTATTAGTTCTCTTTTATTTCTATGATTTACCAATTACCAATAATTACCGAGTGAATATTTTCTTCATCTATACCACATAGTTGGTGTAGTTCTTTAACTGTCCCCTGTGCTATGAATTTATCGGGGATTCCTATTCGTTTTATATGGGGTGTATATCCATTGTCGGACATGAATTCTAATACAGCACTTCCGAAGCCTCCTGTTATGCATCCATCTTCTACGGTTATGATTCGTTTGTATTTTTGGGCTACTTCGTGAAGAATTTCTTCGTCAATGGGTTTGACAAAAATCATATCGTAGAGAGCTGCTTTTACACCTGTCTTTCGGGCCCGCTCTACGGCTTGTCGTGCCGCGACACCCGCAGTCCCGATACTCAGTACGGCTATCTCATTTCCGTCATAGAGCTTGCGACCTTTCCCGATAGGAATTTCGTGCATAGGGCATTCCCAATCGACATGACTTCCGCAACCGCGAGGATAGCGAATGGCAAACGGCCCGCGGTCGGATAGTTGTGCTGTGTACATGAGATGTCGCAGATAATGTTCGTCCATAGGTGCAGCAATAGTCATATTGGGTATGCAACGCAAATAGCACATATCGAATGCACCGTGATGGGTAACCCCGTCTTCTCCCACGAGTCCAGCGCGGTCGATACAAAATGTTACCGGTAAGTTTTGTATGGCGACATCGTGAATGACTTCGTCGAATCCTCTTTGGAGAAAAGTCGAATAGATACTGCAAAATGGTTGTAATCCTTCTTTGGCCAAACCAGCGGCAAAGGTGACGGCATGTTCTTCGGAGATACCGACATCAAAAGACCTTTCGGGAAATTTCTCCATCATGAAACATGTAGAACTTCCCGTTGGCATTGCAGGTGTGATAACTGTTATTTTATCGTTTTTTTTAGCCAATTCGACAAGCGTGAGTCCGAATACATCTTGAAATTTGGGAGGTTTTTGCTCTTCTGTTACGGTAATTCTATCGCCCGTTTCTGGATTAAAACAGCCCGGAGCGTGCCAAATAGTCGGTTCTTTTTCGGCCGGAGCATATCCTTTCCCTTTGATCGTACGTAGGTGAAGTATTTTCGGACCGGTCATATCTTTTATATCGTTGAGTTTATTGACGATATTAACCACATTGTGCCCGTCTATGGGACCGAAATATCGTATATTTAAACCTTCGAAAATGTTTTGTTGCTTGGTTAGCAAAGCTTTTAGGCTATTGTTGAAACGTAAAATGGCCCCCCTGTGTTCATCGTCTATCAGATTTAGCTTACGTAGGGTACGATAAGCATCGTATCTGAGTTTATTATAGCTTTTCGATGTAGTGATGTTTACTAGATATTCGTTTAGCCCTCCGACATTATGGTCGATTGCCATATCGTTGTCGTTCAGTATGATGAGCAAGTTATTGGGACTGATGGATGCGTTATTCAATCCTTCGAAAGCTAATCCTCCGGCAATGGAGGCATCTCCGATGACAGCAATGACTTTTCTTTCTTTTTGTTCGTGTTTCAGTTGTGTAGCAATGGCCATGCCTAATGCTGCTGATATAGAATTAGATGCATGTCCGGCAATGAAAGCGTCGTATTCGCTTTCGGCTGGGTTTGGAAATCCACTCAATCCGTTGAGTTTACGACAAGTATAAAACCTGTCTCGTCTTTCAGTTAAAATCTTATGCCCGTAGGCTTGATGTCCCACGTCCCAAACTATGCGGTCGTATGGAGTGTCGAATACATAGTGTAAGGCCACGGTCAATTCCACGGCCCCCATGCTAGACCCAAAATGTCCCGGATTATGGGCGAGAGTATTGATAATGAAATGCCTGATTTCGTCACACACTTGGGGTAGCTCGCTAACCTGTAATCTTCGTAAATCGGCGGGTGTGTTTATTTGTTTCAGTAGTTCTGTATTGTCGGGGTTCATTTTTAGTCTCTTTTACGTAAATACAATGGTACTATTTACCTTTACTCTCTTGCTTCCATCGTTTGTAGAGTGGAACGAATACAATGATTCCCGAAGCAATGATAGCGAACAGAGCTTGCCCGTCGATGCCTCTTCCCCTAATTAGAAGAACGCATAAGAATGCCCATAATAAGGCTATGCATGAAATACGGAACGTATTATATTTTCTCATGTTAATCCATAGGTTTGTTAGTGCGCTTATATATACGCCTAAGTTAACCTACAAATATAAATATTCTTTTGCAATCCATGAAAATATTGTATCAATTTCATTTTATAAAGTTAGTAAGGCAGGGCGTGCGTGAAATGAAAAAGGCTTGTGTTAAGCAAGCCTTTTTCATGATTTTGAGCTATTCTATGTTTTTTCTCACTTGGGTGAGGTATTCTTTCATTTTTATGGAATCTTTACGCTCGATAATATCGAGGAGAGACGATAACTGCTTCTGTATTCCCCGCACTTGGTCGGGAGTATTGGGATTGAAAAGAATTTCGGTTAGCAGGTAGTCGTCTTCCGAAAGTAGCCCTCTTGCTATGTCCATGTGTTTTTTGAATGTCGTGCCGGGAGCCTCTTGATGTTTCATAATCGAGGCGAACACCAACGTCGAAGTGAATGGAACCGAGAGCGAATAAGCTATGGTTTCGTCATGCTCTTTAAAACTGTATTCGAATATATTCAATCTCAGGCGCTGGTAAATATCTTTGAAAAAGATTTTGCCCATGTGGTCGCCTTCGGTAATGATGATTGTATTTTGTGTACTTAGGTCGCTCAAATTAGCGAATGTTGGTCCGAACATAGGGTGTGTCGATACGAATGGGTGTCGGGCTTGGGCATAAAATTCGGGTAATCCGGTCTTGACCGAAGCAATATCCGATAGGATTGTGTGAGCCGGTGAATAGGGAAGAACGGTTTGAAACGCTTCTATCGTATATTTTACGGTTGCCGCATTGATGACTAAGTCGGGCGTAAAATCTTGTATTTCTTCTGGCCGGGTCATTCGCAAAGTATTGAATGCGAATCTCAGTCGATAAGGGTCTATGTCGTATAGGGCGATTTCATGGTCGAAACTGAGTACATCGGCAAAGAAAGAGCCCATTTTTCCGGCTCCGAGAATTACTATTTTCATTGTTTTTATTTATTAATAATATCCATTTGTTGATGTACCGATTCTTCGTGAATGGCTTGCATCACTTCTTTCATGAATTCTCCGCTCATTCCCAACTCAACGGCTTGTGCCATGCGTTTTTGTAGGATTTCGTCATAGCGGTTAGTTTGCAGCACGGGCATACTGTGCTCTTTTTTATATTGCCCGATTTCTCTGGATATGCGCATGCGTTTGGCTAACAGTTCGAGCAGTTGATTGTCGAGGTTGTCTATTTGGTGACGTAGTTCCGATAGGTTTTCTGTCGTCTGTGTGGTCTCTCGTATTACCAACATGTTGAGTATATAGTCCAGAGCGTCGGGGGTCACTTGCTGATTTTTATCGCTCCATGCACAATCGGGGTCGCAATGGGATTCAACGATTAGTCCGTCGAATCCCAGATCCATCGCTTGTTGGCTCAATGGTGCTACAAGTTCGCGTTTACCGCCGATGTGGCTAGGGTCGCAAAAAATAGGAAGATTGGGGAGACGGCGACGTAGTTCGATGGGAATGTGCCATTGAGGCATATTGCGGTACAACTGTTTGTCGTAGCTGCTAAAACCCCGGTGTATGACTGCCAGTCGGTGGAGACCAGCGTTATAAATGCGTTCGACGGCTCCTATCCATAGTTCTAGGTCGGGATTTACCGGATTCTTGATGAGTACCGGAATGTCTACACCTTTCAGTGCGTTGGCTATTTCTTGAACCGCAAAGGGATTGGCGGTCGTGCGTGCTCCGATCCATAAAATGTCGATACCATGTTTTAATGCTTCGAATACGTGCCGTTCAGTGGCAACCTCTGTTGCCGTGTACATACCGGTTTCTTCTTTGACGTGTTTTAACCAAGCAAGGCCTTCTACGCCTATACCTTCGAATCCGCCCGGTTTGGTACGAGGCTTCCATATACCTGCACGAAATATTTTAATGCCGCGCTCGGCGAGGCTTTTCGCTGTGGTCATTACTTGCTCTTCGGTTTCGGCGCTACATGGGCCGGCTATGATAATAGGGCGTTTAGAGTCTATTCCGGGAAGTAAAATTGATTGTAAATCTTCCATAATGGTATTGTTATTTATTTGATTTGATTTTTTCTATACGGTGTAACGCTTCTTGCATCTTTTTTTCGGGGGCGCAAAGCGAAATGCGAATATATCTGTTCCCTCGACTTCCGAAAATGAATCCCGGGGTAATGAAGACGTGCGCGTTGTATAATATTTCGTCGGCTAACGATTCGGCATCTGTTGCACTATCGGGAATTTTTCCCCATACGAACAATCCTGCTTGTGACGGATCATAACTGCAACCGAGAGCTTTCATGATTTTTTCTGCGATATCACGTCGGTTACGGTACACTTCGTTTAATTGGTCATACCATTCTTGACTGCATGACAATGCTTTTGTCGCAGCCATTTGTAGCGGACGGAACATTCCTGAATCGATATTACTTTTCACTTTCAAAATCCATTCGATAAATTGAGGGTTGGAAGCAAGCATACCGATTCGCCAACCGGACATATTGTGAGATTTGCTTAAAGAATTCATTTCGATACAAATGTCCTTAGACCCGGGGACAGCTAGTATACTCATCGGATTGTCGTTGAGAATGAAACTGTACGGGTTGTCGTTCACGATGATTATGTTGTGACGCTTCCCGAAATCCACCAGCTTGGTAAACAATTCCATAGATGCTTTGGCTCCCGTAGGCATATTGGGATAGTTGACCCACATTAACTTTATACGATCGAGCGGTAACGATTCTAATTGCTTGAAGTCGGGTTGCCAATGGTTATTTTCGTCGAGGTCGTAGGTGAAAATTTCGGCTTCGGCCAGTCGGCTGACGGAACTGTATGTGGGGTATCCCGGATTGGGAACCAATACCCCGTCTCCGGCATTGAGAAATGCCAGACTGATGTGCAATATACCCTCTTTGGACCCTATAAGGGGTTGTATTTCTTTTTGAGGATCGAGTGTTACATTGTACCATCTGTTATACCAATCGGCGAAGGCTCGGCGTAGTTCGGGTAGGCCTATGTAAGGTTGGTATCCGTGAACATCAGATTTCCGGCTCTCCGTACACAGGGTTTCAATCGTTTCGGGGTGGGGAGGCCTGTCAGGCCCGCCTATGCCCAGACTGATAATATCCAAACCGCGGGCATTTAGTTCGGCTATTTCTTTCAACTTTTTTGAGAAGTAGTATTCGCTTATGTTATTTACCCGATTAGCGGGTCTGATATTAAAGGGGTTGATTGAATTCTGCATATTCTCCAAGTATTTTAAAGTCTTTTGTTAGAGGTCTTATTGCTTCGAGGGATTGTTTGTATCGAGTGAAATTATCAAATGTAAGGTCTATATAAAATCGGTATTCCCATTCTTTCCCGATAATGGGCATGGACTGTATTTTGGACAAATTGATGTCATAGAAAGAAAGTATGGTGAGTACTTTTGATAAACTGCCTTGTGTATGTGGCAAACTGAAAACAAGTGAAGCTTTGTTTATGCGTTTGCCTGCTATTAAAATTTCACGGTGAGAAGGATCGGCAAGAATTAGAAAACGAGTGAAATTTCGTTTATTGGTTTCGATACCTTCTGCCAAGATATTCATGTTATAGATTTCGGCAGCCAGTTTACCGCAAATGGCAGCATGTCCCGAAAGATGACGGTGTGAAATTTCTTGGGCACTACCGGCCGTATCGTCTTTTTCTACGACTTTCATTTTAGGGTGAGCTTGTAAAAAATCACCGCATTGCATTAATGCCATGGGGTGAGAGTTCACTTCGAGGAGATCGTCCATAGTTTCTCCCGGTAGTGCGGCCAGTACGTGAGAAATACGTAATTTATATTCTCCTATGATACTTAATTCACTTTTTCGTAATAGTTCGTGATTCTGTAAAATGCTGCCTGCAATGGTGTTTTCAATGGCAATGATACCCAATAAAGAACGGTCGTTATTCATGCGGTCGAACATTTCGGGAAATGTCGAGCAGGGAACCGTTTCTATTTCTTCTTCCCCGAAATAAGATCGGGCGGCGGCCTCGTGGTAGCAACCGGCTATGCCTTGTATGGTGACTTTTTTATTCATAAGCAAGATAAATAAAAAATCCCGTTCGTATTGAACGGGATTTTATCATAAGTTTCTTAATTGTTTTCTATTTCTTTTTTTTGCATAAAACCCCGTTTCTATTTTTCTCCAAAATAAAAATAAAAGTAAAAGTAATATGCAAAATCAAAATTCTTCATTGCCTGTCAAATATGAGTTTGATGTTGCAAATGTAATGAAATCATTTTTGAATCCAAACAAATAGTTATATATTTTTGAATAAAACGAGATTTTTTTTATCGCATCGTTTTGTATATGGTATTTGAAACTTGCTTTGTATGTGACGAATAGGAGAAAATTTTGCATAACGGCGATGTCTACGGATTTTTTCGCTATCTTTGTCGTGAATGTAAAGGTAAGTTGAGCCGGGCATGACTAAATAAATTGGTTTCCATCTTCGGTTATACTATCTTTGAAGTACAAATAATTATGTATTTATGGAAACTTCGGAATTAACACTTTTTTCTGCAATGTGTGAGTCTTTTTGTACGGCAGTGGAGAAGGCTCGTGCAGAGGCGATGTCCTTGACCGATATGTATGTGCAGGTGAAATACGACGAACAGTTGTTTTCGGTATTTGATGATACTGAAAGTATATTGGTGCAATCGGTAATTGATGGATTGGACGAGTGGCGAGATTCCAGTGGAGAACGTTCGGATGCTGCGATAATTGCTTTTCTGAGGAAGGTGTTGAGTCATGAAGATGTGAATCATGCTTTGCATTCGCTGGATATTATACCTCCCTTTTCTGTCGTGTTGGTAGATAATGAGATGGAGCCCGTTGCCGATTTGATTACATTGGACGATGAGAATATCTATTTGCACGATGATTTTTGGGAAAAAATGGATAAAGAGCTTGACGATTTTTTTGAACAATTGATGTCCGATACGAAGTAAGGTTGGGTATTGGAGTTCAAAGGAGGCTGCTCTTGCGGAGTGGAAAGTCTTTTCACGATATAGGTAGAAAGAAAAAAATTAATAATAATTTGATTATCGAAAGATAAGCACTAATTTTGCGCTCTCAAATTTGCACGCTTTTTGTGGAAAGTTGAGAATAAATTTGTGAGTCTAATTTAATAAAATCATAAGAATGAACGTTTCGCATCAAAACACTGACAACCTGAATGCCGTGATTTCGATTGAAATTTCAAAGGCTGACTATCAGGAAAAAGTAGACAAATCTCTTCGTGCTTATGGGCAAAAAGCGAATATTCCCGGATTCAGAAAAGGGAAAGTTCCTTTTAGTATGCTCATGAAGATGTTTGGAAAATCGGTTCGAGTTGAAGAAATTAATCGTTTGGTTTCCGAGTCTCTGTACAATTATATTCGTGATAATAAGCTCAATATCTTGGGCGAGCCGATGACCGCAGAAGATATGACTGTCGATTTGGATACACAAGACGATTTCACGTTCCGTTTTGATGTGGCATTAGCCCCCGAATTGAATGTAAAGGTCGATAAAAAAATAAAAGTACCTTACTATACGATTACTGTCGATGATGACATGGTAAAACGTCAGAATGAATCCTTTTTGTCACGTTTCGGTAAACAGATTTCGGTAGATGAGTCTACCGATGAAAGAGACCTTATCAAAGGTTCGATGGTAGAAATGGTAAAAAAAGGGACTCCGGTAGAAGGGGGAATTACGGTCGAAAGTACCATCGTTTCTCCTGCATATTTCAAGAATGACAAGGAAAAAGCTAAATTTGCCGGTGTGAAGAAAGGTGACAAAGTGATGTTCAATCCTTCGAAAAGTTGTGATGCTTCGGTCGCAGAACTGGCCTCTATGTTGAATATCGATAAGGAAAAAGCTGCCAATGTGACATCGAATTTCGAGATGACAGTGACAGATATCACACATTTGCAACCTGCCGAATTGAATCAAGAATTATTTGACAATGTATTCGGTAAAGATGTTGTAAAAACAGAAGAGGAATATTTTGCTAAACTTCGTGAAATGATAGCGCATCAATTGGTTCCTGAAAGCGATTATAAATTTTCGATTGATGCACGTGCTGCGATAGAAAAGGCAGTAGGTGAATTTGATTTGCCCGATGCATTTTTGAAACGTTGGTTGTTGGCTACCGATAAAAATCGTAAAGCTGAAAATATCGATGAGGATTTTGCGAAGATGGTTCCCGATTTGAAATGGCAGTTGATTAAAGAACAAATCGTAAAACAATTCGATATTCATGTCGATGATGCCGATTTGTTGGCTTTGGCAAAACGGGTAGCGGCAAGTCAGTTCGCACAATATGGTATGACAGGTGTTCCCGATGATGTTCTCGAACGTTATGCTAGGGAAATGTTATCGAGCAAAGAGTCTCGTTCGCGTCTTATTGACCAAGCTACGGAGCAGAAGATTCAAACTGCCATTAAGGAGTCTGTAACGCTTACGGACAAAGAAGTGACGATGGATAAATTCCAGAAAATGTTTGAAGTTGCCGAGTAATAAAATCGATATAATTATCGATAGCCCCGAGACGTAATGGCTTCGGGGCTTTTCATTGTTTGAAATCTTCCAATATAGTTAATTGATGCTTGTAGTTCGGTTGATGTATTATTTTTTGTGAAGATATTGGCAAAAAAGACCGGGCAGCAGAATTTTATTTGGGGTATAATTGTTTTTATTTATATCTTTGACTAAAAATAGGGATTAAAAAACAATCTAAAAACGATATAATTATGACTAATGATTTTAGAAAATATGCGGTAAAACATTTGGGTATGAATGGACTTGCCCTTGATCAATATGCGCAGTTTACCAGTAGCTATCTTTCCCCTTCTATTATGGAGGAGCGCCAACTGAATGTAACCCAGATGGACGTGTTTTCGCGTTTAATGATGGACCGTATAATCTTTTTGGGAACTCCTATCGATGATTATACATCGAATGTTATAGAAGCACAGTTGCTTTATCTCGATTCTGCCGACCCGGGTAAAGATATATCTATTTATTTCAATACTCCCGGAGGGTCGGTATATGCCGGGTTGGGTATCTACGATACCATGCAGTTCATAAGCAGTGATATTTCTACGATCTGTACAGGTATGGCCGCCTCGATGGGCGCTGTATTGTTGGTTGCAGGGACAAAGGGAAAACGTTTTGCTTTGAAACATTCCCGGGTTATGATACATCAACCGATGGGAGGCGCACAAGGTCAGGCTTCGGATATAGAGATTACGGCAAGGGAGATACAGAAACTTAAAAAAGAACTCTATACCATTATAGCCGATCATTCGGGAAACTCGTATGAGCGTGTGGAGAAAGATTCCGATCGTGATTATTGGATGACTGCTCTTGAAGCCAAAGAATACGGTATGATTGACGACGTATTGGTAAAATCTATGAAATAATATTCTAGGAATGGCTAAGGGCGAAAAGTGTAGTTTTTGCGGAAGAGGAGAAAATGAGGTAAGATTATTAATGCCGGGGCGGGACGGTTGTATTTGCGACGAGTGTGCCGAGCAAGCCTATCTCCTTTCCGAAGAATATTTGCATAAAAAGAAAAAAGCGAGTTCCAAATGGACCGTATCCCGAGAGGATTTACCTAAACCGGAAGAGATAAAAACATTTCTCGATCAGTATGTTATCGGGCAGGACGATGCCAAGCGTTATTTGTCGGTTTCGGTCTATAACCATTATAAACGTGTTTTGCAGGTAGCCGATAATGATGATGTTGAGATTGAGAAATCGAATATTATTATGGTCGGCCCTACCGGAACCGGAAAGACCTTATTGGCGAAGACGATTGCTCGTTTATTGAAAGTTCCGTTTACGATTGTCGATGCTACTGTCTTGACCGAGGCCGGTTATGTGGGTGAGGATATCGAAAGCATTTTGACCCGTTTGCTGCAAGTTGCCGATTATGATGTCGAGGCGGCTGAGCGAGGTATTGTGTTTATCGACGAGATCGACAAAATTGCTCGTAAAAGCGATAATCCTTCGATTACCCGTGATGTCAGCGGTGAGGGCGTACAGCAAGGTTTGTTGAAATTATTGGAGGGTTCTATCGTAAATGTTCCGCCGCAAGGCGGGCGTAAACACCCCGAGCAGAAAATGATACCAGTGAATACAAAGAATATTTTGTATATTTGTGGCGGGGCTTTTGACGGAATAGAACGTAAAATCGCCATGAGGTTGAACACCCATGTCGTAGGTTATAATGGAGGTGGTAGCAATGGTCGTATAGATCGGGAAAATCTGTTACAGTATATTGCGCCCCAAGATTTGAAATCGTTTGGTCTTATTCCTGAAATTATAGGACGATTGCCCATTTTAACCTATTTGCAACCTTTGGACAAGGCCGCGCTACGGAGAATTCTGGTAGAGCCTAAGAATTCGATTATCAAACAATATATCAAACTTTTCGAAATGGACGGAGTGAAACTTTCGTTTGATGAGGATATGCTTGATTATGTTGTCGAAAAGGCCGTAGAGTTCAAGTTGGGAGCCCGAGGATTGCGCTATATTGTCGAAACGATTATGATGGATGCTATGTATGAAACGCCTTCTTCGACAAAAAAGAAATTGCATATAACACGTAGCTATGCAGAAAAGAAGTTAGAAAAAGCAAAACTATTGGCAGTATAAGAAAAAACAGCAAGAAAAAATTTGGTAATTAAGAGGAGTTGTTTATAAATTTGTTTGACCGATAAAGGTCGGCGAATATACATAACGAGAAAGAGAGTAACCGTATGGCAAAAGAAGTAAATTTGACTGAGGAACTGAAAAGGAATTTCGGATTCGATACATTTAAGGGAAATCAGGAAGCGATTATCAGAAATTTGCTTGCCGGGAATGATACATTTGTATTGATGCCTACCGGAGGAGGGAAGTCGCTTTGTTATCAATTGCCGTCGTTGATTCTTGACGGTACTGCGATAGTTATTTCGCGTTTGATTGCATTGATGAAGAATCAGGTCGATGCTATGCGGAATTTCAGTGCCGAAGATGGTGTCGCTCATTTCATAAACTCCTCTTTGAACAAAACTGCGATAGACCAAGTAAAAACCGATATTTTATCGGGGAAAACCAAATTGTTATATGTTGCTCCTGAATCCTTGACGAAGGAAGAAAACATTGATTTTCTTAAACAGGTGAATGTGTCGTTTTATGCGGTAGATGAAGCCCATTGTATTTCGGAATGGGGACATGATTTCCGTCCTGAATATCGACGTATCCGACCTATTATTAATGAGATTGGCGTACGTCCTGTAATAGCTCTTACCGCGACTGCGACTCCGAAAGTCCAGCATGATATACAGAAGAATCTGGGCATGTTGGAAGCTACTGTATTTAAGTCGTCGTTTAATCGTCCTAATCTTTATTATGAGGTTCGCCCGAAAACAGCGAATATCGATAAAGACATTATTAAATATATAAAATCGCAGGAGGGTAAATCGGGTATAATCTATTGTTTGAGTCGAAAGAAAGTAGAAGAACTGGCAGAATTGTTACAGGTAAACGGAATTCGTGCGCTGCCATATCATGCCGGAATGGACTCTGCGACTAGGACTCAGAATCAAGATGCATTCTTGTTGGAGAAAATAGATGTTATCGTTGCCACGATAGCCTTTGGTATGGGGATTGATAAGCCCGATGTCAGGTATGTCATACATTACGATATACCCAAAAGTCTGGAAGGCTATTATCAAGAGACGGGACGAGCCGGTCGAGATGGAGGAGAAGGTCAGTGTATAACTTTTTATATCAATAAAGATTTACAGAAACTCGAAAAATTCATGCAGGGAAAACCCATTGCCGAGCAAGAGATTGGTAAACAGCTTTTGTTAGAAACTGCTGCTTATGCCGAATCTTCTCTTTGTCGTCGCAAGATTTTACTGCATTATTTTGG
>ENA-UOJQ01002160-UOJQ01002160.1-human-gut-metagenome-genome-assembly--contig:-P63-NODE-2160-length-12834-cov-6.151420_pt1 | contig 12834 bp, 9 predicted proteins | sample MGYA00242352_ERZ723899 | MGnify/ENA metagenome assembly ERZ723899 | reverse complement strand
TGCTAAGGTCGTGCGGGTTTCCTCAATTTCAAGGTCCGGACAAATTGCGTCCTGCGGGATGACCTGCCAGCCCAACGGGGCCAGGATGCGCTGGAATTCCTCCACCTTGTGCTCGTTTTTGGTCGCTAATATCAGCTTCATTCCTCGTCCTCGTTCAGCAGCAGCGCCTGGGCAAATTCTGCAGCGCTGAAGGGGGTCAGGTCCCCAATGCTCTCGCCGGTGCCCACAAACTTGATGGGCAGCCCCAGCTGATCCCGGATAGCGATGGCCACACCGCCCTTGGCAGTGCCGTCCAGTTTAGTCAAGATGATGCCGGTGACGCCGCAGGCCGCGGCAAATTCCCGCGCCTGGTTCAGCCCATTCTGCCCGGTGGTGGCATCCAGCACCAGCAGTGTTTCACGACTGCAGCCGGGGGCTTCCCGCTCCAGCACACGGTCTATTTTGGCCAGCTCCTCCATCAGGTTTTTCTTGGTGTGCAGGCGGCCCGCCGTATCACAGATGAGCACATCCACATTTCTGGCCTTGGCGGCGGTGATGCTATCATACACCACCGCGGCGGGGTCGGCGCCCTCGGCGTGCTTTATCATCTGGCAGCCTACCCGCTCCGCCCAAACACCCAGCTGCTCACCGGCCGCCGCCCGGAAGGTATCCGCCGCGCCCAGCAGCACCTTTTTGCCCTGGCCCTGCAGCCAATAGGCCAGCTTGCCGATGGAGGTGGTCTTTCCCACCCCGTTGACGCCGACCACCAGCACCACGCTGGGCTTGGTCTCCGTCACCAGCGGCTCATCCGGCTCCATCAGCTCGGTCACGATCTCGCAGAGATTCTCCCGCAGCTCGGTGGAATCAATGTTCCGGCGCTTGATGCGCTCGCCCAGCCGGGAGCAGATCTTGCCCGCTGTGGTCACACCCACATCGGCCAGGATGAGGATCTCCTCCAGCTCCTCCAGGGTATCAAAGGTGATCTTCCCGGAGAAACTATCCAGCTCCAGGCTCAGGCTCTGCTTGGTCTTTTTTACGCTTTTGCGGAAAATATCAAAAAATCCCATTGGTTCTCCTTAGTTCAGGCTCTTGCCAAATTTCTTTTCCATCTCGGCCACATCCAGCCGCAGCAGCTTACTGATGCCCTCCTCCTCCATGGTGACGCCGTACAGCACATCGCCCTGTTCCATGGTGCCGCGGCGGTGGGTGATGGAAATAAACTGGGTATGATCGGTCATGCGGTGCAGATAGGCGGCAAACTTGCTGACATTCACATCGTCCAGTGCCGCCTCTATCTCATCGATGAGAACGAATGGCGCGGGATTGACCCGCAGGATGGCAAAGTAGATGCAGATGGCCACAAAGGCCTGCTCGCCGCCGGAAAGGGCGGAAAGATTCTTGATGATCTTGCCGGGCGGCTGCACGATAATCTCGATGCCCGTTTCTAGGGGATCGGTGGCATCGGTCAGGCGCAGCTCGGCATGTCCGCCGCCAAAGAGCTCCCGGAAGATCTCGCCAAAGTAGCGGTTGATGCCCGCAAAACGCTCGGTAAAGATCGCGCTCATCTGGGCCGAAAGCTCGGTGATGAGCCGTGTCAGCTCCTTCTTGGCATTTTCGGCGTCGTCTATCTGCTCCTTCATAAAGCGGTACCGGCCGCTCACTTCCTCGTATTCCTCAATGGCTGCCACATTCACGGCACCCAGCGCCCGTATCTTGCCGCGCAGCTCGGAAAGGCGCTTCTGCGCCGCCCCCACATCCTCCAGCGGGATGGCCTGTTCGGCCGCTTCGCTGCGGGTCAGCTCATATTCCTCCCACATCTTGGCGCTGATGCTGTTCTGCTGCTCCTGCATACCTTCGCTCTTTTCCTGCAGGCGCAGCAGCTCGCTGGCGGCCGCCTCCCGGCGGGAGATGACATCGCTGTTTTCCTTGGAGAGGATATTGCGGCGCATTTCCAGCTGGTCACGCTGTGCATCGGCGTCCTTGATATCCCGGCGCAGCTCCTCGATCTCGCTGCTGCCGCTTTGCGCCCCGGCGGTGATCTGCTCGATCTCTTCCCGGATGGCCTCATTATCCTTTTTCAGCTGCTCCTGTCGTTCCCGCAAGGCGGCCAGGGCGGCCTCACTGCCGCTTTGCTGGCCCTCCATCTGCTCAATGGCCATCTGGACGGCTTCGCAGTCCTTCTGCCGGGCGATGTCCTCCATCTGCAGGGCAGTCACCTTTTCGGCAGCTTCGGTGATGGCCGCAGTCAACATTTCGTGGGCAGCCATACCCTCGGCCGAAAGCCTGGTCAGCCGCTCCACCTCTTCGGTCAGTTTCTTCACCAGCTCGCCGCCGGAGATCTTCTGCTGGCGCAGCTGCTCCATACGGGCGGTCAGGTCATCGTATTCCCGCAGCGCCTGCTCGTTCAGGCGCTCGGCTTCCTCCACATTGGCGGCCAGGCGGTCCACCAGCGTCTGGGCGGAAATGAGATCCTCCCGCGCGGTCTTTTCCTCGGCCTCTATGCCGTCCACCGTCGCCTGAATGGTATCGGTCTCCCGGCGCAGCTCGGTCAGCTGGGCCTCCAGCTCCTCCGCCTGCTTTGCGTATTTCTTCGCCTCTGCGGTCAGGGCGTCTATCTCTCCCCGGCGGGAAAGAATGGACGCGTTCTTATTGACGGAACCGCCGGTAAGGCTGCCGCCGGCATTCACCACCTGGCCATCCAGCGTCACCACCCGGTAGCGGTAGCTGTACGCCTTGGCGATGGCGGTCGCGGCGTCAATGTCCTCCGCCACAATGGTGCGTCCCAGCAGGGAATCCATCACCTCACGGTAGCGGTCATCGCACTGCACCAGCTCGCTGGCCAGGCCCACATAGCCGCCTCGGGCGGCCAGGTCGCTTTCCCTTACCGGGTTCGCTTTGAGATTGGTCAGCGGCAGGAAAGTCGCCCGTCCGGCGCCCCGCTCCTTCAGCAGCGCGATGGCTCGCTTGGCCGCGCCCTCATCCTGCGCCACGATATTCTGGATCGCCGCGCCCAGCGCGATCTCCACGGCGGTAGAATAGCGGTTTTCGGTCTTGATCAGGCTGGATACCGGACCCACGATGCCCCGCAGGGCACCCGTGCCGGCCTGCTTCATCACAAACTTAACGCTGTTATTAAAGCTCTCGTAGTTCTTTTCCAGGTCGGAGAGCACCTGCGCACGCTGCAGCTTCTCACCGGCCAGCTTTTCGCTGTTGCGCTGGCGGCTCTCCGCCTCGGCCTGCTTATCACTGCGGCTTTTCAGCTTATACAGGTAGCCGTTCTTGCTGTTCTGCAGGCTTTGCAGCCGCTCCCGCAGTTCCTCGGCAAAGGCCTTATGTCCGGCCAGTTCTTCCCGCAGGCGGCTCAGATTTTCATCCTTGTCCTTGGCCTGTCCGCGCAGCGCTTCCAGGCGGGTCACCGTTTCCTCGGCCAGCGTTCCGGCCGTCTCGGCCGAAAGCTCCGCCCGGTGGATCTGCCCCTGCAGCTCCTCCTTTTGCAGCGCCAGCGCGCTCTGCTCCGCCGCCAGGCGGTGCTCCTCCTGCCGCTGAGCCTCCAGCGCCTTTTGGCCCCCCTCCAGGGCTTCGCGGGTCTTTTGGGCCTCGTCCAGGCGGTTTTGGTAATCCTCCCGCAGGGCAGTCAGCTTTTCCTCCAGCTCCCCGGCGGAAAGCTCGCTGCGCTCCAGCTCCTTTTCCAGCTCGGCGATGGTATCGTTATTATGATCAATGGTATTCTGCTTGACCGCCGCCTCCACCTTAGCGTTGGAGATCGCGTCCTCAAACTCCTTGATGCGCTCGCGCTTATGCTCAATATACAGGTTCGCGTCCTGTGTTTTGTGCTGGATCTCCTCCAGCTCCCGCTCGATCTCATCCAGCCGCCTTTGGGCGGTGGTGCGGTCATTAGCAGCCAGCAGGGTCTTGTCCTCCAGCTCCGCCAGCTGCCGGCCCAGTTTGGTCAGCTGCTCCAGCCACAGGCTGATCTCCAGCGACTTCTTTTCCCCGGCCAGCACCACATACTGCTTGGCCTTTTCGCTTTGGGCCTTCAGGGGGCCTACCCGGTCCTCCAGCTCCTGCATGATATCCCGCAGGCGCACCAGGTTATCCTCAGCCTGCTGCAGCTTGCGCTCCGCTTCGGTCTTGCGGTAGCGGAACCGGGAGATTCCAGCGGCTTCCTCGAAAATTTCCCGCCGCTGGGTGCTTTTCGCGCTCACGATCTCCGCGATCTTGCCCTGCTCAATGACCGAGTAGCCATCCCGTCCAAGGCCTGTATCCATAAACATCTCGTTGATATCCCGCAGGCGCACCGGGTTATTATTGATGCGGTATTCGCTTTCTCCGCTGCGGTACAGCCGACGGGTGATGACCACCTCATCGCTGTCGATATCAATGCTGCGGTCGGTATTATCAATAAACAGGCTCACCCATGCAAAACCGGTCGGCTTGCGGCTGATGGACCCGCCGAAAATAACATCCTCCATCTTGGCGCCGCGCAGGCTCTTCACTGATTGCTCGCCGAACACCCACTTGATGGCGTCGCTGATATTGCTTTTGCCGCTGCCGTTGGGCCCCACAATGACCGTGATCCCGTCATCGAAGGTCAGCTTTGTGCGGTCGGGGAAGGACTTGAACCCCTGCATTTCCACCGCTTTCAGCTTCATGGCATCTCCTCCTGTCCTGTCAGGTTTCTCTCGTTTTGGGGCAAATTGCATACTAACTCATTATAGGGTAATATTATACTCCTTTTTTGCCCTTTTCACAAGAAAATCTTTTCTCTTCGCCTTATTTGCGGTATAATGGTCCCATCACCGCAAGGAGGTCGTTCTATGATCCGTAGAATTATCCAGATAGATAAGGAAAAATGCACCGGCTGCGGCATCTGCGCCGCCGCCTGCCACGAGGGCGCCATCGGCATGGTGGAGGGCAAGGCCCGCCTGCTGCGCGATGACTACTGCGATGGTCTGGGCGACTGCCTGCCCGCCTGTCCCACCGGGGCCATCACCTTTGTGGAGCGGGAAGCCGCCGCCTACGATGAAGCCGCCGTGCAGCAGCACATGGCCCAAAAGAAGGCCGCCTTCCATGGCTGTCCCGGTTCCGCCACCAAGCTGTTCCAGCGGCAAGCCGCTCCCGCTGGGGATGGCACTATCCCCTCTCAGCTGGCCCAGTGGCCCTGCCAGATCCGCCTGATCTCCCCCGGGGCGCCCTGCTTTGCCGGCGCGCATCTGCTCATCGCCGCCGATTGCACCGCCTACGCCTATGCTGATTTCCACCGGGACTTCATGCAGGGACATGTCACCCTCATCGGCTGTCCCAAGCTGGATGCCTACGACTACGCCGAAAAGCTCACTGCCATTCTCGCGGCCAATTCCATCCAAAGCGTCACCCTGCTGCGCATGGAGGTCCCCTGCTGCGGCGGGCTGGAGCACGCCGCCCACACTGCTCTGGCTGCTAGCGGCAAGGCGATCCCCCTGCGGGTCGTCACCATCCGCACCAATGGCACCCTGCTGTAACTCCCCAATAAAAATCACAAGCCGGTACTCCTTTTACGGAATACCGGCTCATTTTTGGTTTTCATTCCTCACCCATCAGGGTCAGTGCCTCATGGGCTGCCGCCTGCTCGGCACCCTTTTTGCTGCGGCTCGCACCACGGCCTATCACATTGCTGTTCAGGTGTACTTCCACCACAAACTTTTTATCGTGGTCCGGTCCTTCGGCGGAAACCAGCACATACTCTACCCGTTCCTCCGGGTTCTTCTGGATGATCTCCTGCAGGCGGGTCTTGTAGTCCACAAAGGGCGCCGCCTCATGGGTCAGGTCCTCCTCCACAAAGGGCAGCACAAACCGCTGGGCCGCCTCCAGCCCGCCGTCCAGGTAAATGCCGGCGATCAGCGCCTCAAAGGCATCGCTCACCACCGAGGGCCGCTCCCGGCCGCCGGTCTGCTCCTCGCCATGACCCAGCAGCAACTCCTGGCCCAGCTGTATCTTCTGGGCAAATTCAAACAGGCTCTTTTCGCACACCAGGCTCGCGCGAATTCTGGTCAGGTCGCCCTCCGCCAGGTGGAACTTATGGAAGATATGATCCGCCACAATGATGGAAAGTACCGCGTCTCCCAGGAACTCCATCCGCTCGTTGCACTCTATTTTCTTCCGGCTTTCATTGGCGTAGGAGGAATGAATCAGCGCGCGCTCCAAAAGCGCTTTATCGTGAAAACGATAACCGATCCTCTCCTGCAAAGCCTCCATGGACATAACTGCACCCTCTTTTACTTGGATATAATTTATTCCGCCTCAGCGGTCTCGACCGCCAGCTGGCTTTCCATCTCGCCGATGATATTATTCTCACAGCAGCTGATGGCCTGCCGTATGGCATTGTAGAAGGCCTTGGCATCGCTGCTCCCGTGCGCCTTGATGACCGGCTTTTTGGTGCCCAGCAGCAGCGCCCCGCCGTACTCGGCCGAATCAAACTTCTTCTTAAAGGCACCCAGGTCCTTCTTCACCACGGCGGCCGCCAGCTTATTGGGAAGGGATTTCATAAAGATCCCCTTGATCTCGCTCATAAAGAGCTTGGCCAGGCCCTCGGTGGTCTTCAGGATGATATTCCCGGTAAAGCCGTCACACACTGCCACATCGCAGCCGCCCAGCGGCACCTCGCGCGCTTCCACATTGCCGATGAAGTTGTACCCGGCCTCTTTCATCAGACCGTAGGCCTCCACCTGCAATTCGGTGCCCTTGGTCTCCTCCACGCCGATATTCACCAGTCCCACACGGGGATTCGACACCCCCAGAATACGCTTCATATATACCGAGCCCATCAGCCCAAACTGCCGCAGCATTTCGGGGCGGCAGTCGTGGTTCGCGCCGGAATCCAGCATCATAAAGCAGCCATCCTTGCAGGGAACCACGGTGCCGATGGCCGGGCGCTTCACGCCCTTGATGCGCTTAACGATGAGGGTCCCCCCCACCACCAGCGCGCCGGTGCTGCCGGCCGAAACCAAGGCTTCGCCCCCGCCCTCCGCCAGCATCTGGAGTCCGCGCGCCATGCTGCTGTCCTTGTATTGCTTCATAATAGCGGTCGGCTCCGCTTCCATCGGGAAGACATCCGGGGCCTCCGCTATCGTCATCCCCTCCAGGGAAACACCCAGCTCCGCCGCCCTTGCACGCAGCTTTTCGCCGTCGCCGGTCAGTATGATCTCGCACTTCCATTGATCTGCCGCCATGCGGCAGCCCCGCAGTACCGCCTCCGGGGCGTTATCCCCGCCATAGGCATCCACTATAATTCTCATCGTTCTTCCCTCGCTTTCCGGTAAGATTCCATCGCAGCCATCGCCCGGTCGGCCATGGCCTGGTAGCGCTCCTGCTTGCCCTTTATCAGCTCCGGCAGCGGCGGCAGAATGCCCATATTGCTGCCCATCGGCTGGAAATCCTCCACGCTCTCATCACTGATATACCGGCACAGAGCGCCCATCATCGTTTCGGGCGGGGGCAGCAGCGGATCCCTGCCCCGCAGCCGGTCCGCCACGGCATGCGCCGCCAGTATCCCGCTCGCCGCGGATTCGATATACCCCTCCACACCGGTCATCTGCCCGGCAAAGCTCACCCTCGGCTCTTTCTTCAGCCGGAAAAAGCCATCCAGCAGCCGGGGCGAATCCAGGAAGGTATTGCGGTGCATCACGCCGTACCGCACAAATTCCGCATTTTCCAGCCCCGGGATCATCGAAAAGACCCGCTTCTGCTCCGGGAACAGCAAATTGGTCTGGAACCCCACGATATTATACATGGTGCCATCGGCGTTTTCCCGCCGCAGCTGGATATTGGCCCATGGACGGTGTCCGGTGCGGGGGTCGCGCAGCCCCACCGGGCGCAGCGGCCCATACCGCATGGTATCCAGGCCACGCTTCGCCAGCACCTCTATGGGCATACAGCCCTCGTACACCTTAAAGTATTCCTTCTCAAATTCATGCAGCTCCACGCTTTTGGCATTTACCAATGCTTCATGGAACGCCTCATACTCCTCTTTGTTGAAGGAGCAGTTGATATAATCCGCCTCGCCCCGGTCGTACCGGGTGGCAAAGTACACCCGTTCCATATCAATGGAATCTTTGGTAACAATCGGTGCGGAGGCATCATAAAAACTTAGGTACTTTTCCCCGCACAGCCGCCCGATCGTTTCGGAAAGCGCCTCGCTGGTCAGCGGCCCGCTGGCCACGATGACATTCCCCGCCGGGAGCTCAGTCACCTCGCCAGTCACCACCGTTACATTAGGCAGCTCCCGTATGGCTTTGGTCATCGCGTCGCTGAAGGCCTCCCGGTCCACCGCCAAGGCTCCGCCGGCGCTCACTGCGGTCTGCTCGGCGCAGCGCACCACCAGCGAATCCATCGCCTTCATTTCGGCCTTCAGCAGTCCCGCTGCGGAATTCAGCCGCATCGCCTTCAGCGAATTGGAGCACACCAGCTCCGCAAACCCCTCGTAGTGGTGTGCCGGGGAATACTTCACCGGCTTCATTTCGTACAGCGTCACATCTATGCCGCGCCTGGCCAGTGCCCAGGCGGCTTCGCACCCGGCCAGTCCGGCCCCTATTACAGAAACTTTACTCATTATTTCGCACTCTTCTCGTAGCCACAGCCCTCTTTCAGGCAGTGGATCATCTTCACCCGGCCGGTGGTCTTAAACAGGCTGCTGCCGCACTGGGGACACTTTTCCGCCAGCGGGATATCCCAGGTCATAAAGCCGCACTTGGGGTTATCCTCGCAGCCGTAGTAGGTGCGTCCCGTCTTGGATTTTTTGGCCAGCACCTTTTTGCCGCAGCGGGGGCAGCTGCCGGGGGTCTCCTGCTGCAGGGTCTTGGTATTCTTGCACTCCGGAAAGCCCGGGCAGGCCAGGAACTTGCCGTATTTGCCGTGGCGCACCACCATCTTGCGGCCGCACAGCTCGCACACTATGTCGGTCTCCTCATCGGGGATCTTCATCTTGGTGCCTTCCATATTCTTTTCGGCACTCTGCAGCATATCGGTAAAGTCATCATAGAAGTGGTGCATCATACCCACCCATTCGGTCTTGCCGGCCTCTACCTCATCCAGCTCCTGCTCCATCTCGGCGGTGAATTTCACATCCACTATCTTGCCGAACTGCTCCTTCATCAGCCGGGTCACCGTCTCTCCCACTATGGTGGGCTTTAGGGCCTTGCCCTCTCGCTCCACATAGCCGCGCTGCAGTATGGTGGAAAGGGTGGGCGCGTAGGTGCTGGGGCGGCCTATGCCGTTTTCCTCCAGCTCCCGGATCAGCGTCGCTTCGGTATACCGGGGGGGCGGCTGGGTAAAGTGCTGATTGGGCTTCAGCTCCTTCAGGGTTAGGTGCTCGCCCTCCTCCAGCCGGGGCAGATTGGTCTCCTGCTCCTCCTCGTTATCCACCGCCTCGGTATACAGGCGGGTATAGCCGTCAAACCGTACCGAAAACCCGGAGGCCTTAAAGAGATGCTCCCCGGCGGTAATATCGGTGGAAACGGTATCCTGCACACAGGCCGCCATCTGGCTGGCAATAAAGCGCTCCCACACCAGCTTATACAGCTTATACTGGTCGCTGGAAAGGCTCTCCTTGATCTTGGCGGGCGCCAGGTCTATCATAGTCGGGCGGATGGCCTCGTGGCCATCCTGCGCGTTGGATTTGGAACGGAAGGTACGGGGCTTTGCCAGGGCATAGTTCTCCCCATAGGTCCGCTGAATGTAATCATGCGCCGCAGAAAGCGCCTCATCGGAGATGCGCAGCGAATCGGTTCTCATATAGGTGATCAAGCCCACCGCACCCAGGTCCGGCAGGTTGATGCCCTCGTACAGCTCCTGCGCCACCTTCATGGTACGCTTGGCCTGGAAGCCAAACCGCCGGGAGGCATCCTGCTGCAAAGTGGAGGTGATAAAGGGCGGCGCGGGGTTCTTCTGCCGCGTGCCCATCTTTATACTCTTTATGATAAACGGCTCTTTTTCGGCGGCGGCCTTTAGGGCATTGGCCTGCTCCTCAGTGGTGATCTCACACTTTTTGCCGCCGGTGCCGTAGTATTTGGCCAAAAAGGGCTTGGCTTTTACGCCCTGCTTCTGCAGCAGGGCCTCCAGGGTCCAGTATTCCTCCGGCTTAAAGGCCCGGATCTCATCCTCCCGGTCCACCACCAGCCGCACCGCCACCGATTGCACCCGTCCGGCGGAAAGTCCCTTGCGGATCTTCTTCCACAGGAAAGGGCTGATCTCGTAGCCCACGATGCGGTCCAGCACCCGGCGGGCCTGCTGGGCATCCACCAGCTGCTGGTCGATGCACCGGGGGTGCTCCATGCCGTATTTAATGCCGGACTTGGTGATCTCATTGAAGGTCACCCGGTTCGGCTCCGTTTCATCCAGCTTCAGGAGCTGCGCCAGGTGCCAGCTGATGGCCTCTCCCTCACGATCGGGGTCGGTCGCCAGGTACACATAGTCGCTCTTTTTGGCTTCGGCGCGCAGCTTTTTTATCAGCTCGCCCTTGCCCTTGATATTCTCATAGTTTGGGGCAAAGTCATTCTTCACATCCACGCTCAGCCGGGAAGCCGGCAGGTCGCGCACATGGCCCATCGAGGCCATCACTTCATAGTCGGGGCCAAGGTACTTCTGGATGGTATGCGCCTTGGCCGGGGATTCCACGATCACTAATTTGGACAAATCTTATCACCCGTATATTCTTAAAATTTCGTTTTCTCTCGGCGGTTCACCGGCTGAAGCGATGTCCCGCATGGATTCTGATGATACCAAAGATCTCAAGCTGCGTCAAGACCGAAAGTGTCTCCGGTACCGAAAGTCCGGTTGCCGCCACCACCTCGTCGGCGGTCATCGGCTCGCTGCTCATGGCCTCCAGCACCGTGCGCTGGCTGCCGTTCAGCGTCTCCAGCATCCCGTCGTCGCTCCGCAGGGGATAGGCCTTGGCCGGGGCGGGCTTTTCCTTCTTCTTAGCCTTGCTGGGCTGCTTTTCGCACAAGGTAAGCTGCTCAGCCTCCGCTTCCTCTCCCGGCCCCGCAGCATCATAGTCCCGCAGATCGTATTCCTCCAGAATATCCCCTGCTTCCCGCACCATGATGGCCCCCTCCCGGATCAGCCAGTTGGGCGCGGCGCTCATGGGGCTATCCACATTGCCGGGCACCGCAAAAACATCCCGGCCCTCGGTCAGGGCAAACCCCGCCGTGATCAGCGAACCGCTGCGCCGTTCTCCCTCCACCACCAGCGTACCGTGGCACAGCCCCGCTATAATGCGGTTGCGGATGGGAAAATGATAGGAATTCGGCTCAGCGCCGGGCGGGAATTCCGTTATCACCGCGCCGCCGCTTTGCAGTATCTTCTTTTTCAGCTCCCGGTTGGCCGCCGGGTAGGTCACATCGATGCCGCAGCCCTGCACCGCTATGGTACGGCCGCCGGCCTCCACTGTGGCGTCATGGCAGCAGGAATCGATCCCCACAGCCAAACCGCTCACCGTTACCACACCCCTGGCCGCCAGGTCCGCGGAGATCTCCCTCGCCACCCGGCTGCCGTATTCGGTACAGTGGCGGGTGCCCACCACCGCTACCGTCAGGATATCATTCAGATCCATCCAGCTGCCGGCCACATACAGCACCGCCGGCGGGCTGTATATGTTCCGCAGCCGCTGCGGGTACAGGTCGTCATCCGGGGTCAGTATCTTTACCCCGTTCCTCTCACAAAATCCCAGAATCTTTCCCAGGTCGGCGTCCTTGGCCTCCCGCACCCGGCGCAATTCCTCCTCGCCCATGCCATGCTGCCGCAGCCGCCAGTCCTCGGTGTGGAATAAAAGGGTAGGCGAGTGCCACTTTTCCAGAGCCTTGGCGGCCCGCACCGTTCCAAAGCCATACGCCAACTGGAACCGCATCCAGTCCGAAATCGCCATCTCGCTCCCCTCCTTTCTTTTTATCCTTCGTTCCAGGCCGCTTATTCCGGCGGCACGGCTCCATTTTGTCTCGGAGCGACCCTCCGCTTCGCTGCGGGCACTCCTCGCCCATTCCGCCGCGCCGCCTGCCTCCTGCTTATCCGGGCAGGTACCCCCGGCCGCTCAGTTCCCACATGCACAGCGCTGCCGCGGCCGCCGCGTTCAGCGATTCCGCCGCCCCCCTCATCGGGATATATACCTCGCCATTACAGGCATCTATCACTTCCTGGCTCACACCGTTGCCCTCATTGCCGATGACGATCCCCCGGCATTCCCCCGCCGGCAGCCTTTGCAGCGGCAGTGCTTCGGGGCTTAGGGTAGCCGCATAGCAGCGTAGGCCCTGCTTTTGCCATGCGGCAATGCTCCCGGCCAGGTCATCCACCCGCACGGTTTTCTGCCGCCATCCGCTGCCCATCGTACTGCGGATCCCCGTCAGCGAAAAAAGATCGGGACAGTGGGCGGAAAGCACCACCGCGGTGATGCCCATCGCTTCCGCTGTCCGCAGGATGGTCCCCAGGTTGCCGGGATCCTGCAGCTCGTCCAGCAGCAGATAGCTGCCCGCCCGCATCGTCAGCGGCTCGGCCTTCGGCATCTCCCCCACCGCAAAAATACCCTGCGGGTGCTCGGTCTCGGAGATATACGCCGCCAGCTCATTGGGGATGGAAAAGCACCGCCGCGCCATTCCCGCCAGCTTTTCGGCCTCCGGGTAGCGGGCGCAGTCATCGCTTACCAGCAGCATCCGCAGCTGGATGCCGCTCTCAGCCGCATCCAGCACCAGCCGGGCGCCCTCCAGCACAAAGCACCCGGTCTCCTCCCGCCGCTTCCGGCTGCCGCACAGTTTTCGGTATTCCTTTATCAGCGCGTTCTCGCGCGAGGTCAGCCGTTCCATCCTTTTCCTCCTTTTGGAGATGCTCTTT
>ENA-UOJQ01002154-UOJQ01002154.1-human-gut-metagenome-genome-assembly--contig:-P63-NODE-2154-length-12848-cov-22.484171_pt1 | contig 12848 bp, 16 predicted proteins | sample MGYA00242352_ERZ723899 | MGnify/ENA metagenome assembly ERZ723899 | reverse complement strand
AAAACAGTATAACACAAAATAAAAACGACATGGTGAACTGATTGAAATGCTTCTACTCATATCTCCATTTACATTTTATTATTTCTACAATTTAGAAATTCGCACTATTATTTGTAAATGGAGATTGATTCATCTAAAATTATTTTATTGTCGACTGTATTTTACTGCTTTCACGACTGTCTCAATACGCATATACTATCTATATCTCTATCTCTGTTGAACAAGACGACTTATTTATAATATTGTCTTGTACGTAAGACAATATTTTCTAGAAGCCAATGGAATTCCCTTGTCCCAAATTATTTATGTAAATTTTGAAGATGAGCGTCTTTTGGAAATGACTGCTGAAGATTTAAATCTCATTTTAGAAATTGGATTAGAAATATCCGAAGCTGATATCAAGCCATATTTATTTTTAGACGAGATTCAAAATATTAACGGGTGGGAGAAGTCGTTCGCAGAATTGCAGAATCTGTCACAAAACCTTTATCGTATAACCGACTGACTAATATACTAAAAAGTAGTGGAATGTCTATCGGTAAACAAACTGTAATAAACTATGTCAGCTATATGACAGACTCCTACCTGCTCTTTACTCTGCAAAACTATGCCGCCAAACTTGTAGAAAAAGAGACTTCATTGAGGTAATTCCTATTTGGAAATGGTTGTTGGATAACTAATCGAGTAGGATGCGGTGATTAACCACCGTCCTCTCACAGCACCGTACATACTGTTCGGTATACGGTGCTTTCAATAGTTGACGTGCACGGACTGGTAAGCTGTGGCTAAACATCTTCATTTTAACCTTACTCCTTTACAATACTGTTTTATTTCTCAGACAGCATCCTCTCCAGCTTTTTCTTTCCGGTCTCATAGTCTGTAAACACTATTCCCTCCATGCCAAGCTTTCTGCCACCCTCGATATTCTCCAGTCTGTCATCTATGAACACACATTCTTTCGGATTCAGATTATATTTGTCAAACAGACACTGATAGATACCGGCATCAGGCTTTATCATCCCAACCATAGCTGAAATGACTTTGCCGTCAACAAGTGACACAAAATTAAGTTCACTGTGCGTATGAAGCTCGAAGAAGTCCTTTGGATAATTCGATAACAAATACACTTTATAGCCTCTGCTCTTTAACTCCTTAATCCAGTCTGCTGCATAGTCGAATGCCTTTACGACAAAAGCCTTTCCCTCTTTGAAAAATCTCCTGATATCCGCCTCATACTGTGGAGCCACCTTAACCATCTCATCAATTATCTCGTTCTCAGGAATTACACCACGGTCCAGCTCAACCCAGACAGGGTTTTCATATGTTGCATGGGCTAAAGCTGCTATTTTATTTTCTTCAATGCCAATCTCACGCATTGCCTCGTCCGGCTGGAACCTGACAAGCACGTTTCCTATGTCAAATACTATGTTTTTAATCATTTATTTTTTCTCCTACAACCCTGCATCTCTTCCTGCAAAAAGCAATGCCATATGCTAAAATATTGCACCTGCCCTCATCGCGCAGAGCCTCATCATATCTCTTCTCCTTAATCTGCGTCATAGCCGCCTCACACGCTGCATCAAGATTTTTCATCTCTTTTGCATATTTCACTTCAATAACGATGCCTGCATCCGGATCCTCCGGCTTGATTAAAATATCACTGAAACCGTCTCCCGACTCACGATTTGACTTAATAAGCCAGCCCGGATTGCTTCCGCGAAGCAGGCCGAGGAGCAGACCATGATAGAAGTTCTCTTTCATATCATCAGAAGCCTTTGTATCAAGTATACTTATCATGCGGCTCATAACGATGTTAAGCTGTCTTGCAATCTGCTTCTCATCTTTATCGAGGATAGCTCTGGATAAAAGCTTCATGGTATCATCATCTTTTGCAACAACAGCCTTGAACCACTCCTGAATCTGGAGAACAAACACTTCACGCACCTCTTTATTTGGAATCACCAGCTTGTAGGCATAGCTCTCGCTGTCAGGCAGCCTGACCTCACCAGCCTTAGTCAGGTAGCCTGTTGTAAAAAGTACGCTCCACAGATTGTCTATAGTATTGTCAATCTCATCATAGGTCAAGTCAAGGCGGAGCTGTTTCTCAACAAAACCACCTGCCACGAGCTTTTCTATCTCATCTCTCGTGGTCTGGTCTGCCTTGTCTACAAAGCGCTTCACCATGTCATTGCCACTGCTGTTAATCCAGAATGCACTCGGCCTGGCTGATGTGTCAAAAACCAGCTTCTTGGCAAAATTGATTACATCCCACGGGCAATAAATGTCGGTATTACCGAAATGATAGCCATCATACCACTCCTTTACATCAGGGTAACGCTCAGCCCTGTCATAATCCGTAAGCAGCTTCCTGACCTCATCATCAGTAAAACCAAACTGTTCATCATGGGCGATATCTACAATGGAATTGATTTCAAAATTGTTGAGACCTGTAAAAATACTCTCCTTGGATACACGAAGACAGCCTGTGAGTACGGCAAACTGCAGAAACTCATTAGTCTTGAGTGCCTTTCCAAAGAGTCCTCTGATAAGTGAAACCATCTCTTTATAGTAACCATTCTGGAATGCCTTATCCAGAGGTACATCATATTCATCAATTAATATTACAGTCTTTTGTCCAAAATGCTTATATAATAATTGAGATAAAATCTGCAGACTCGATACAAGCACTTTTTCATCCATTGCATTCGTTCCATCCTTCAATGCAATAATCGCCTTGTAACGCTTTTTTTCATTTTCTGACAGATATTCACTATCTTCCAAAAAGCCGAATCTTTCTGCCTCCATTCCTATAAGCTCAGTAATACGATATATGGCATCCTCGTATTTCAATCCCTCCACACTCTTTAATGACAGGAATATAACCGGATATTTACCCATATGTTCTTCGCAAAGTGCCTTATTTTGCGCAATATATAAGCCATCAAACAGTGACTCATCCGCACCGGTTTCAAAAAAGGCTTTAAGCATACTCATGTTCAGAGTTTTACCGAAACGACGTGGTCTCGTAAAAAGAGTGACCTCTCCACCGGTTTCAACCAATTGCTCTATGAGCTTTGTCTTGTCAATATAATAAAAGTTGTTCCTTCTGATTTTTTCAAAACTATCAATTCCTACCGGCAGTTTTAAAGTACTCACCATATGAACCTCCACAAAACGTATCAATCCGCTATACTTAGCTATAGTATAGCGGATTGATGGGCAAATTACAATTATTATTACCGTTGCGGCTTTCCCGTATTAATACCAAACTTGCTTGAAATCGTCGGAGAGACAGGGATTGACAATAAATCTTCCTGATTGCCAGCAAGGGAGGAATATATAATCTGTTTTCGTCCTTTCCGTTTTATTCCAGATAGGCGGTTGTGTTGATAAATTATTATATCTCCTAAAATTATCCTTTAAAACGGGAAACACAGGCTGTGCCCACCGTTATTTTTCTTGCAATCTTTACCAAATAGGGTATAATAATCTGAATAGTTGCATCTTTTATTAAGGGGGTTTTACAATGTTAAGCATTTTTATGAAAAAACTGACCGTCAACGAGGCCAAAAATAAAGTAACCACATCCGATAACGCAGTCCTCATTGACTGCCGTCCCAAAGAAGATTATGCGCACGGACATGTAGCCGGTGCCATCAATTTTCCAATCGAAAAAATCACGGAAGAACGTGTCTGCCGCCGGCTTCCGGACAAAACAACCGGACTGTATATTATCGGAAGTTATTACCACAAACCAAACGTTGCCATGAAGAAATTTAAAAAACTCGGTTACAAAAATCTTCACTTCAGCGGATTTATGGAAGAACATCACGGCATGCTGACACGTTAAGATAAACAGGAGACATAAAATGATAAAAACAAATGGATTTCGTGTTCTGGCGATGGTAATGACAACTCTATGGATGGTTACAATAATCCCGGTTACCGTTGTGCAGGCAGCAGACTTTCGTGGACAGGGATTTGATTTATCAAGCTATAATGGAACCGTAAACTGGGAACAGGTTGCAGAAGCAGACATGGATTTTGTAATGATCCGTACCGGAGAGGGCCGGGCACCGGATGTTGATACCCAGTTTGCGGCAAATTATGATGGTGCTGTTGCTGCCGGGCTGAAAGTCGGTGTGTATCATGTGTGCTGCGTGCGGACTCCGAAAGAAGCCGTGGAAGAAGCAGAGTATTGTCTGGAGATTCTTGATGGAAGGGATCTGGATTATCCGGTTGCCTATGACATGGAGCGCAAGGGCACCTTTGCAGGTGGCAGGGAAAATACGACTGCGATTGCAAAGGCCTTTTGTGACACGATCGCCGATGCCGGTTACGTGCCGATGATTTATTCTTCCGCTTCCTTCCTGAACGAAAACTTTGACTGGAAAAAGTTGAAAAACTGTAAAGTCTGGGTTGCATCTTACAGTGATACCAGACCAAAGCTGCCGGTATCTGCAGACTTATGGCAGTATACAAAGAAAGGTTCACTGGAAGGTGCCAACACCGACAAAGGATATTGTGATCTGGTCTATTCCTATATGGAAGCAACAAGTATTAAGTTCACGAAACCCACACTTACCATGAAAAAAAATACGACCGCGCAGGCAACGGTCAAAATAAAACCGAATGGCTGCACGGATCGCAAATCTTTTACGTCTTCCAACCCAAAGGTTGTTGCGATCAATAAAAAGACCGGTAAGCTGACCGCCAAAAAAGCAGGTAAGGCCACGATTACGGTAACAACCGGAAGTGGCAGGAAAGCGAAAATGAAAGTTGTTGTGAAGTAAATATGTCTGATTGCCCCGTATTGCTCTATGCGCTTGTTATAAATGAAACCGAAGTTTCCTATAAAGTAAAAACAGGCGGTCGAAACCGACCGCCTAATCAATTACCATATTCTTTGTTTTCTTCAATAAATGCATTTAAATTTTCTTCCAGGGACAAACCCTCTTTATGTTGACTGAGCAGCCATGAAAAGGTTTCTACATAGCCCTGATGCTTATTAACGTTTCCACTTAAGTATTCACCTTCTAATGTACTTACCACAAGAGATGCATCTGCAAAATAGATATTCTCCTTCTCTGCAAAAGTCTTCCAAGCGTCTTTATTTATTTCTGCAGCATCATAAAGAGACACTTCTATGGATGCCTCATCCAATACTTCTTTTTCTCCGGAGGGACTAATACAGAAGACCTCGTAATCACATGATGCCATGTCATGATCTACAAGTGGCTTGTATCTCATAAGATAATCTTCCCCATCCTGTTTCACTAGATAATACTGCTCGCCCAACGCATAGTTGCATGGAACTTCCTGCTCAAGCAGGGTAACTCCGTTCTGTTCCACTGAAAGAATTACGCTGTTGTCATCTTTTCGTTTTTCTGTGAATACGCTGATAATCTCAGATTCTCCATCATGGTTCAAATCAGATTCCCAGGTATTTTCTTGTGTTACTGGCTCTGTTGATTTCAGTTCCTGTTCTGAACCTTTGGTATTTGCACATGCCGAAAGAGCACAAATAACTAACAAGATTGTCACCAAATATCCTCTTTTTTTCATAATCACCTTTCCTATTTTATTCATCCCAATACCGCCATTACTTCAAATTGTACATTACAGTATGCAACTCACAATTATGTCGACTTAATCGTAGCTTTATTATATTCACATTGCACTATATTTGTCAATATCTATATTTACATTCTAGGTATTGTAGTGAAATAATATATATGGTAAAATGTAGTTACGATTGGATGGTACCAACATGAAAACATTAACAAATAACATAAAAAAAGCAGTCATAGAGTTGCTTATCCTAAAGCTTTTATCAGAACAGGATATGTATGGATACCAGATTACGCAGGAATTTCGAAAGCGGAGTAACAGCCTTTTCTCACTGCTGGAAGGTTCCATGTATCCTATTCTATATCGACTGACAGACAACAACTGTATAACCAGCTATGAGCAAAAAGTCGGCAAACGACAGACGCGCGTCTACTATCACCTTGAATCAGAAGGGGCAAAACGCCTCGCCGAAATGCGTGAAGAGTATGAAACCGCCATTTTCGTTGTCAATTTTCTGTTAGATAGCAAAGAGGGAGATTGTTTTGAAGAACATGAATAAGAGGGAAATTAGAAAATACTGCAAGACGTTTAAACATAAACTTCCTTATGTTCCGAAAGAAAAAAAACGATTTACAGACTCCATCAATACGTCCATTAAAGCTTTTCTCGTTGAACACCCTTTCGCTACATTGGAAGATATCCATAGAGAATTTGGGACCGTTGAGGAATTATGTGAGGAGTACAAAGATCATTTAACACCGGAGCAGATGACCAAAAGTGTACGCCGTACGAAGCCTATTGTGTGGATTGGCAGGAATCATTGCAATTGCACTTATTTTGTTCTGTGTATATTTTGTATACGAAGTACGAACTTCTGCTCCGAAAGAAATACATATTTATACGATTATAGAATCAGAAACTCAGGAGGAATAGAAAATAAAAACTAAAGTTAAATTTATAATTTGTTTATTAAGCCTATTGGTTGTAACTTGTTATCCCTGTGCCAAAATACAAGCGCAGAACAACGAGACATATTCCATAACGGAATCATTGCCTAATGGTTATTATGCAACTGTATATGTTGAGGTCTCTAATGTCAGTGCACGTTCCTCAATCATAACAGCTTCTAAGGTGTATGATATTACAAATTCCTCTAACGAGGTTGTCGCATCTTTTAAATTAACAGGCACTTCTACATATCCATATAATAGTTCTGTAAAATGTACTTCCGCAACATATTCTACAAAAATTAACGATTCCAAATGGTCATTTAGCAACTGCTCTGCATCCACGTCAGGTAACTCAGCGATAGGATGTTTTACTGCTAAGAATAAGATAGCCGGAATTACAATTTCAACAATCGAAAAATCTATAATACTTTCCTGTGACAAAAATGGAAATATTTCCTGATTTTCTTGAGATGTAAGTACAATCTGTAAAAGGTCGTTAAATTCAGATTTTGTTTTTTTAAAATGCTCATTACATATCTAATCATACTTTATAAGGCAAAGAGACTATGTTTGTAATTACAAACATAGTCTCTGGAAGGTGCCAACACAGATAAAGGATATTGTGATCTGGTCTATTCCTACATGGAAGCAACAAGTGTTAAGTTCACGAAACCCACACTTACCATGAAAAAAAATACGACCGCACAGGCAACGGTCAAAATGGGACCGAATGGCTGCACGGATCGCAAATCTTTTACGTCTTCCAACCCAAAGGTTGTTGCGATCAATAAAAAGACCGGTAAGCTGACCGCCAAAAAAGCAGGTAAGGCCACGATTACGGTAACAACCGGAAGTGGCAGGAAAGCGAAAATGAAAGTTGTTGTGAAGTAAATATGCCTGATTGCCCGTGTATCAAATGTGCGGATCATCCGGATCTTCTTCCCCGGATTCTGCCGGCAGTGCTTCGTTCCCCGCAGTCTCTTTTGGCAGTGCTTCGTCCACCACAGTCTCTTTCCGCAGTGCTTCGTCCACTACAGCCTCTTCCGACAGTGTCTCATCCCCTGCAGCCGTATCCGGCAACGTCTCGTCGGATACCTCTTCATCCACAATATCCTCACTCTTTTGAAACCGCTCCAGAAACTGTTGTTTCCACGTTTCCCATTTCTGCAGTCTCTTCCCCTGTTTTTCTAAGCGCACTTCCTGTTTCTGTTGGATTTTCAACAGTTTTTCGGACTCTTTTTTCTGCAGACGATCCTGTCGCAGTTCCTCTTTTGCCTGCTGCTTCTGATTCTTTTTCACCTGTTTCTTTGCAGACCGCTCGATACTGCGAATCATGCTTTTGGCATCTCCCACCCTGCGGCGTGCACTGCGGTACGGATCGTATAAAAAGTAAGAAGCCGTTGTCAGTGCAAGCAGGAAAAGTCCGACGGCCAGACAATAGGGCAGTGCACGTTCGTAATAAGAATAGTGCAGTTCACAACCAATAAACAGGATCAGCATCCCCGGAAAAATCAACGCAGAAAACACATCACAGACAAACTGCCAGAACTTCGGGCACTGTTTTTTATGTACCAGAATGGCTGCCTGTACTCCGGTAAAAAACATAAGTACAAGGCATGTCTGGGAAGCGATGCCATGCAGATACCCGGCAAACACACACAACGCCAGCGAAAAGAAAACCATTGCCAGTGCATAGCCCCTGCGGTACGCATAGCCGTATTCCCGCATGCCCTCCCGTTTGTCTGCGCTCAGGTCATGCATTTCATACACGCGGTCGTCCACACGCGCTTTCATATCTTCCCGGTATCTCCGCCCCTCTTTTGCATGTGCCATATTCTGATCCATGTCTTCATCGAGTTCCTGCAGCATCTGCTGCTCCCGCAGGATCTGCTGCAAAAGCTGATCTTCCTGCGCCCGGCGTTTTTCCAGTTCCTCCCGGATCCATGCCGCTTTCTGTATCTGAAGACTGTTTTTCGTCAGCGATTCCTCTTCTATCTGCTGTTCTCTTTCGATCTGATCACTCATGGTATTGTCCACCTTTCTTTTTCCATCATAAATGGAATACATTTATTTGTAAAGTTTTGTTCCAGTATTTCATATATTACAGAACTTTTCTTCTCTTAATGTTATAAATATTCCATGTATTACAGAACTTTTCTTTCACTTTTTGTTTTAATTTCCCTGTTTTTTGATATGCTAATGCATTAGAAAGATACTTTATAAAATACAAATTAGCAGGGAACTCTATGCATATAAATCTAAATGCCATGGGCACACGCATGAAAAGACGCAGAAAAGAATTAAAAATGAGTCAGGCAGAACTGGCAGAAAAAGTAAATGTTTCCAACAATCATATTTCTTCGATTGAAACCGGAAAACAGATTCCAAGCCTGACAACATTTGTAAAAATCTGTGAGCAGCTGGATACCACTCCCGATTTTCTTTTACTGGGAAGCCTGCACACGGACAATCTCCCGAAAAATATTTATGATTCTCTTGCCTTGTGCAACAAAAAAGACCTTCCATTGATTCAGGATATTGTAGAAAATTTTGTTTCCAAGCGGGAGTAATAATTAAGGACTTTGCATGATGCAAAGCCCTCTTGTGTTTCCCTTTCTAAAGGATAATTCTAGGACACATAAAGTGTGGTAATTTTATGGGTGGATTGCTATGTATGGCAGTCCACCTTTCTAAGAATCTTCGGGAAAATATAAGTGGAATATAAGAATTGTGCATGGTACAATAGAAAGAGAAAAATTAGATTGATCGAGCTTAAAGCTGGGATACTTCTTGTTCGAAGGACAAGAAGGTTGAGTTGAGAAAGATTATAACCATCGGGAGATATAAACTCAAAGTTATTTGGTAAGGTATTAGATACTTTTTTGTACGAGGCGATTTTTATTCCCGAATGTGTTTCTGCACCATCCAAAGATATTATTAACCAGCCAGATTTGCAGGTATATGTAAAAGACTTTGGTAAGAATAAGGGAGACTTATGTTTGGTTGCTCAAGTTAGTGATAAAATTGTTGGTGCTGTATGGGTTCGGATTATGAATGATTACGGGCATATAGATAATGAAACACCGTCTTTTGCAATTTCACTTCTTAAAGAGTATAGAAACTATGGTATCGGAACAGAATTAATGAAACAGATGCTAATGAAATTAAAACTAGCAGGATATAAATAAGCATCATTATCTGTTCAAAAGATGAATTATGCTGTTCGCATGTATAGGAATGTAGGATTTGAAATCGTTGATGAAAATGATGAAGAATATATTATGATTTGTAAATTATAGGCACTTGTAAATGCCGGTTTAACAAATTAAAAGGAACTTTCACATTAACTAATTTTACCACACTCCCACGAGTAGATTTTATCTGCCCGTGGGAGTACTTTTTTCAGCTTAGTGATTTATCTTACAGCAGCCATGATACAAAATATTCAGTCAGACCGAAAAGCCAATCCTCCAGCTCACTACATTGATATCCACTGGAATATACCTTACGGCAATCAATGCCAAAGTTACGCTGACAATACATAAGGCAAGGTTGCTGTGGTATTCTCTGCGAAAAACACATTTACCTTATAGGTGGTCTGTCCTTTTCTTTTGGTAAAAGAGGACATCGCCCGCTCCTTACTTGCTGTCTGCTCCATAATAATTTCACCTCCTCCTTGAAATGCAAACATATGTTTGTTATAATTGAAGTATCTTTGATGGACTGCGACAACGGATAAGATAAATCTTCATGGAATACGGACGATGTGCAGATGATGGCACTAATTATGACCATGAAAAACAAACCGCAGGCAGTAATGATGAGTTTTCAGAAAGAATATGCAGAAAGGTATGACTGGCTTGTAACACTGTTCAAGGACTGGGCATTTACCTTTATGTCAAGCTTCCTCTACTATCAGGACTTTGACATGCTGGATGATATGCAAAAACAGCTTTACCGTCAGGGAATGGCGACATTTGGCGGTATTGCGCCAACCTATCACATAGAGTTGCTTGAACGTCCTACCATTGTCTGGGATTTTCATTCTCTGCTATTGGGTGTGCAGATGATGTTTTCTTTTATGCTTACAGATGAAAAGTCCTCGCTGAAGGTATGTAAACACTGCGGAAAAGCCTTTGTTGCCAGCAGACCCAACAGCGTATTTTGCAGTGGTAAATGTAAAAACCGGTATAATGTGTATAAGAGCCGGGCTAAGGATAAAGACAACACTAACTAATTCATCTGCTATAAGAAAGAAGGCTGATTATGAATACAGATATTACAAAGCAAATGGAAATGGTACTGTACAGAACCGAAGATGACAATGTAACGGTCAGTGCCTTGATAAAAGATGAAACGATATGGCTGACACAAAAAGCTATGGCTGAATTGTTTGGTATTGACAAATCGGGCATCAGCCGCCATTTAGCAAAGATTTTTGAATCCGGTGAACTGGATGAGGAAGTGGTTGTTGCAAAAATTGCAACAACCACTCAGCACGGAGCAATGCAGGATAAAACGCAGACTATTCCTACCAATTATTACAATCTAGATGCCATTATTTCCGTTGGTTACAGAGTAAACTCCATTCAGGCAACCAGATTCCGTATATGGGCAACCGGTATTTTGAAGGAATATATGATAAAGGGCTTTGCTATGGATGACGAACGCCTGAAGCAGGGTAAAACAGCTTTTGGAAAAGACTATTTCCGTGAATTGCTGGAAAGAGTTCGCTCCATCCGTGCCAGCGAACGCAGAATATGGCAACAGATAACGGATATATTTGCCGAGTGCAGCATTGATTACAATAGAGATTCTGATACTGCATATCATTTTTATGCAACCATACAGAACAAATTTCATTATGCCATTACCGGTAAAACAGCGGCTGAAATCGTCTATAATCAGGCTGACCACACCAAGGAAAATATGGGCTTGACCACATGGAAAAATGCTCCCGATGGTCGTATTCTCAAATCTGATACACCGATTGCCAAAAACTATTTGGACGAGAAACAGATTCGTCAGTTAGAACGTGCTGTCACAGGATATTTTGATTACATAGAGGATTTGATTGAACGTGAAAACGTCTTTACAATGGAGGAATTTTCAAAAAGCGTGAACGAGTTCCTTGCGTTCCGCAGATACGATATCTTGAAAGATAATGGACGTGTTTCCCATAAGCAGGCAGTGGAGAAAGCATATCAGGAATATGATATTTTTAACAAGACACAGCCGATAGAATCTGATTTTGATAAGATATTAAAAGGATTGGAAAAGAAAAAATAATTACTTTTCTGGATTATGCGATTATGATACAATTACGGAAAATAGTTTTTTAGAATCTGACAAATCGGGATTGACCGAGCTCTTTGAGCGAGGGATACTTCTTGTCCGAAGGGCAAGAAGGTGGGCGTGAAAAGAATTAGAACAATCGTAATTTTATGAAGAGAAATGGATAATTATAAAATGAATGCAGATGATGAATTACTAAAGAATTTGGATAAATTGCACACAACAGAATTAGGCGTAGAACGCATTAAAAGAAATCTGTTTTTAGATACAGATGATGTAGTCGGCTGGTGTAAAGCTAAAATCGATTCTGTAAAGGCTGTAATCACAAGAAGTGGGAAGAACTGGTATGTGAATATAGATAACTGTATCATAACTGTAAATGCTTATAGTTATACGATTATTACGGCACATAGGGAAAAGAAATGAAATATACAATTCGTGAATTAGAAGCATTTTCAGTTATAGGACAAGAAGTAGAACTTACAAATTATCATAAACGAAATATTCAAATCAGCACACAATTTTGGAGAAAGTTTAACGCTGATTTGAAGAAATCCTATCTTTCGCAATTTGAGAATTGGATAAAATATGCCTTTATGATAAAGAGAAACGGAAAACTGTTTTATTTTTGTTCTATTCCAAAAAGAAACGTAATTCCAGACGGCTTTATCTATAAAGACATACAGTCGTATAAATATCTTGCTGTAGAGCATATTGGTTCTATGGATAACCTATATGAAACTTACAGAAAGATTTATCAGGAAATATTACCTAATACGGACTACACGCCTCTGCAAGAGGAGTTTTTGCACTTTGAAAGATACGATTATCGTTTTCATTGGAATAGAGAAAATTCAATCATTGAAATATGGATACCAATTAAGGGTTAGTGAAATTCAAGTTTATATAGCTGTAAATGTTTTTTACAGCGGAAAAGGAGATGATTGATAAATGAGAATTGGAGCGTATCAATTTGCGATATCTGGAGATGTAAATGAGAATTATAAAGAAATAGAAAAAGCAATATATTTA
>ENA-UOJQ01002145-UOJQ01002145.1-human-gut-metagenome-genome-assembly--contig:-P63-NODE-2145-length-12893-cov-53.724879_pt1 | contig 12893 bp, 7 predicted proteins | sample MGYA00242352_ERZ723899 | MGnify/ENA metagenome assembly ERZ723899 | reverse complement strand
AGCAGGGAGAAGACATAAAATGTATACATTATTACTGGTTGATGACGAAGAGGATGTAATAGAGGTAATCGAGAGAAAGGTATCCTGGGAGCAGATTGGTTTTCATGTGGTAGGACATGCGGGAAATGGCTTCAAGGCGCTTGAAATGATGGAGGACATGCAGCCGGATGTTGTGATGACTGACATACGTATGCCTTACATGGACGGACTTGAACTGTGCAGTAACATCAGGCAGAGGTTTCCTGCGACGAAGCTCTTGCTTTTCACAGGCTTCGACGATTTTGAGTATGCAAAGGAGGCTGTGCATCTCGAGATAGAGGAGTATATTCTAAAGCCGCTCAATCTGGCTGAAATCACGGAGGTATTCAAAAAGCTTAAGACAAAGCTGGATGATGAGCTGAATGAGAAGAAAAACACAGACATATTGAAGCAGTATTATGCAGCATCGCTGCCTGTTTTGCAGTCAAATTTTTACACGACACTTATCGAGGGACGCATACCGGAAAATGAGCTGGGCAGGTACATGAGTGACTATAAGATTAGCCTTGAGGGACCATATTACTGCTGTATTATCATACATACCTCCGCAAGTCAGATGCCGCAGGGCATGGATATCAGACTGCTTGCAGTGTCAGTAGAGCGACAGGCACAGGCTGATTTAAAGGAGCGCTGGAATGGCAGGATTTTTAACTATCTCGGTGATACGGTCATGATAGCCCAGCTTGTGCAGCAGGAGGATATCTCTGAGCTGACAGATGAGTGCGACAGATTTTGCAAATATGTAAATCATGTAATGGGGGCAAAGGTGACGGTCGGAATCGGACAGGTGTGCGAAAATGTACAGGAGCTGGTGAGCTCTTATCAGAGTGCGAGGGAGGCAGTATCCTACAGGGTGCTTTATGGCAGCAACAGGGCAATAAACATGACAGAGGTTGAGCCACAGCGACGTATATCAAAGGATGGCGATGAGGGAAATGAGCTGTCATATTTATTTAAAATGATTTGTATCGGCAAGATAGAGGATGTGGGACAGGCTGTTGAAGCGTATATGCAGCACAATTTTATGTCGCAGCATTCGCTTGAGAACTACCATGTGGCAGTAATGGAGCTGATCAGTGAGCTTTATCACTTCATGAGCAATAATGAGCTAAATGCGCAGGAAATATCTGGAAGTGTAGGCAGGCTTTATAATGAGCTCTCCAATTTTGAGCCGGTAGTGCTCAAGCAGTGGCTTTTGGATTTTTCAAGCAGGCTGCATGATGATATGGCTGATGCCAGATACAACTCCAAGAAGTCACTCATAGACAGTGCAAAGGATTATGTGCACAGGAATTACAGAAGTATGGACCTTGGACTTGACGATACATGTAAGGAATTAGGAGTATCTAACTCGTATTTTTCAAGTCTGTTCAAGAAGGAAACCGGCAGCTCGTTTGTGGAGTATCTGACTGATTACAGAATGGACAAGGCTGCCAGAATGCTTGTGGAGACAGACGACAAGAGCTATGTCATAGCCCAGAATGTAGGCTATGCGGATCCGAACTATTTCAGTTATGTTTTTAAGAGAAAGTATGGGGTTTCCCCATCCAGGTACAGGACAGAGTATGAGAAGAATAAGGTATAAACCAGGCAATATACAATCCATAATAATGCTCTCATTCTCACTGCTGTCGCTTGCAATAATGCTTGTCACAGTTGTGGTGATGTATATAAAATTTGCCGATGCATCGCAGGACAGTATCATAGAGAGCAATCATAAGGTGATGGACCAGACAATAGACAGTGTGGAAAGCTATCTGGTCAATATGAGGCAGGTTTCGGATGCGGCGTATTATTATGTAATAAAGGAGAATGATATTTTAACGCAGTCTGACACCATACACGATGGCATGAGCCTGCTCTATGAATCAAACAAGGAATATCTGCGCAGTATTGCCATGTATAATCAGTATGGAAGCCTTATAGCTGCAGAGCCTGTCGTGTCCCAGAAGGAGGACCCGGATGTGACAAAACAGGACTGGTTCATAGAAGCTATGGAGCGCATGGAAAATATACATTTTTCAACACCTCATGTACAGAATCTGTTTGACGATGGTTCCATGAGATATCATCTGGTCATATCATCAAGCCGTGCCGTGGAGCTGACTTCCGGTTCAGAATCACAGATGGGTGTGCTGCTTGTGGACATGGATTATTCGAGTGTATCAAGGATGCTTGAGAGGATAAATACATCGGGAAAAGGACAGTATTATTATCTGTGTGATGCAAATGGCAATATTATTTACCATCCGCATCAGATACAGTTTGATGGAGATGTTCCGGAAAACAGTGAGGTTGCGGCAAAGTCGCAAAACAGTATATATGATGATTATCTGAATGGAGTGCATCGTAAGATTATGGTGGATACAATCAGCTACACAGGCTGGAAGCTTGTATGTGTGATGCCATACTCCATCTTTACCAATAAGATGGCGGATGTGAAGCAGTTTGTTTTTGTTATAATGATTATTATGGCTATGATGTTTGTGTGGATAAACAGAGTGATAGCTATACGTATTTCAAAGCCGATAATGAAGCTGGATGATTCTGTGAAAAGGTATGAGAATGGCAATGAAGCAGATATTTATGTAGGTGGTTCCTCAGAGATACGGCATCTGGGATACTCTATACGCAATTCATATAAGCAGAACAATGAGCTTATGAAAAAGGTTGTATGGGAGCAGAACGAGAGGCGAAAGAGCGAGCTTGATGTGCTTCAAAGCCAGATTAATCCGCATTTTTTGTACAATACACTTGACTCTATCACATGGATGATAGAGGGGGGCAAAAACGAAGAAGCCTCGTTTATGATTACGCAGCTTGCAAAGCTTTTCCGTATCAGTCTGTCGAAGGGACATACCATAATAACTGTACGCGATGAGCTTTTGCACGCAAAAAGCTACATGAATATTCAGAAGGTGCGCTATAAGAACAAATTTGAGGTGAGCTTTGAGGTAGACGAGGAAATAATGGACTACTGTGCGGTGAAGCTGGTGCTTCAGCCAATTTTGGAAAACGCACTAAATTACGGAATCAGAGAGCTGGACGATTTCGGAGAGATAGTGGTCGGAGGCCAAAAAGTGGGAGAGGATATCATCATAACGGTATCAGACAACGGAATGGGCATTCCGGAGAATGAAATTCCGCTTTTGCTGACAAATACGGACAGGGTTCACAAGAAGGGCTCGGGAGTGGGGCTTGTCAATGTAAATAACAGGATAAAGATACTGTTTGGAGAGCGCTATGGCCTGCATATAGAAAGTGAGCTTGATGAGGGAACAGTTGTGACGATCAAAATCCCGGCAATTGTCTATTCAGAGGAAAACAGACTTCAATTCGAGGAGCATCATATAGTATGAAGCAAGTACAATTCCCTTGCTGCATGGGAGGGGTGAGAGTGACAGTGAAAAATAAATGGACAAATATGAGCAAGAATAAGAGAAACTTCATCATAACAGAGCTGCTGCTTGGAGTACTACTTGTGATAGGAATAGGTTTTATCGCATACAATAAGCTCAATGAGAAACCGGAGCGTATTGCAGTTGTGATGGCTGATGTGGATGAAAGCCACAGTGCAGCGTTTAAATATGGCATGAAAATGGCGGCTTCTGAGTATGGTGTGGATGTAGTTATGATAAGTAAGGAAAATCTGAACAATATGTCAGATGAAATTGATGTCATAAAGCAGGAGATAAACAAAAAAGCTGATGCGGTCGTTTTCAAGCCGACAGCAGAAAAAATGACAGAAGAAAAAAGCCTTAATACACTTATCCGGATAAATAAAAAGACACCGATAATGGTAGTCGGAGACCAGGCGGGAAGCGAGAGCTTTAAGTCGTTAAATACAGTGGAGTTTGACCAGTACAGCATGGGTGTGGAACTGGCACAAAAGCTTCTTGCTGACAACAACGGAACACTTTCAGGTAAAAAAATAGGAATCTATTGTGAAAACACTGAATCCGATGCCTGTAAAAAACGAATTGATGGCATAAAGGATACTCTCGCGGAGAGTGACTGTGTTGTGATGTGGATTGTATCAGGTGTTTCGGATACCGGGGAGAAAATAAATCTGCAGTCACAGAGAAAGGTTGACATAGTCCTTGCAATAGATGATGCAAGTGTGGTTGAGGCGGCAAAGGAAGCCTCTGATAATAATCTGCAGGGTGCACTGGTATATGGGATAGGAAACTCAACAGAAGCCATATATTATCTCGATTCGGGCTGGACAGAGGCTCTTATCACACCTGATGAATTTGCTGCCGGATACAAAAGTGTTGTAGGGCTGGTCGATATGCTGCGTGGCAGTAGAAAGAATTCAGTAGAGGAAAAGCCGGTATCTTACCAGCTTCTTACCAGAAAAAATCTGTTTGATGAAGAAAACAAGAAGCTTTTGTATGCAATCAGCCAGTAGTGGGGGAACAATAAATGAGAAGCAGAATAAGAAATACCATGATGATACTGTGTTTTGCACTGATATTGTCATTTGTCTCGTGCAGCAACACAAGAGTTGACGAGAAAAAACAGATATATATAGGCGTGACCTGCTATGACCAGAAGGATACATTTATCGGGGAGCTGATAGAAACTTTCAAAAAGGAGTGCGCAAGTCTTGATACAGACAAATACGATATCAGCATGACAATCATGGATGCTGCAGGCTCACAGCGTGCACAGGATGACCAGGTGCAGGAGATGATAGAGGACGGCTGCAATGTGCTGTGTATTAATCTGGCAGACAGAACAGATTTGTCGCATATTATAAATGCTGCAATGGAGAAGGACATCCCGATTATTTTCTTTAACAGGGAGCCGGTTGATGAGGATTTAAATCGCTGGGATAAGCTGTACTATGTCGGGGCCAAGGCAAAGCAGTCAGGTCAGATGCAGGGGGAACTCATTGCCGATTATATAAAGAATAATCCGGGTGTGGATAAAAACGGTGATGGCAGGATACAGTACGTCATCCTAGAGGGAGAGATGGGACATCAGGATGCCATCGTCAGGACAGAGAGTGTCACAGAGAGCATGAAGAATAACGGCCTTCAGATAGAAAAGCTGAGCTGTCAGATAGCAAACTGGAATCGTGCTCAGGCGCAGAACCGTATGACACAGCTTATAGGTCAGTATAAAAACAGCATAGAGCTGGTTATTGCAAACAACGATGCAATGGCACTCGGAGCGATAGACGCATACGAAAAGCTTGGTGTGACGGAGTCGAATGTACCTGCATTTTTTGGAGTGGACGGCACAGACGATGGGCTTGAAGCAGTGCAGCAGTCGAAGCTTGCGGCAACAGTCTACAATGACAAGGAGGGACAGGCAAGGGCTATGGCTCAGCTTGCCTATCTGGCAGCCACCGGGGGCAGCATGAAAAACATAAAGTTTGAGGATAAAAAGTATGTTTATCTGCCGTATGAGAAGGTGACACCTGACAATGTAAATGAATTTGTGAAGGATGAACAGTGAGCTTATTTATGCTCGTTCCTCCACTCCCTCGGAGCGACTCCGTAGATATTTTTAAAGGCGCGTGAGAAATGAAGCTGATTTTCGTATCCAACGGCAGAACCAACATCTGCGATGGATAAGGAGGTCAGCTTTAAAAGCTCTGTGGCCTTTATCATACGATAATTCATGAGAAATTCCTGAGGTGAATGTCCAACGGAATTTTTGAAAATTTTGCCCAGATAGCTTCGGTTTATGCCGCAGACTCTGGCAATATCTTCGATTGAGATATCATTCTGAAAATTCTGCTCGATATAATTCATCGCTTCTTTTATATAAAAATCACTCATTTTCCCACCTGAAACGAGTTTTGATGATTTGGCTGACTGCATCAGATAATCCAGAAAAAGGTACATATGCCCAATCAGGTGATACGGTGATTCTGAGGGGTGCCTTGTGATGTAGAGCATTTCTTCAACAAGCTTTTCGCGGATATCCTTTGAGTGTGTGTGATATACAGGATTATTTTTGGTAAGCTCTGTTGTGGTGAGAGCCTCCTTGACGCGCAGACCGTCAAACTCAATCCATATGTATTCCCAGGGAAGCTTGTCATCTGCGATATAGGTATTTATCTGGCCGGGAAAAATCAGAAAGCCCTGCCTGCTTTTTATGTTGTAGGTTTGTGTAATGCCCTTTGCATTATCGGCCATCAGAGTGCCGGTGCCGGACAGTACATAGTGGAATAGATAGTGGTTTCTTGTGGCAGGACCAAATGAGTGTCCCGGTTCGCACTGCTCGTGGCCGAACTGGTACATACACAAATCTATGAAATTTACATTTGGAAAAATATTGAAGGAAAGCTTGTCCATGTGAGTCACTCCTTATTGATTAATACTATAAATATACCCTTATGCGACATTATATGCAATTATAGCATGTTTTATAGCATATTGGTATAAAAAAGCAAAAATAAAGGTATTTATTGTATGCATAATGGTATGTTATAATCGGTTTATCAGGAAAAAGAGCAAATAAAACAGAAAAGGAGTGAAAAAATATGGCAAAAAGAAAGATTTGTCAGGCTATGGCGGTTGTGCTGGCACTCGGAATGTGCACGACAGGACTGACCGGATGTGGAAATGAAAAGCGGGCGGACGGAAAAACTGAGATTGAGGTGGTTTCTTATAAGCCGGAGGCTGTTAAGGCTTTTGAGAAGATTGAGAAGCAATTTAATGAGACTCATGATGATATTCATCTGACTATCTCCTCTCCGAATGAGGCTATGACTATTTTAAAGACACGCTTCATCCGTGAGGATTATCCGGATATCATTGCAATAGGTGGAGATATCAATTATTCAAATTTCCTGGATGCAGATTTGTTTGAAGATATCTCAGATCTGGATGCAGTGGACACTGTAAAAGAGGCATATCTGGATATGGACAAGGAGCTTGAGTTCATTCCAAAGGATGGCACCTATGCACTTCCTTACGCCGCAAATGCAGCAGGAGTGCTTTACAACAAGGATATGTTTGCAGAGAATGGCTGGAAGGTGCCTACAACCTGGAGTGAGTTTACAGCACTGTGCGATGAGATAAAGGAAAGCGGAACACTTCCTTTGTATCTGGGCTTTAAGGATACATGGACATGTCTGGCACCGTGGAATGCTCTTGCAGTAGGTCTTTGTGATTCAGACACCTGTAATCAGGTAAATATGGGAAATACGACATTTGAGGAGGCATATTCTCCGGTTGCCGACAAGATACGTACATTGCTTGATTATGCAGAGGACAATCCATATGCTTACAGCTACAATGACGCATGTACAGCCTTTGCCAGAGGTGAATCTGCCATGTACACGATAGGAAGCTATGCTATTCCTCAGATTAAGTCGGTTAATCCTGATATGAATATCGGTTCATTTACATTCCCGGCAAATGATAATGAGGCTGACAATGTGTTAAATTCAGGAATAGATTTACAGTTTTCAGTTATGAAGGCCTGCAAAAATAAGGAAGCAGCATACGAGGTGCTTGAATATCTGTACAGCGATGAGACAATTCAGACATATCTGGATGACCAGGGCGGAATTGCCTGCAAGGATGGAGATTTCGCAATACCGGATACACTGAAGGATATGCAGGAGTATATAAAGGACAACCGTATGTCGGATTATCAGGATCATCATTATCCAAGTGAGATGAGCGTGGATGCCATGATTCAGACATATCTGCTTGACACAGGTGACAATGCAAAGGAGAAGTTCTTAAAGAAATTTGATTCAGACTGGAAGCGTTACAACAGAGATCTGATTCGTGAAGTACAGGATTACCAGAAGGAACAGGAGGATGCAAAATGAAAAAGAAAATGTCAAATAGAGACAAGACATTCTGGGCAGTTGTGATACCTGTTGTGGTTTTATTTTTCGCATTCAACACACTGCCGATGATAAAGGGTGTGATTTACAGCTTTACAAACTACAAGGGCTACGGCTCATATGATTATGTCGGACTTAGAAACTATACAGACCTGTTTACCGACGCCAGAGTCGGAAAGAGCTATCTGTTTACCTTTAAATATGCGATTGCAGGAACCGTACTTGTAAATGTATTAAGCCTTGTGATGGCAGTTGCGTTAAACAGCAATATCCGCGGCAAGAGTGCATTAAGAGGTGTTTATTTCGTACCGAATATCCTTGGCGGACTGGTTATTGGTTACATTTTCAGCTTTATTTTTACATATATTCTGCCGGTAGTAGGAAATACCTTCAACATCGGTTTCTTACAAAACAGTATTCTGGCGAGTGAAAAATATGCATGGATTGGTGTGCTGATTGTCGGGGTATGGCAGGCGGTTGCCATGAATACCATCATTTATATATCCGGACTGCAGACAGTGCCTGAGGATGTTTACGAAGCCAGCATGCTCGACGGAGCAAGCAAATGGAAGCAGTTTTGGAAGGTTACATTTCCACTCGTTATGCCATTTGTTACAATCAATCTGGTGCTCAGCACAAAGAACTTCCTCATGGTATTTGACCAGATTATGTCATTGACAAAGGGAGGCCCGGCGCAGAGCACTGAGTCAATCTCATACCTGATTTACAGAAATGGTATGGATGGAGGACAGTTTGGCTTCCAGAGTGCAAACGCAGTAATTTTCTTTGTTGTAATTGTGGCTATTTCACTATTCCAGATGGGCGTTATGAATAAGAAGGAGGAGCAGTTATAATGAAAAAACAAAAAACAAACTGGGTACTTACCATCGTTTTAATATTGGGAACCTTAACCGTATTTTTCCCGCTGTATATGGCTGTTATAATTGCCTTCAAGAAACCGAGTGAGATGACAAATGATGTCGCAGGAGCTCTTTCCTTCCCTTCAAAGTGGAGCTTTTCAAACTTCACAGAGGCTATGAAGGTGACTGATTTCTGGCATTCTCTCGGAAACAGCTTACTTATCACTATTGTGACCATTGTTCTCGCAATCCTTATTCATTCGATTGCAGGATATGTTATCGGACGAGGCATGGCAAGGAAAAAGAGCTTCCGTTTCATATATCTTTACATTGTAAGCGGTATGTTTGTGCCATTCTCAATTCTCATGATGCCTCTTGTAAAGCAGACTGCGCAGATGGGACTTGGAAACAGGGCAGGAGTTATCATTTTATATCTTGTATTTTATATGCCAATGAATGTATTATTATATAGTGGATACTTGAAAAATATCCCTATGGCACTTGAGGAGGCCGCAGATATCGATGGCGCAAGCACATGGACAACATACTGGAGAGTTGTATTTCCTATGATGAAGCCTATGCATGCGACAGTAGCCATCCTGACAGCACTCGGTACCTGGAATGATGTCATGACACCGCTTGTCATCATGTCAGGAACAGGACAGAATACACTGCCGTTGGCACAGCTGAATTTCCAGACACAGTTTGGAACCAACTACAATCTGGCATTTGCATCATATATTCTGGCTTTGATACCGATACTTATATTCTATATAATCTGCCAGAAGCAGATATTAAACGGTGTTGCAAACGGTGCAATCAAGGGATAATTTTTAAACACTATTTTAACAATGATATGGAGTGATTTTATGGCAATTATATTTAATCCAAACAAGAAAATTTTTACTTTACAGACCGCTCACACCACATATCAGATGCAGGTGGACAGACTAGGCTATCTGCTGCATCTGTACTACGGAGCAAAAAGCACATGTGATATGGACTATGTGCTGACATATGCTGACAGAGGCTTTTCAGGCAATCCTTACGCAGCAGGAATGAACCGCACATATTCGCTTGATACGCTGCCACAGGAGTATCCGACTCTTGGCACAGGCGATTTCAGAAATATTGCGCTTGATATCAAAAACGAACAGGGCACTGAGAGTGTTGAGCTTCTTTATAAGAGTCATGAAATCAGAGACGGAAAATACGCTCTGAAGGGACTTCCGGCAGTGTGGGCATCTGATGACGAAGCGCAGACTCTTGAAATAGTTCTTGGCGATGATATCGCAGGCGTTGAGGTGCATCTGCTTTATGGCGTGCTTGAGGCTTGTGATGTCATCACAAGAAGTGTGCTCATTAAAAATACAGGCAGTGGGAATATTACAATTGAAAAGGCTCATGCTGCCTGTCTGGATATGGTTTACGGAGATTATGATGTGATCAGATTCTACGGTAAGCATGCCATGGAGCGCAATCTTGAGCGCACACACTTAGGACACGGCACACTTTCATTCGGAAGCCGCAGAGGAACCTCGAGCCACCAGTACAATCCGGCGGTTATTCTCGCACAGCGAGATACTACAGAAAATGCAGGAGACTGCTATGGTATGCTTTTTGTATACAGTGGCAACTTCTCATGTGAGGCAGAGAAAGATCAGATTAACCAGACACGCCTTTTAATGGGGCTTTCCGATGAGCTGTTTTCATATCCGCTTGCGGCAGGAGAGACCTTTACAGTGCCTGAGGTGATTATGTCATACTCGGCAGACGGTTTCTCACAGCTTTCACATCAGTACCACACCTGCATCAGTGAGCATGTGTGCAGGAGCAGATTTGCACATGAGGTAAGACCGGTGCTCATCAATAGCTGGGAGGCTGCTTACTTTGACTTTACCGGTGATACGATAGTAGACCTTGCAAAGGAGGCCGCATCACTGGGCATAGATATGGTGGTCATGGATGACGGCTGGTTTGGAAAGAGAGATGATGATAATTCATCACTCGGAGACTGGTTTGTGAATGAGAAAAAGCTTGGCGGAACGCTTTCAGAGCTCATCGACAGAGTGCATGCACAGGGAGTGAAATTTGGAATATGGATTGAGCCTGAGATGGTGAATGAGGACAGTAATCTGTATAGAGAGCATCCTGACTGGGCTATCCAGATTCCGGGAAAGCTTCCTGTACGCTCAAGAAACCAGCTTCTTTTAGACTTTTCGAGAAAAGAAGTCAGGGACAATATTTTCGATCAGATCTGCGCAGTGTTTGACCAGGGAAAAATCGACTACGTGAAGTGGGATATGAACAGAAGCATGGCTGATGTGTATGCAGGAAATCTTGCATACGACTATGTGCTTGGAGTGTATGATTTTATGGAGCGTCTGGTGACAAGATATCCGGATATACTTCTTGAGGGCTGCAGCGGTGGCGGTGGACGATTTGATGCAGGCATGCTCTACTACAGTCCACAGATATGGTGCAGTGACAATACAGATGCCATAAACCGTACAAGAATACAGTATGGCACATCATTCTTCTATCCGGTATCGTCCATGGGAGCGCATGTATCGGCAGTGCCAAATCATCAGACCGGCAGAGTGACAAGCCTTAAAACAAGAGGCATCACAGCCATGGCAGGAACCTTTGGCTATGAGCTGAATCCGGCCCTTCTGTCGGATGAGGAAAAGGAAGAAATCAGAGAGCAGATCAAGACCTTTAAGAAGTATGAGATGCTTATAAATGAGGGCACCTACTGGCGCCTTACAAGCCCATTTGAGGATGAGGTGGCTGCGTGGATGTCTGTCTCAAGGGCAAAGGACAGGGCGCTTGTGAGCGTGGTTCGTCTGTATGCGGAGGCAAACGCGGCTGCTTGCTATGTGAAGCTTAAGGGCTTGGAGTCGGATGCAGTATATATTGAGGAAAATACCGGCAGGCAGTACACAGGTGCAGCACTGATGAATGCCGGAATACCGCTTCCGTTTGCAACAAAGGAGTATGAGGCATATCAGTTTTCATTTATCAGGCTTGATGAGGCAAAGAAGCTGTATGATGAGATAAAGAAGGTGTGCGGCAATCTAAAATTAAATGAGGCTGACACTGCAGATAGTGCTTCTGATAACCGTATTGTAATAAGCATCTACGGCGGCTCAGGCTCAGGAAAGACAACGATTGCAGCAGCCCTGCAGCAGTATTTTCTTAACGATAATACAGCCTGCTATGTGCTGACCGGGGACAATTATCCACACCGTATCCCGATGAGAAACGACGAGGAACGCCTTAATGTGTATAACGAGTCCGGCGAGGATGGCTTACGTGGATATCTTGGAACACCTAAGGAGATTGACTTTGACAGGATTAACAAGGAGCTTTCAGAGTTTAAGGAAGGAAAAGATATAATTGAGATAAAGCATATGGGCCGCCAGGACGGTGATATCTCATATGATGAAACTGATTTTACAGGAATTAAGGTGCTCATCCTGGAGTGGACCCACGGAGGAAGCGAATACCTTAAGGGTGTTGATATACCTGTATTTTTGGAGAGTTCGCCTGAGGAGACTAAGGCGCGCCGCATTAAGAGAGGACGTGACGAAAACGCCGCAAGCCCTTTCATATGCCGCGTGGTAGAGTTGGAGCAGGAAAAGCTTGATTTACAGAGTAAAAATGCGCGTATAGTAGTTGGAAAGGATGGCAAAGTCTATGAACAATAAACCTATGCTTAACGCATATCCTGACAGTCTGGGCGGTAAGCTTTCCGATATCGCAGCGCTGCTCAAAAAGAAGGAAATGCAGGACACATTCTCATCATTTTATATTCTGCCAAGCCTGTATCATTCGGATTTGGATCGCGGATTTTCGGTCGTGGACTACAATCTGAATGAGGAGCTTGCGACAATAGAGGATTTATCGCAATTGAAGGAGCTGGGGATTGACTTAAAGCTTGACTTTATTTTAAATCATGCTTCAGCACAGTCACCACAGTTCAAGGATCTTGTGGAAAAGGGCGATGAGTCGGAGTACCGGGATTTTTTCATAGACTGGAACAAATTCTGGGAAGGTCATGGAGTCATGACGGACGAGGGCTACATACAGCCTGATGAGTCATGCTTAAAGCAGATGTTTTTCAGAAAGCCGGGGCTTCCGATTCTCATGGTTGAGTTTCCGGATGGACGAAG
>ENA-UOJQ01002144-UOJQ01002144.1-human-gut-metagenome-genome-assembly--contig:-P63-NODE-2144-length-12901-cov-5.415771_pt1 | contig 12901 bp, 8 predicted proteins | sample MGYA00242352_ERZ723899 | MGnify/ENA metagenome assembly ERZ723899 | reverse complement strand
CGAGACGAGAAGAAGGAAGCTTTACCCGGGATGACAGGGACAGAAAGCCTAGAGGCGAGTTCCGTGGGGAAAGAGATTCAAGAGCTCCAAGAGAATTCAGAGGAAATCGGGAGCCTAGGATACCGAAGAAGGAAGAAGAGTAATTTCATAGATAGTTAACGGCATCCCACTAAAAAAAATGCCATTAACTTATTGATAGACAATATAAGGTCGCATTTTGCGATCTTATCATTTGATGAGTAAGAAAGCGAATTGAATATCTCGAAAAAAACGTATCATCCGACAGAGAAAGACAACTCTCCTGAACAGGGTAAAATAGAAGGATTTAAAACCAATAAAGATAAATAAAAGCAATGAGTAAAATTGGAAAAAGAGCCATTCTGATATTGCTGGCACTACCAATCGGATTCAATGTTATGGCACAGGAAATCAAAAAGCTGACACTGGAAGAGTTGATTCCGGGCGGCGAGACTTACCGTTATGCAGAAAACCTCTACGGTCTGCAATGGTGGGGAGACGTGTGTATCAAACCAAGTACCGACACCATCTACACTGTTCAACCCAGAACAGGGAAAGAGACAGTGCTGACTACCCTCGGACAAATCAACAAAGTACTGGCAGACAATAAAGCAGGGAAACTGCCGACCCCGTACTCAATCCGCTACCCGTGGGCGGACAAACCGCAAATGTTACTGAAAGTATCCGGTAAGTACATCGTATACGATTTCGAGAACAACCGGATTGTCAGCACACTGAAGTTGAAAGATAAAGCAGCCAACGAAGATTATTGCGTCGCCAACGGAAACGTAGCCTACACAGTCAACAACAACCTGTATGTGAACGAACAGGCAATCACCGACGAACCCGAAGGCATCGTCTGCGGGCAATCCGTCCACCGCAATGAGTTCGGCATCAACAAAGGCACCTTCTGGAGCCCGAAAGGCAACCTGCTCGCTTTCTACCGCATGGACGAAAGCATGGTTACGCAATACCCGCTTGTAGACATCACGGCACGTGTAGGAGAAGTGAATAACGTCCGTTACCCGATGGCAGGAATGACCAGCCACCAAGTAAAAGTAGGCGTCTACAACCCCTCCACCGGCAAGACCATCTATCTGAATGCAGGTGATCCGACCGACCGTTACTTCACCAATATCAGCTGGTCACCGGACGAAAAGAGCATCTATCTTATCGAACTGAACCGCGACCAGAACCACGCCGTACTCTGCCAATACGATGCAACGACAGGCAAGTTACTGGGCAAGCTGCTGGAAGAAACGCACCCCAAGTATGTAGAGCCTCAGCACCCCATCGTATTCTTACCGTGGGACAGCAGCAAATTCATCTATCAGAGCCAGCGTGACGGATATAACCATCTATATTTATGCGACCTCACCTCCAGCCTCAAAGGCGAATGGAAAAGCGATGCCGCAGGCGGCAAGCACATCGAATACATCCCGACGAAGCAACTGACCGAGGGCAAGTGGCTGGTAGGCGACATTCTGGGCTTCAACGCCAAGAGGAAAGAAGTCATCTTCCAAGGAGTAGATGGCACAGGCTCCAATAACTTTGCAGTAAATGTCAACACAGGAAAGCGCAGCCTCCCGTTCAGCTTCCGTTCTATCACAGAAGGAGAACATAACGGAATGCTCAGCGCATCGGGAAGCTACCTCATCGACCGTTATTCGACTCCCACCCTTCCGCGCCGCATTGACATCGTGGACACCAAAAGCCTGAAAACAGTCAACCTGCTGACAGCCAAAGACCCATACGAAGGCTATGAGATGCCGACCATCGAAACCGGTACTATTAAAGCCGACGACGGAACGACCGACCTATACTACCGCCTCACCAAACCCGCAGATTTCGACCCGAACAAAAAGTATCCGGTCATCGTCTACGTATACGGCGGCCCGCACGCACAACTCGTCACCGGCGGCTGGCTGAACGGCTCCCGCGGATGGGATATCTATATGGCTAACAAAGGCTATATCATGTTCACCCTCGACAACCGCGGCAGTGCCAACCGTGGACTGGAGTTCGAAAACGCCACCTTCCGCCGCCTCGGCATCGAAGAAGGCAAAGACCAGGTGAAAGGCATTGAATTTCTGAAATCCCTCCCCTACATAGACGGAAACCGCATCGGTGTACACGGATGGAGCTTCGGAGGCCACATGACCACTGCCCTGCTGCTCCGCTACCCCGAAATATTCAAGGTAGGCGTAGCCGGCGGACCTGTCATCGACTGGGGATATTACGAAGTGATGTACGGCGAACGTTATATGGACACCCCGGAAAGCAATCCGGAAGGCTACAAAGAATGTAATCTGAAGAACCTTGCCGGACAACTGAAAGGTCATCTGCTCATTATCCATGACGATCACGATGACACTTGCGTACCGCAGCACACGCTGTCGTTCATGAAAGCCTGTGTAGATGCCCGCACCTATCCCGACCTGTTTATCTATCCGTGCCACAAGCACAACGTATCAGGCCGCGACCGTGTACATCTGCACGAGAAAATCACCCGATACTTTGAGCAGAACCTATAGCAACCTATAATTGACAGCTCACAGCATCACACCGAAAAACTCATAACTGAAAACTCATAACTTAATACTCATTATGAAGATATTATTACTAGGCTCGGGCGGCCGCGAACATGCACTGGCATGGAAAATTGCCCAAAGTCCGAAAGTTGAAAAGCTGTACATCGCTCCGGGAAACGCCGGAACAAACGCCGTAGGCGAGAATGTCAACATCAAAGCTACCGACTTTGAAGCGATCAGCGCTTTCGCTCTGAAAGAAAACATCGGAATGGTGGTAGTAGGTCCCGAAGACCCGTTGGTAGAAGGCATCTACGATTACTTCCAGAATCGTCCCGAACTGAAACATATCGCCGTTATCGGTCCGTCCGCCAACGGAGCACAGCTGGAGGGCAGCAAGGAGTTTGCCAAAGGCTTCATGATGCGTCATCAAATCCCGACAGCCCGGTATAAAAGTATCACAGCCGAAAACCTCGAAGAAGGTCTGGCTTTCCTCGAAACGCTGGAAGCTCCATACGTGCTGAAAGCCGACGGACTCTGTGCCGGAAAAGGCGTTCTGATCCTCCCCACACTGGACGAGGCAAAGAAAGAACTCAAGGAAATGCTTGGCGGTATGTTCGGCTCCGCATCGGCAACAGTCGTAATTGAAGAGTTCCTGAGCGGTATCGAATGTTCCGTATTCGTGCTTACCGACGGCGAACACTACAAAGTCCTCCCCGTAGCGAAAGACTACAAGCGTATCGGTGAAGGCGACAAAGGACTCAACACAGGCGGTATGGGCAGCGTGACTCCGGTTCCTTTTGCCGACGAAGAATACATGGAAAAAGTACGTACCCGCATCATCGAACCTACCATCAACGGACTGAAAGAAGAAAACATCGTCTACAAAGGCTTCATCTTCCTCGGACTGATTCGGGTGAAAGGCGAACCGATGGTGATTGAATATAACGTCCGCATGGGCGACCCGGAAACGGAAAGCGTGATGCTCCGCATTCAGAGCGACCTCGTGGAGTTGCTGGAAGGTACAGCCGCAGGCAACCTCCACGAAAAGACACTGGTCATGGACCCGCGCTCGGCAGGTTGTGTGATCCTTGTCAGCGGCGGTTATCCCGAAGCATACGAAAAAGGCTTCCCTATCAGCGGTCTGGAACAGGCTGCCGCTACCGAAAGCATCATTTTCCATGCCGGAACAGCCATGAAGGACGGACAAATCGTAACGAACGGAGGACGTGTGATCGCTGTCTGCTCTTATGGCGCAACGAAGGAAGAAGCGCTGGCACAGAGCTATAAAGTGGCAGATATGATCGACTTCGACAAGAAGTATTTCCGTCGCGATATCGGATTCGACTTATAATGAAAAGCAAGAGACTACAAGGTCTGGTCACAGCAGGGCGGTGGACACTCCCTGCTGCGATTTTCATCTGCACCCTTTGTTGGGTGCTGACCTCTGCCCTATTGCCCGAACTCACCATGACAGCGGGCGAAGAAGGCGGTTCCGTGCTTTGGCAGTCTGCCCGCACGTTGCTGCTCCCCGCATGGGCGGAGCATCTTGTCAGTTTCTTGATTTACGCGGCTATCGGCTATTTCCTGATCGAGCTGAACAACCGGTTCAGTATCATCCGTATGCGGGCTTCCGTGCAGACAGCCATCTATTTTCTGCTGGTCACCGTCTGTCCGGAGATGCACCTTCTATATGCCGGAAACGTTGCCGCCATAGCCTTTTTATTCTCCATCTATTTCCTGTTCAAAAGTTACCAGCAGTCGCAGGCGTCAGGATATCTGTTCTACTCGTTCCTGTTTATCGGTGCAGGGAGCATTCTCTTTCCCCAGCTCACCTTCTTCTCGGTGCTCTGGTTGTTTGAGGCGCATCGCTTTCAGTCACTTACGTTCCGTAGTTTCTGTGGCGCGCTGGTAGGATGGACAATGCCCTACTGGATGCTGTTCGGACACGCTTTCTTCTATGATCAGATGGAGCTGTTCTATCATCCTTTCAAAGAGCTGGCCACTTTTGGAGACATATTCAACCTACAGATACTCCAGCCGTGGGAACTGGCGACTCTCGGTTATCTGCTTGTATTGTTCATCGTCAGCGCCGCTCATTGCGTCGTTGCCGGATTCGAAGATAAGATACGCACGCGCGCCTATTTACAGTTTCTCATAGACGTGACACTCTTTCTCTTCGTACTGATTGTGCTACAGCCGTCACAATGCAGCAATCTCTTGCCGTTGCTCATGATAAGCAACAGCATACTGATCGGACACCTTTTTGTGCTGACCAACAACAAAACATCGAATATATTCTTCATTGTTGCCACGGTCTGCCTCATCCTTTTATTTGGTTTTAACGTATGGACGCTTTTATAGATTCAACGATACAACTCCTCATCGAATGGGGACTTCCGGGATTGTTTATCTCGGCCTTACTCGCAGGGAGTATTGTACCATTCAGTTCCGAACTGGTGTTGGTAGCACTGGTAAAACTCGGACTGCCACCCACTGCCTGTATATTGGCTGCCACCCTTGGCAATACGGCAGGCGGAATGACCTGCTACTATATGGGGCGTCTGGGCAAAATAAGCTGGATTGAGAAATACTTCAAAGTAAAGAAGGAGAAAGTAGACAAGATGGTGAAATTCCTGCAAGGGAAAGGAGCATTGATGGCATTCTTCGCTTTCCTGCCGGCCATCGGAGAGGTGATCTCCATCGCACTGGGATTTATGCGAAGTAATATATGGCTCACCACCGCCTCCATGTTTGTCGGCAAACTGATACGTTACATTCTGCTTCTGTACGTACTGGAAAGCGCATGGAACGTCGTTGCGGGATGAAATAATAGGTAATAAGTAACAGGTAATAGGTAATAAGTTTTTTGAGATGAAAAGAGTGATTGAAAAGACTGATGACGGGAGCGCCACCCTATTTGTTCCGGAATTGAATGAACATTATCATTCGACCAAAGGAGCACGTACGGAGTCCCAGCATATTTTCATCAACATGGGACTGAAAGCCTCCGCTGCCCCCTCCCCGCATATTCTGGAGATCGGTTTCGGAACGGGGCTGAATGCTTGGCTTACACTTGAAGAAGCAGAAAGAAGCGGACGTAACGTATATTATACAGGACTTGAACTCTATCCGTTGGAATGGCAGATGGTGGAGCAACTGGGATATATAGAACAACCAGCAGCCACCGACCTGTTCAGAGCGATTCATACATCACCGTGGGAAGAAGAAATATCCTTTACCCCCAACTTCACTCTTTGCAAAGTACAAGCCGACGTCAATAAATGGGTTAATGAACGAGTAGAAAATGGACAACAGACAATAAACCGCACCATTACACAGCGTAGCCATTCTCCATTATCATTCGACGTTATCTATTTCGACGCCTTCGCTCCGGAAAAGCAGCCGGAAATGTGGTCGCAGGAACTATTTAACCGTTTATATGTTTTATTAAATGAAGGAGGTATCCTCACCACTTATTGTGCCAAAGGAATCATCCGACGTATGTTACAGGCCGCAGGCTTTACCGTAGAGCGCCTTCCCGGTCCTCCGGGAGGAAAGCGGGAAATACTACGTGCCCGAAAACTGGAACAGAATCAACCCCCGATATTAATACAATAGTCATGAAACAACAACTAAAAGATTTGAAAACACTCCTTCTTCTCGGCTCCTGCCTCCTGTTGGCAGCCTGTACGGGTCGCACGTCCAAAGCAAGCGGCAGCGAAGAAGCGAAACCGGTCATTACCGTCACTATCGAACCGCAGCGCTACTTCACGGAAGCGATTGCCGGTGATAAATTCACGGTAGTCAGCATGGTCCCGAAAGGTTCCAGTCCGGAGACATACGACCCTATTCCTCAGCAACTTGTCTCTCTGGGAGACAGCAAAGCCTATCTCCGCATCGGCTACATCGGCTTTGAGCAGACCTGGATGGACCGACTGATGAATAACACCCCTCATATCCAAGTATTCGACACCTCGAAAGGTATAGACCTGATTCTGAACAACGGTGAGCACAACCACGCAGCAGGACATCATGACCACGACGGGCACAACCACGCCGTAGAACCGCATATCTGGAACTCTACCACCAACGCCCTCATCCTTGCCGGAAACACCTTCAAGGCACTTTGTATGCTCGACAAGCCCAACGAAGCATATTATCTGGCACGTTACGACTCCCTCTGCCAACGTATCCAGCACACCGACAGCCTTATCCGCCGGCAACTTTCCGCTCCGGAATCGGCCAAAGCCTTTATGATTTACCATCCGGCTCTCTCTTACTTTGCCCGTGACTACGGCCTGCATCAGATTTCAATCGAAGAAGGGGGCAAGGAACCTTCGCCCGCCCATCTGAAAGAACTGATAGACCTGTGCAAATCGGAGAAAGTAAACGTCATCTTCGTCCAACCGGAGTTCGACAAGCGCAACGCGGAAACCATCGCACAGCAAACCGGCACAAAGGTAGTCCCCATCAACCCGTTAAGCTACGACTGGGAAACGGAAATGCTGAACGTAGCCAAAGCTCTCACCCCTATGGACCCCGAATAACAACGGGCCTCCATAGCGTTAATGACCGAATGATACATAAACGAAGTAATTCTCCAAATATGAAACCGATTATCGAAATAAAGAACCTTGCTGCCGGATACGACGGCCGTACCGTACTCCACGACGTCAACCTGAACGTTTACGAACGGGACTTTCTGGGCATCATCGGTCCGAACGGAGGCGGTAAGACAACACTCATCAAGTGCATCCTCGGTCTGCTGAAACCGACAGCCGGAGAAATCAACTTCCATGCCCCTACAGAAGTATCCTCCCACTCTCAACTTTCCACTTCCAATTCTTCACTTTCCCTCGGCTATCTGCCGCAATATAGCACCATCGACCGGAAATTCCCGATTTCGGTAGAGGAAGTGATACTCTCCGGACTAAGTATCCAGAAATCCCGTACCTCCCGCTTCACTCCCGAGCAAAGAGAAAAAGGCAAGCATATCATCGCCCGTATGGGACTCGAAGGACTCGAACACCGTTCCATCGGGCAGCTTAGCGGCGGGCAACTACAACGTGCACTGCTGGGACGCGCCATCATCTCCGACCCTTCGGTACTGATTCTTGACGAACCCAGCACGTATATCGACAAACGCTTCGAAGCCCGGCTCTACGAACTGCTGTCGGAGATTAACAAAGAATGCGCCATCATCCTTGTCAGTCACGACATCGGCACTGTACTGCAACAAGTGAAATCCATTGCCTGCGTCAACGAGACACTGGATTACCACCCTGACACGGGCGTCTCCACAGAATGGCTGGAAAGAAACTTCAACTGCCCTATCGAACTGCTGGGACACGGCACGTTGCCACACCGCGTTCTCGGTGAACATCATCATCATCACTAAACATTCATTTGCCGGTGCTACATCAAAGAACGGCTGCACCGCATATCAGTCATTTACAACGGTCACATCAAGCAGCAACAACTGACTTCTCAACTGTTAATGATTGAGATGTCAGATGTTAATAGTTGACATGTCAGGTATTAACAGTTGAAAAGTCAGCTATTAATGTCTGACAACGCAAGTATTATTGACCAACAAATGATTCATTGCTTGGTATAAAAGACACAAAATTGGTATCTTCATACCTACCGTTGTTTATACTGTTTAGTGATTCCACTGTTTCCCTAAAAGGACATAAGATAAAGTAAATCACCTTTCCGTTACTTAATATTTCTTACTTTCTGCCTCATTATCCTTACAAATCACTATCTTTGCGCCCACGTAATCTGTTTTTTAACGAAAAATCTAGATAGTGCTAATGAAACAGTACAGAACTATAAACAACCTCGTGGGTTGGATTACATTCATCATTGCGGCAACGGTCTACTGCCTGACAATAGAACCGACCGCAAGTTTTTGGGACTGTCCCGAGTTTATAACTACCGGTTATAAACTGGAAGTAGGACACCCGCCCGGCGCACCTTTCTTCATGCTGGTAGCGAACCTGTTCTCTCAATTTGCCTCCGATGTAACCACCGTAGCGAAGATGGTAAACTACATGAGCGCACTGATGAGCGGTGCCTGTATCCTGTTCCTTTTCTGGAGCATCACCCATCTGGTACGCAAACTGGTAATCACCGACGAGAGCAACATCACGAAAGGACAACTTATCACTGTCATGGGTAGCGGACTGGTCGGCGCACTGGTCTACACCTTCAGCGACACCTTCTGGTTCTCTGCCGTAGAAGGCGAAGTATATGCTTTCTCCTCCCTCTTTACAGCCATTGTATTCTGGCTGATTCTGAAATGGGAAGATGTAGCCAACCAGCCCCACAGCGACCGCTGGCTGATCCTGATCGCTTATCTGACCGGACTGAGTATCGGTGTTCACTTGCTGAACCTCCTCTGTCTGCCGGCAATCGTATTGGTGTACTACTACAAGAAAACTCCGAACGCCACTGCCAAAGGCTCATTGCTCGCCCTGCTCGGATCGGGCGTACTCGTAGCAGCCGTGCTTTATGGCATCGTGCCCGGTATCGTTAAAGTTGGCGGCTGGTTCGAACTGCTGTTTGTCAATGGACTCGGCATGTCGTTCAACTCCGGCGTCGTAGTCTATATCATTCTGCTTGCTGCTGCCCTTATCTGGGGTGTGTACGAAAGCTACACCGAAAAGAGCAGACTCCGCATGGCCATCTCATTCATTCTGACCATCGCCCTGCTGGGTATTCCATTCTATGGACACGGCGTAAGCAGCATCCTCATCGGTGTCGTAGTGATCGCAATTCTTGGCATCTACCTTGCTCCGCAAGTACAGGAAAAGATCAAAGAGAAATGGCGCATCTCCGCCCGTACCATGAATACGGCATTGCTGTGCACCATGATGATCGTGATCGGTTATTCCTCTTATGCACTGATCGTAATCCGTTCTACCGCCAACACACCGATGGACCAGAACTCTCCGGAAGATATCTTCACGCTGGGCGAATACCTCGGCCGTGAACAATACGGAACCCGTCCTCTCTTCTACGGTCCTGCTTTCTCCTCGAAAGTGGCACTCGACGTGAAAGACGGATACTGCGTTCCCCGCCAGTCACAGACGGGAAGTAAATACGTCCGCAAAGAAAAAACCTCACCGGACGAAAAGGACTCATACATCGAACTGCCGGGACGTATCGAATACGAATACGCGCAAAATATGCTTTTCCCCCGTATGTACAGCTCCGCGCACTCCTCACTCTACAAGCAGTGGGTAGACATCAAGGGGCATGACGTCCCATACGACCAATGCGGCGAAATGGTGATGGTGAACGTACCGAACCAATGGGAAAACATCAAGTTCTTCTTCTCCTACCAGCTCAACTTCATGTACTGGCGCTACTTTATGTGGAACTTTGCCGGACGGCAGAACGACATTCAGAGCAGCGGAGAAATAGAACACGGTAACTGGATCACCGGAATCCCATTTATCGACAATCTGCTGGTGGGCAACCAGGAATTGCTTCCGCAGGACCTCAAAAACAACAAAGGACACAACGTATTCTACTGCCTGCCGCTGCTGCTCGGCCTGATCGGACTCTTCTGGCAAGCATACCACAGCCAGCGGGGTATCCAGCAATTCTGGGTGGTGTTCTTCCTGTTCTTTATGACAGGTATCGCCATTGTGCTCTACCTTAACCAGACACCTGCGCAGCCGCGTGAACGTGACTATGCGTATGCCGGTTCGTTCTACGCCTTCGCCATCTGGGTAGGTATGGGAGTCGCAGGTATCATCCGCATGTTACGCGATTACTGCAAGATGAAAGAAGTTCCGGCTGCCGCTCTCGCATCAGTACTCTGTCTGCTTGTCCCCATCCAAATGGCCGGACAGACATGGGACGACCACGACCGTAGCGGACGCTTTGTTGCCCGTGACTTCGGTCAGAACTATCTGATGACCTTGCAGGAAGAAGGAAATCCGATCATCTTCACCAATGGTGACAACGATACTTTCCCGTTGTGGTACAATCAGGAGACAGAAGGTTTCCGTACCGATGCACGTACCTGTAACCTCAGTTACCTGCAAACCGACTGGTACATCGACCAGATGAAACGTCCCGCCTACGACTCTCCGTCACTCCCGATCACTTGGGACCGTGTGGAATACGTCGAAGGCCAGAACGAATACATCCCCATCCGTCCGGAAGTAAAGAAGAATATCGACCAGATGTATGCACAGGCAGACAGCGCGCTCGAAAACGGAAATCCGGAAGCGATGAACGAACTGAAAGAACAGTTCGGAGAAAACCCGTATGAACTGAAGAATATCCTCAAATACTGGGTTCGTTCGGATAAGGAAGGACTGCGCGTCATCCCTACCGACAGCATCGTAATGAAGATCGACAAGGAAGCTGTCCGCCGTTCCGGCATGAAGATACCGGAAGCACTGGGCGACTCCATCCCCGAATATATGACCATCTTGCTGAGAGACGCCAACGGCAATCCCAAACGCGCCCTCTACAAGAGCGAACTGATGATGCTCGAAATGCTTGCCAACGCCAACTGGGAACGTCCCATCTACATGGCTATCACCGTAGGCAGTGAAAACCACCTCGGCATGGACAACCACTTCACGCAGGAAGGTCTGGCATACCGCTTCACTCCGTTCGATACGGACAAGCTGAACAGCAAGATCGACAGCGAAAAGATGTACGACAACCTGATGAACAAGTTCAAGTTCGGCGGCATCGAGAAACCGGGCATCTACATCGACGAAAACGTAATGCGTATGTGCTACACACACCGGCGCATCTTCACACAGCTCGTAGGACAGCTCATCAAAGAAGGCAAAAAAGACAAGGCACTCGCCGCACTCGACTACGCCGAGAAGATGATCCCGTCATACAACGTACCGTATGACTGGGCAAACGGCGCCTTCCAAATGGCGGAAGCCTACTACCAGCTGGGACAAAACGAAAAAGCGAACAAGATCATCGACGAACTTGCCAACAAGTCTCTCGAATACATGATCTGGTATCTCAGCCTGACTGATTACCAACTTTCCATCGCCAGCGAAAACTTCATGTACAACGCAGGACTGCTTGACGCAGAAGTACGCCTGATGGAGAAATACAAATCAGAAGAATTGGCTAAACATTACTCGGAACAACTCGACCAGCTATACAATGAGTATGTTGCGAGAATGAAAGGGAAATAAAAACTAAGTAATAAGTATTAAGTAATAAGTAATAAGCTGCGCCATAAGCCGCACGGTTATTACTTATTACTTATTACCTGTTACTTATTAATAAAGACTCTTATGTTTATAGAACAACCACCTTGGTTCTTCCGAGCGCTGTATCCACAAGCCATCTTCCGGATGGACCCAAACGAACGGGCTGTCTACCTGACTTTTGACGACGGCCCTATCCCGGAAGTAACCCCTTGGGTACTGGAGCTACTGAAGAAACACGATATTAAAGCTACCTTCTTCATGGTAGGCGACAATATCCGCAAACACCCGGACGAATACCGGATGGTGGTAGAACACGGACACCGCATCGGCAACCATACTTTCAACCACATCCGCGGCTTTGAATATTCCAATCCGGATTATCTGGCCAACACCAGACGGGTAGACGAAATTATCCACTCGGACTTGTTCCGCCCGCCACATGGGCACATGGGATTCCGGCAATATTACACTCTTCGCCACCATTACCGTATCATTATGTGGGACCTCGTAACCCGTGACTACAGTAAGCGAATGCGCCCGGAACAGGTACTGAATAACGTAAAACGCTACGTACGCAACGGTTCCATCATCACCTTCCACGACTCTCTGAAATCGTGGAACAACGGGAATCTGCAATATGCCCTCCCCCGTGCCATCGAATTTCTGAAAGCGGAGGGCTATGAATTCAAGGTATTTTAATGGAAAAGCTCCTCTCCTCAGACCGAATTAAAGCCGAAGCACTACGCCTCGGCTTTTCCGCCTGCGGACTGGCGCCTGCCGAAGCTGTGGATGAAACTGTGGCTACCGCCTTCCGTCAATGGCTGGCGGACGGTTGCCAGGCAGAGATGGCGTATATGCAGAATTATGAGGATAAACGGCTCGATCCGCGCTTGTTGGTGGAAGGGGCACGTACGGTTATCAGCGTTGCGCTTAATTATTATCCGGCAAAAAAACTTCCCGAAGGTGAGTATCAGATTGCATGGTATGCCTACGGGAAAGATTATCACGATGTGATGAAGGGGAAATTGAAGGAACTTTTTGAGTTTATAGAAAAAGAAGTTTCATTCTCCGAAGAAACAGACAGTACTATCGCCTCGACAAACAATATCGGCACATATACTGAAAACTACGCCTCAGCACCCC
>ENA-UOJQ01002140-UOJQ01002140.1-human-gut-metagenome-genome-assembly--contig:-P63-NODE-2140-length-12957-cov-5.668579_pt1 | contig 12957 bp, 9 predicted proteins | sample MGYA00242352_ERZ723899 | MGnify/ENA metagenome assembly ERZ723899 | reverse complement strand
CGTGTTCCGCGCTTTAATTTATTTTTGCGGTTTACATTTGCAGGAATAGCTGATCAGATATATATGTGAGATTTTGGCTTTCTTTGAGTCTCATAAACAGGAAATGAAAATGGACAGGAAAACTGAAATAAGGGGACTGAAATATGAGCGTAGCTAATATTCTGTCGATGGCGGGCGGACTCGGTCTGTTCCTCTTCGGCATCAGGACGATGGGCGACGGACTTGAAAACGCGGCCGGTGCCAAGCTCAAACGAATGCTCGAGGTGCTTACCGGAAACCGCTTTTTGGCGGTGCTCGTCGGCTTCGTCGTCACGGCAATAATCCAGTCGTCAACCGCAACGACCGTCATGGTCGTCGGCTTCGTCAATGCTGGCATGATGTCGCTCGCGCAGGCAGTCGGCGTCATAATGGGCGCGAATATCGGTACTACCGTCACATCACTGCTCATCGCGCTGAACTTTTCGAGCGTAGCGGCGTCGTCGGTGCTTGTCGGCGTTATACTCATGCTCGCGTCGAAAAAGACCGTTGTCAAGAACCTCGGCGCAATATTCACGGGCTTCGGTCTGCTCTTCCTCGGCATCGATATGATGTCCGACTCCATGGCTCCGCTCAGAGAGAGCGCAGGCTTCATGAACTTTATCGTCACCGTCTCGGAGTCGCCTCTGCGCCCGCTGTTCGGTATTATCCTCGGCATAGTCATGACCGCCGTGCTCCAGAGCTCCTCGGCGTCTGTTGGTGTGCTCCAGACTCTCGCCATGCAGGGACTCGTGCCGCTCAAGTTCTCCGTTTTCGTCCTCTTCGGTCAGAATATCGGAACCTGCCTCACGGCACTCTTCTCGACCGTCGGCGCGAAGAAAAATTCAAAGCGTGCCGCAGTTATCCACCTGCTCTTCAATGTTATCGGCACTGGCATATTTATTCTTATCGCCCTGCTCACTCCCTATGTCGAGTGGATAGAGAAGCTGTCGCCCGACCCGATGGCGCAGATAGCCATATCGCATATCGTGTTCAATATCGTCTCGACTGTTATTATGTTCCCGTTTGCGAAAGTTCTCGTCAAGCTCTCCTGCCTGCTCGTTCCCGGCAAGGACGACAGCGAGAGCGAGATGCACTGCAAGTTCATCGACGACCGTCTGCTCAATACGCCTCCCTTCGCTGTCATGCAGGTCAGCAAGGAGGTCGCCCGCATGGCTAAGCTCGCGCGCGATAACTTTGAGACAAGCGCCCACGCGCTCATAAACCGCAGCGACAAAGATCTCGACAAGGTCATGGAAAACGAAGAGGTCATAAACTACCTCAACCATCATATAACTTCGTATCTCGTCAAGCTCAACGCTCTTGATATAACCGACAGCGACTCGGATTATATCGCTCGCGTCTTCCACGCGATAAACGATATCGAGCGCGTCGGCGACCATGCGATAAACCTCGCCGAGGCGGCTCAGCACAATATCGGCGAGGGGCTCAAGTTCTCCGACCCCGCGAGGGAGGAACTCAACCAGCTCTGCGGCAGTGTTGTTACATTGCTTGAGCGTTCGATGGCGGCGTTTGATAACCAGTCGCTCAGCGACAACGAGGCAAAGGAACTCTCCGACCTTGAGGAGCATATCGACGACCTGACCCTCGAGTGCCAGGATTCGCATATCTTCCGCCTCAACCGCAAGGAGTGCAACACCGAAGCTGGTATGCTCTATCTCAACACCATAACCGACTTCGAGCGTGTCGGCGACCACGCCATAAACATCGCTTTTCTTGCAAGATCAAAATAATTTTCAAAATACCCTTGCATTTTGCAGGGGTATGATGTAGAATAAGAACAGAACATTTGTACGAACAAAATTTCAGCTCCCCGAAAGGACGGAACGAACATGGCAGATAAACAGAAAGCGCTTGAAACTGCGATATCGCAGATAGAGAAAAATTTCGGCAAAGGCTCGATAATGAGACTCGGCCAGAATACGGCAATGAATGTCGAGGCTATCTCGACCGGCTCTGTTACACTCGACGCCGCCACTGGCATCGGCGGACTTCCGCGCGGCAGAATAATCGAGATATACGGCCCCGAGTCGTCCGGTAAAACCACTCTCGCGCTCCATGTTGTCGCCGAGGCTCAGAGAATGGGCGGCGAGGCTGCGTTTATCGATGCCGAGCACGCGCTCGATCCCGTGTATGCCGCGAATCTCGGCGTTGATGTCGATTCTCTTCTCGTCTCCCAGCCGGACAACGGCGAGCAGGCGCTCGAAATAACCGAAGCTCTGACCCGTTCGGGCGCTATCGATGTTATAGTCGTCGACTCCGTTGCGGCTCTTGTTCCACGCTCGGAAATTGAGGGCGATATGGGCGACTCCCATGTCGGTCTCCACGCGCGCCTTATGTCGCAGGCTCTCAGAAAGCTCGCGGGCGCGATTTCAAAGTCGAATACTATTATAATTTTCATAAACCAGCTGCGTGAAAAGGTCGGCGTTGTCTATGGCAACCCCGAGGTCACAACCGGCGGACGCGCGCTGAAGTTCTATGCTTCTATACGTATTGATGTCCGCAAGATAGAGCAGCTCAAAGGTCCCGGCAACGAGTTCATCGGCTCGCGCACAAGGGCTAAGATAGTCAAGAATAAAGTCGCTCCGCCCTTTAAAGAGGCTGAGTTCGATATCATGTACGGTAAGGGCATATCCAAGGTCGGCGAAATACTCGACCTCGCCGTCAAATATGATATTATCCACAAGAGCGGCGCGTGGTTCTCTTATAACGAGAACCGCCTCGGTCAGGGCAGAGACAACGTCAAGAATTATATCAGCGAGCATCCCGACTTCATGGCGGAGCTTGAAGCCCAGGTTCGCGAGCGCCTTATGGCGGAGAACAACGCCGCAAGAGCCGCCGAAAAGCCTGCGGAGAAGCCCGCGCCTGCCGCCGCGCCTGCACCCGCTGCGATGCCCAAGAAGCCCACGAGCCGTTCCGGCGCAAAGGCGAAGCTTGACATCGTTGTTGATGACGACGATTGATGAAGATAACGGCACAGCAGGGCAGGGGACAAAAAATACATATACTTGTCGACGGGGAATACCGTCTGACCGTTACCCGGGATTTCTGGGCGAGTCAGAATATACGCTCCGGCGATGAAATTGACGATGCGGAGTTTGCCGCCTTTTACGAGGCGGCAGGCTCCTGCCGTGCATTTAACGCGGCTGTCGATATTCTCTCGCGGCGCGACCATTCGTCAAAGGAGCTTCAGCGAAAGGTTGCCCGCCGCTCCGGCGCGGAGTTTGCGCGCGAAGCGGTCGAACGCCTTGAAGAGATGGGCTATGTCAACGACGAACGCTATGCCCATACCCTCGCGCAGGAGCTGTATGAGCGGCGCGGCATGGGTAAAAAACGCATTGAACAGGAACTCAGACAGCGCGGAATATCGCGCGAGACGGCGAGCGAATGTGCCGAAGAGCTCGACGGCGACGACGTTGAGCGGATAAAAAATCTGCTTGAGACCAAATTTGCCGGCAAATTTTCCGATGAAAAGGGCAGGCGGCGCACTTTCAACGCCCTAACCCGCCTCGGCTACGGCTACTCCGATATCCGTTCGGCAATGCGCGCAATGGACGAGGAATATGAAGATACGGACGATCAATTTTCCTGTTAGAAGATAAGAAAAGGAAAAAATAGTGTATAATTTCTGTTATCAAGCGAAAGGAAGAACTGTTTGATGAAGAAAAGAAGAATTTTATTCGTGTCGCTCGGATGCCCGAAGAATCAGGTCGACGGTGAGTTGATGCTCGCAAAGCTTCAGAACGCCGGATTTGAAAATGCGGACAATTTCGAGCGCCTCGACGCAGTTATAGTCAACACCTGCGCGTTTATCGACTCCGCCAAGCAGGAGGCTATCGACACAATTCTGGAGATGGTCGGCCTCAAAAAAGACGGACTCGTCCGCGCGGTCATTGTCACCGGATGCCTCGCCGAGCGCTACCGTGACGAGATACTTCAGGAGATTCCAGAGGTTGATGCGGTCGTCGGCATCGGCGCAAACGGCGATATCGACAAGATAGTCGACGAAGTTCTCGACGGCAAGCAGACCAATGTTTTCCCCGACAAAAAAGAGCTCCCCATGTGCGGCGAGCGCGTGCTCACTACTCCCGATTACTGGGCGTATCTCAAGATAGCCGAGGGCTGCTCGAACTGCTGCACCTATTGCGCCATCCCGTCCATCCGCGGACCTTTCCGCAGCCGCGACGAGGAGAGTATAGTCGAAGAGGCGAAGACCCTTGCGAATGGGGGCGTCAAAGAGCTCGTGCTTATCGCGCAGGATGTCTCGTCCTACGGCATTGATATCTACGGCGAATACAGGCTCGCTCATCTGCTTGATTTGCTCTGTGAGATCGACGGCATCGAGTGGATACGCCTGCTCTATTGCTATCCCGATAAGATAACCGACGAGCTTATCGACACCATGGCTTCCCAGCCCAAGGTGCTCCATTATATAGACCTGCCGCTCCAGCACGCGGATGATAAAATCCTCAAGGCTATGAACCGCCATAGCACCGCGGAAGAGACCCGCGAGGTCATAAGAAAACTGCGCGAGCGCATGCCGGATATCGCTATCCGCACGACGTTTATAGTCGGTTTCCCCGGCGAGGGCGACGACGAGTTTGAGACTCTTGCCGAGTTCGTCAACGATGAAGAGTTCGAGCGCCTCGGATGCTTTGAATATTCCCCGCAGGAGGGTACTCCCGCCGCGAAGATGGAGAATCAGGTCGACGACGATGTCAAATCCCGCCGCGCCGAGGTCATAATGCAGGATCAGTATGAGATAATGACCGAGAAGAACAACAACATGATCGGCAAGACCCTGCGCGTGCTCACCGAGAGCTACGATGATTATACCGACAGTTACTCCGGCCGCTCGTATATGGACGCGCCCGATATCGACGGCAAGATAATCTTCACCTCGTCCGATTTCATAAAAGAAGGCGAGTTCGTCGATGTCGAGATACTCGGTGTCAACGAATATGACCTGCTCGGAAGAACAGTAAAATAAAACCCGGAAAGGGGAATTGAAATGCAGAAGCTGAATCTGCCCAATAAACTGACGCTCATAAGAATGTTCCTCGCGCCCATTTATCTCGCGCTTATGCTTATTGAGTTCCCTTATCATTACATAGTCGCGCTCGCTGTTTTCTCGATAGCGTCGCTGACCGATATGCTCGACGGCAAGATTGCACGAAAAAATAATCTTATCACCGTTTTCGGCAAGCTTCTCGATCCGCTCGCCGATAAAATGCTAACCACTGCCGCTCTGCTCGCATTCATGCGCGAGGGCTGGTGCAGCATCTGGATCGTCATGATAGTCCTCACCCGCGAGTTCGCCGTTGCAGGCGTCCGCCTTATCGCCACGGCGCAGGGCATTGTCATCCCCGCAAACTATTGGGGCAAGGCGAAAACCGTCAGCCAGATGGTGTTCACTATTGTTATCATGCTCCTCGCCGAGCTTAACGCGACGTTTGATATTTTCGCAAACGCCGGCTGGTTCACTCTCGCGAGAGTGTCGAATATCATGCTCTGGATAACCGCCGTTCTGACGGTCGTTTCGGGCATCACATATTTTGTGGACAGCAAAAAACTTATTGACTTTTCCAAGTGATTTCAATATAATGATTAGTAGATATGCGAGTCATATCGGCTGACAAAAACCAAAAAATAACATGCGTTTACCGGGAGAAGTAGCCGGATATCCGCGGCATCAGAGAGGGAGCCCGAAGCTGAGAAAGCTCCTTGCCGTATGAAGGCGAAATGCACCCGTCAGCACGCAGGGGGAACAACAGTATCCCTGCGCGGAAGGCACCGTTATCGGCCGGGCGCGTATTTGCGCGCAGAGATATCAACAGGAGTGGAACCTCGCGCAGGCGCCTCCGTTGTCCGTAAGGATAACGGAGGCTTTTTGTATGTTATCGCGCGAACGGACTTTTTATTGGCGCCCCTGCAAGGGGAGCCGGCTCGGCGCAAGCCGAGACTGAGGGGGTTGTTTCGCCGATGATAAAAGCTATGAGTAAAAGTGAATAGTGAAGAGGTGAAATTTTGAACTCGTAGGGTGCGGCGACCCGACGCACCGTTGCCGCCTTCGGCGGCACGAAACGCATATCCGTCCCCACCGAAGACCTCTTCATACCTCATATTTCCTACATCCCGATTTCTCGGCATGAGCCGGGACAAAGGAACTTGTTTCACCTCACACGCCGCATTGCGGCGGCAATTTTATCCGAGCTCAAGGAGTTGATATTTATGTTTGACAGGCTCAGGGAGGATATAAGCACCTTCAAACGGCGCGACCCCGCCGCGAGAAGCGCGCTCGAAATCTTCTTCCTCTATCCGGGTCTTAAAGCTATAAGAATGCACCGCAGAGCCAATTGGTGCTATCGCCGCAGGATGTTCTTCCTCGCACGCTGGATATCGCAGCGGGCGGCGCGTAAAACCGGGATAGAGATACACCCAGCGGCGACCATCGGCAGGCGCTTTTTCATCGACCACGGCACCGGCGTCGTTATCGGCGAGACCGCCGTTATAGGCGACGATGTTATGATATATCAGGGCGTGACCCTCGGCGGTACCGGCAAGGATACCGGCAAACGCCATCCGACTATCGGCAATAATGTCATGATCGGCGCGGGCGCAAAGGTGCTCGGCCCGTTCAAAGTCGGCGATAACTCGAATATCGCCGCGGGCGCAGTGGTTCTCGATGAGATTCCGCCCGACTGTACCGCCGTCGGCGTTCCGGCTCATATCGTTCGCCGCAACGGAGTCAGGGTCGATGACCTCGACCAGGTGCATATACCCGACCCGGTCGCGCAGGAGCTCTGCAGGCTCGAACATCAGGTCTCCCAGCTGAGAAAACAGCTTGAGGAGCAGGAAAGCACACAGGAAATTGACTGAAAGGAAGATATAAATGAAAGTCTATAACACTCTCACAAGAAAAAAGGAAGAACTTGTCCCGATAACTCCGGGCGAGATCAAGATGTACGCCTGCGGTCCGACCGTGTATAACTATATCCACATCGGCAACGCCCGCCCGCTGTGCATCTTCGATATCCTGCGTCGCTACCTCGAATATCGCGGCTACAATGTGAAGTTCGTCCAGAATTTCACGGATATCGACGATAAAATAATCAGACGCGCAAACGAGGAGCATGTTGATTTCTCCGAGATTTCCGAGCGCTATATAAAAGAGTTCTGGACCGATGCCGACGGACTCAATGTCCGCCACGCGACGATAAATCCGAAGGCTACCGAGAATATTGACGCCATTATTCAGATAATCTCGACCCTTATCGAAAAGGGCTACGCCTATGAGGCGCAGGGCGACGTTTATTTCAGCACCGAGAAGTTCAAGGATTACGGCAAGCTCTCGCATCAGCCGCTCGAGGATCTTGAGGCGGGCGCGCGTATAATGGTCGGCGAGGTCAAGCGCGAGCCGATGGACTTCGCCGTCTGGAAAGCCGCGAAGCCCGGCGAGCCCGCATGGGATTCCCCGTGGGGCAAGGGCAGACCCGGCTGGCATATCGAGTGCTCCGCGATGAACTGGCGCTATCTCGGCGACACCATTGACATTCACTGCGGCGGTCAGGATCTCATCTTCCCGCACCATGAGAATGAGATAGCCCAGAGCGAGTGCTTCACAGGCAAGCCGTTCGCCCATTATTGGATGCACAACGGCTATATCAACGTTGACAATGTGAAGATGTCGAAGTCCCTCGGCAATTTCTTCACCGTGCGCGATGTCGCCGAAAAATACGGCTATGAGCCGATCCGCTATCTGCTCATCTCCGCTCAGTACAGAAGCCCGATAAACTACAGCACCGATATCATCGAGCAGTGCATCTCCGCGCTCAACAGACTCTATACTTGCCGCGATTCGCTCGATTTCGAGCTCAAGAACGCTGCCGACGCAGAGCATGACGGCGATAAGGCGATTATCGACGGATTTGATAAGTACAGAGAGCAGTTCATCGCCGCCATGGATGACGATCTCAACACCGCCGACGCCATCGCTTCGATATTCGAGCTCGTCCGCGATATCAATACAAATGTTGTCGGCAAGACCCCCTCGAAGGCACTTGTTGAGGGTGCGATAGCCATGTTCGACGAGCTGACCGGTGTGCTCGGACTCGTCTATAACCGCAAGACCGAGACTCTCGACAGCGATGTTGAAGCTCTTATTGAGGCGCGCACGAACGCTCGTAAGGAGAAAAACTGGGCCGAGGCGGACAGAATCAGAGATCAGCTCAAGGAAATGGGCATCGTCCTCGAGGATACTGCCCAGGGCGTGAAGTGGCACAGAGAATAAATCTATAGACAAAACGCATAAATTAATGTATAATACTATGTGACTTTTTAATTAAATTGCGGAGGTTGAGTAAGTGAACGATCTGAAAACCCGATTCTTTGACGATGTGGACAAAAACTGTCCTCTTCCGGAGTATCCCCGCCCACAGCTTGTGCGCGAGGATTGGATGTGCCTCAACGGCGAGTGCGATTATGAGATAACCCCGGCGGGCGACGCCTGCCCGAAAGATTTCAGCGGCAAGATAATCCTGCCTTTCGCCATCGAGAGCCAGCTCTCCGGCGTTCAGCGCGCGCTTCAGCCCGACGAGCGCCTTTGGTACAGAAAGAGGTTCACTCTCGACAGCCGCTTTGATAATAAGCGCTGCATTCTGCATTTCGGCGCTGTCGATTGGCAGTGCGAGGTGTTTGTCAACGGCGTCTCCGTCGGCACACATACCGGCGGCTATTGCCCGTTCTCTTTTGATATAACAGATGAACTTGTCGACGGCGAAAATGAACTTGTTGTCAAGGTCTATGACCCGACCGACAAGGGCTGGCAGAATCGCGGCAAGCAGGTTCTCAAATCCGTCGGATTCTGGTATACCGGAACCTCCGGAATCTGGCAGACCGTGTGGCTTGAGCCCGTGGCTCAGAGCCATATCACCTGTGTGCGCCTGACCCCCGATATCGACGCGGGCGAGATAATCGTCTCCTGCACCGGCGAGGGACTTGACGGCTGCACGATAGAGGCTGAGATTTCGCTCGGCGGCGAGCAGGTGTATTCCGGCGAGATGAAGCTCAACGCGCATCTTCCCGTGCCCGACGCGAAGCTCTGGAGCCCTGAGAGCCCGACTCTCTATGACCTTGTGCTCACCGTGAAGAAAAACGGCGAAGCTGTCGATACCGTCAAGAGCTATTTCGGCATGAGAAAGTTCAGCATCGGCAAGGATAAGCAGGGTTTGCCGCGCCTTATGCTCAATAACGAGCCCTATTTCCAGCGCGGCCTGCTTGATCAGGGCTATTGGAGCGACGGCGGTCTGACTCCACCCAACGACGAAGCGATGATATTCGACATCGCCGAGATGAAGCGCCTCGGCTTTAATATGCTCAGAAAGCATATCAAGGTCGAGCCCCTGCGCTGGTACTATCACTGCGACAGACTTGGCATGATAGTCTGGCAGGATATGGTCAGCGGCGGCGAGTATATCGGAAATATCCTTGCGGGTGTTCTGCCGAATATCGGCATCGGCGTCAAGGATAATAAATATAACTGGTTCAGCCGCGGCGAAAAGGAGTGGCGCGATGACTACCGCCGCGAGCTGTTCGAGATGATAGACAATCTCTATAACTGCACCTGCATCGGCTGCTGGGTGCCCTTCAACGAGGGCTGGGGTCAGTTCGACGCGAAGGAGATCGGCGATGCCGTCAAGGCATACGATCCCTCGAGAATCGTTGACCACGCGAGCGGCTGGTACGATCAGAAGGGGCGCGACCTCAAGAGTATGCACAAATATATTCTGCCGATTCATATGCCGAAGCTTGACGGCAGACCGTTCGTCATAAGCGAATACGGCGGATACAGCATGATTCTCGACGGCCACGTCTGGAACAAGCAGAAGAGCTTCGGCTATATCATGTTCAGGTCGAAGGAGAAGCTCTCCGCGGCTTATAAGAAGCTGCACGAAAAGCAGGTCATCCCGCTGATAAAGAAAGGACTTTGCGCCACTGTCTATACTCAGGTCAGCGACGTCGAGTTCGAGGTCAACGGAATGTATACATATGACCGCAAGGTGCTGAAGCTCGACGAAAAGACCGTGCAGGAAGTCAACTCCAAGCTGCATTTTTAAGGAAGAAAGCGACAGATGAAGTCACTGCTTATAAGACTGATAAAAAAACTCGGCGATATGCGCCGCCACCTGCTCTATTACCGCATTTGGCCTGCGGTCTACAGGCGCGCGGCGAAAAAGCCGATAGACGAAAAAAAGGTGCTCCTTGCTTCAAACAGCAAAACGCTTCCGGACAACCTGTCCTGCATGAAGCGCGAGCTTGAGGCGCGCGGGATGCACTGCACCGAGATGCTCATTCCCGCGGGAGCGGGCAGTATAAGCGCGAGGGTGGCGGAGTTCAGGCAGAATATCCGCTTCCAGCGCGAGTATGCGACGAGCAAACTCGTCTTTGTTGAGGATGCGTTCTTCCCGCTGTTCGCGAATCATCCGCGAAAGGGCACCGAGGTCATTCAGCTTTGGCATGCGTGCGGCGCGTTCAAAAAATGGGGCTATTCGACCGCCGACCTCAAGTGGGGCGCGGACAGAAAGAGCCTCGAGCGCTACCCGATCCACAACACCTATACCGCAGTCACTGTGTCGGCGCGCAATATTATTCCGTATTATGCCGAGGCGTTCAACTGCCCGGAGAGCATAATCAGACCTCTCGGCGTGCCGAGGACGGATATTTATTTTAGCTCCGATTTCGTCTCCTCCGCCCGCGCGGAGATGCTCAAAAAGTTCCCGCAGATAGGGGACAGGAAGATAATTCTCTATGCCCCGACCTTCCGCGGCAACTCAATTCTCAAGTCCTATATGGATCTGAAGCTCGATATTGATCGCATGAACGCGGAGCTGTCCGACGATTTCGTCCTACTGTATAAGCTCCATCCGCAGACGGCAAAACACTTTTCGCTCAGCGCCGAAGAGCGCGAAAAATATGAGAACTTCGTGTTCGATATCTCAAAAGATGTGCGAATCGATATCGCCATGTGCGCGGCTGATATGCTGATAAGCGATTATTCGTCCGTAATCTTTGAATATTCGCTGCTCAGCCGTCCGATGATATTCTTTGCCTACGATCTCGAAGAATATGACCGCGACCGCAGTTTCTATAACAAATATGAGGACTTCGTTCCCGGTTCTATAGTCCGGGACACCGAGGGCATTATTTCCGCCGTCAGGCAGGCGCAGTCCGGCTTCGACAGCGCGAAAATTGAAAACTTCAGAAACTATTTTATGGACGCCTGCGACGGGCGCAGCACCGCGCGCATCGCCGAAGCGTTCATGGAAAAATAAGGTGTATCATATGAAAAAGACTTTCAAAGCCACAGCGGCATTCCTGCTCATTCTGGCGTTCGCCATAGGTATGTGCGCGTGCTCGGGCGGAGCCGGCGGCAAAGCGCCCGGCAAAAAGATCGCCATAGTCACGGCGACTCTGTCGCAGAACCCCGAGGAATATCAGCGCGCGGCTCAGCTTGCGAGCGAATATTCCTATGTCGAGCATGTTGTCTATACCGACACGCGCGTCGGCACTTCGGGCATTCTCGATTTCTATAAGCGCGTCAACGATATTGCCTCCGATGCGAGCTACGGCGCGATAGTTATCGCGAGAGCGAATCTCGGAGCCGTCGCGGCAGTCAGAGCGGCAAAGGCGAAGACCCCCGAGAAGCTCATCGTCTGCACAGCACCCGAGGAGAATATCCAGACTCTTGCAAAATCCGCCGATGCTATTCTTGCGATAGACACCGCCAAGGACGCAGCAATGATGGTTGAAGAGGCGCACGGACGCGGCGCGCAGGTCTTTGTCTATTACGCCACCGGCGTTCAGCAGAGCACCCCGAGCATCAAGGAGTCGCGCGAAGCGGCTGAGAAAAAGTGCGATGAGCTCGGCATGACATATAAATTTGTCAACTGCTACGATGTCTCGCAGGCTCTCGGCATAAAGGGCGCGCAGAGTTTCATGAAAGAGGATATCGCCCGCCAGCTCAAGAATTTTGAGGGCAAGAAGATTGCGGCTTATTGCGCCGATATATCTTCTCAGGCGGAGCTTATAAAGAACGCCTGCCCGAACGGCATAATCGTCGCGGGCACGAGCTTCCCGAGCATCTATGACGGCTACACCGCCGCTTTTGATATCGAAGTCGGCAAGAAGTGGGACAACAAGTCCAAGGTGTTCAGCAAGGTCAGAGCCGCGATAAGAGAGAACGGCGGCACGAAGAACCAGTTCATCGTGTGGGATGATCTGACTGCATCTTCAATGACCGAGGCAGCGTTTGAATATGCAAGAGCCACCCTCTGCGGCGAGCAGATTGACATGGCAAAAGCAGTCAAATCGAGCTTCCCGTCGAAGATAAAAGTATCGGACAAACAGCTCGACAAATGTACCTTCATTTACACGGAGGACTACCGCGTATTATGAGAGGAAAATTCATTGTAGTCGAGGGACTTGACGGCTCCGGCAAGGGCACCCAGACGGCTCTGCTTTGCGCTTATCTCAAGTCGCAGGGCAGGAATGTGTATCCGACCGCCGAGCCCACCGAGTCGGTGACCGGTGGTATGATAAGAGATGTGCTCAGCGGCGCAAGGCAGCGCACATCTTCGGAGCTCGCCGCGCTCTTCCTCGCGGACCGCGTGGCGCACAACATGAACCCCGTCAACGGCATAGAAAAGACGCTTGAAGCGGGAATCGATGTCGTGTGCGACAGATATTATTATTCATCCATCGCCTATCAGGCGGTGGGGGAGGACAGGCAGTGGGTCATAGATATGAACCTCAACTGCCCGGGCATACTCAAGCCGGATATTTGCATCTTCTTCGATGTCGACCCGGAGAGCTGCCTCGAGAGGATAGAACACGGGCGCGTGTATCTCGAAATTTTCGAGCGCG
>ENA-UOJQ01002139-UOJQ01002139.1-human-gut-metagenome-genome-assembly--contig:-P63-NODE-2139-length-12965-cov-9.721766_pt1 | contig 12965 bp, 9 predicted proteins | sample MGYA00242352_ERZ723899 | MGnify/ENA metagenome assembly ERZ723899 | reverse complement strand
TGGCGCGCCTGAAAGGGCGCGGGAATCGTAATGCCGCGACGGTGCAATGTCGCAGACGCCCTTTGGGCGGCAAGGCACGAAGCGCAGCGAAACTTTCTCAAAAAAGCTGCCTTGGCAGTTTTTTTGAAGACAAAGAAAGACGCCTTCGGGCGTCTTTTTGTGCTTTGTTTATCGAATCCACTTGAAAAGGCGGCGGAAAAATGGTATATAGTATTAGTCAAAATGTGTCATTATACCCTTATCGTGGGGGATGACGCCTTTTTCCAAGGAGGATATCGCTCGTGTACTTAAAGGCATTGGAGATCCAAGGGTTCAAGAGCTTCCCGGACAAGACGGTGCTCAACTTCGGTGAGGACATCACCGCCATCGTCGGGCCGAACGGAAGCGGCAAATCGAATATTTCGGACGCCATTCGCTGGGTCATGGGCGAGCAGTCGAGCAAGTCGCTGCGCGGCGTGAAGATGGAGGATGTCATTTTCGGCGGCACGGAAACGCGCAACCAGATGGGCTTTGCGCAGGTGACGCTCGTGCTCGACAACACCGAGCACATCTTCCCCAGCATGGAGGAGGCCGAGGTCGCCGTCACGCGCCGGTACTACCGCAGCGGCGAATCGGAATACTACATCAACAAGCAGTCCGTCCGACTTCGTGACGTAAATGAGCTCTTCATGGACACCGGCATGGGCCGCGAGGGCTATTCCATCATCGGTCAGGGCCGCATCGACGAAATACTCTCGCAGAAGAGCGGCGACCGCCGCGAGATCTTTGAAGAGGCGGCGGGCATTTCGCGCTTCCGCTACCGCAAGGAGGAGACGGAACGTAAATTGGAGCGCACGGAAGAAAACTTGGTGCGCATCAACGACAAGATCGCCGAGCTGGAATTGCAGGTCGAACCCCTGCGTGCGCAGGCAGAGACGGCGAAGCAGTATCTTATCTACCGCGACGAACTGCGCCTTTTGGAAATTTCCGTGTGGCTTGAAAATCTGGAAACGCTCAAGACGAACGCCATCAAGCTCGACACCGACCTGTCGCTCGCGCGCGAGGAGCTCAAAAAGGCGAACGCGGACTTAGAGGCGCTGTACGCTGCGTCCGAGCAGTTCTCCGCGCGCATCCACGAGAATGACATCGCGCAGGAGGAAAAGCGCGCGCAGCTTTCCGAGCTCGACGCGCAGGTCAAGGAGCAGGAATCCGCCGTCGCAGTGCTGCAAACGGGCATCGCGCACAACGAAGAGAACATCGCGCGCGTGGAGGAGGAACTCAGAAGCCAGTCTGACCGCGTGGGATCGATGGATGCGCAGATTGCGCAGCAGCGCGCGCGTATCGAAGAGCTGGAGAGAAGCACAAACGAAGTCGAAACGGCGCTTTCTTCGCTGCTCAAGCAGGCGGAGGAGCTGTCGAGAAACGCGGGCGAGGCCGCAAGCGAGGCAGAGACCTTGCGCGGGCGCGAGGCGCTCGCCCTGTCCGCCGCGGCGGACAGCCGCGCGGAAGTTGCCGCCCTGCGCTCGACGCTTTCTGAAATGGACGAGCGCGAGAGCGCCATCGCCGCCGAGCAGGAGAGCGGGGAGGCTCAGCTTTCCGAAACGCGCAAAAGCGCTGCGGAGAACCGCCGCGCGCTCGAAAGTGCGCAGGAGGAAGCCGACGCCATCCGCAACATCATCGCCGGCCACACGATGAAGATGCAGGGCAGAATCGAACGAGAGAAGGAGACGGGCGAGCAGCACGTTTCCCTCACGATGGAGATGAACAACTTAGACTCCCGCATCCGCCTGCTCGGCGAGATGGAAAAGGAGTACGAAGGCTTCAACAAGGCGGTGCGCACGGTCATGCAGGCGTCGGAGCGCAAGGCGCTGCGCGGCGTGCGCGGGCCGGTCGCCAACCTGATGAAGGTCGACAAAAAATACGCCGTCGCGATCGAGATCGCGCTCGGCGCGGGCTTGCAGAACATCGTCGTCGAGCGCGAGGAGGACGCGAAGAGCGCCATCCAACTCTTAAAGCAGCGCGACGGCGGACGCGCGACGTTCCTGCCGCTCTCGTCGATCCGCGGCGAGGCGTTGCGCGATGCGCGCGTGCAGAACGAGTACGGTTACGTCGGCCTTGCGAGCGAGCTGGTGGAATACGACCGCGAATACGACGGCATTTTCAAGAATCTGCTCGGCCGCACGGTCGTGGTCGAGGACCTTGACTGCGGCATCACGATCTCGCGCCGGTTTTCGAACGCGTTCCGCATCGTGACGCTCGACGGCCAGGTTTTGAACCGCGGCGGCTCGATGACGGGCGGCTCGATCTCTCGCAGCGCAGGCATTCTGAGCCGCGCAGGCGAGCTGCGCGAGCTGACGGCGCGGCGCGGCAGCCTTGCCGAAAAGCTCGACCTTGCCGCCAAGGCCGCCGAGGACGCCAAGCGCGAGCTTGCCAAAGCGCGCTACGAGCTGGAGGTCGCACAGGGCCAGCAGCGCGCGGCGGAGGACGCCGTGCTCAAATTGCAGGGCGATAAAAATCATTATGACTTATTGCTCTCGTCGCTGCGCGAGCGGCTTGAGAGTTTGGATACCGAGCGCGAGACCATCGTGCGCCGCCGCGGCGAAGTGAAGCGCGTGGCGGAGGAAAAGGAAGCGCTCGCGCTTTCGCAGGAGAAGGAAGCGGGCGAGCTGCGCGCGCAGGCGGAAAAGAGCCTTTCCGGCCAGAGCGAGCTGCTGCGTTCGACCTCGCGCCTCGGCGACGAGATCGCCGAGAAAAAGAGCGTACTCGCAGGCTATGCCGCCGAGCGCGAGACGACGGAAAAGTCGCTCGCGAGCTTGGAGGGCCTGCGTGCCCAGATGCAGGGCGACGAGCAGAGCAGAAAAGCGCTCATTGAGCAGTACAGGGCCGCGAGCGAGCAGTCGCAGCGCGAGATCGGCACACATGAGACTGAGATCGCCGCGCTGAGCGGCAAAATGACGGAAAAGCGCGCCGAGCTCGAAGCGCTTTCCAAAGCGAAACTCGCACTTGAAGCCGAGCGCAGCCAGAGCGACCGCCGCGGCCGCGAGCTCAACGAAAACGTGCTCAACGTCGAGCGCAGCGTCAGCAAGCTTGAGCAAAAGCGCGCGACGAGCGCGATGGAGGAGCAGCAAATTCTCGACAAGCTGTGGGAAAACTACGAGCTGTCGCACTCCGCCGCGCAGGAGCAGCGCATCGAGCTCGAGAGTGTCGTCAAGGCGAGCCGTCGTATCGGCGAGCTCAAGCGCGCCATCAGCGGCCTTGGCGCGGTCAACGTCGGCGCGATCGAGGAATTCGAGCGCGTGAATACGCGCTACACTTACCTCACGACCCAGCGCGACGATGTGGAAAAGGCGAAGGGTGAGCTTGTCGGCGTGATCGACAGCATCACAAGCGAGATGACCGTCATCTTTAAAGAACAGTTCGCGCTGATCCGCGAGAGCTTCCAGGAGACGTTTTTGGAGCTGTTCGGCGGCGGCAAGGCCACGCTCGAGCTCGAGGATGAGAACGACGTGCTCTCCTGCGGCATCGAGATCAAGGTCCAGCCGCCGGGCAAGGCGCTCAAGACGATCACGCTGCTCTCGGGCGGCGAAAAGGCGTTCGTTGCCATCGCGCTGTACTTCGCCATCCTGAAGGTTCATCCGACGCCGTTCTGCGTCATGGATGAGATCGAGGCGGCGCTCGACGAGCCGAACGTGGTGCGCGTGGCGAATTACATGCGCCGCATCACGAGCAAAACGCAGTTTATCGTCATCACGCACCGCCGCGGCACGATGGAGGCAGCGGACGTCCTTTACGGCGTCACGATGCAGGAGCGCGGCGTGAGCAAGGTGCTGACGATCAATATGAACGACATGGCGAAGGAACTCAACATTAAGGAATAAAGCGCGAGGAGAAACAAATGGGTATTTTTGCAAAGATCAAAAAGGCATGGTTCGACACCATCGTGTGGGAGACCATTGACGACGAATTCTATGACGAGCTTGAGGACAGCCTCATTATGGCCGATCTCGGCGCGACGGTCGCGCACGACGCGGTGAAAAAGCTGCGCGACGTCGTGTACCAGAAGAGCATCCAGCGCGGCGACGATGTGAAGCAGGCGCTGCGCGATATTTTGATTGAAAAGCTGAACGTGGGCGACACCGCGCTTGACCTGTCGACCAAGCCGAGCGTCGTGCTGGTCATCGGCGTGAACGGCGTGGGCAAGACCACGTCCATCGGCAAGATCGCCCACCGTCTGAAGGGCGAGGGCAAGCGCGTACTGCTGTGCGCGGCGGACACGTTCCGCGCGGCGGCGGCGGATCAGCTTGAAATTTGGGCAAACCGCGCCGAGTGCGAGATCGTCCGCTCGAAGGAAGGCGCGGACCCCGGCGCGGTGCTGTTCGACTCGCTCGCCGCGGCGAAGGCAAGAGGTGTCGACGTCGTCCTCTGCGACACGGCGGGCAGACTTCACAACAAGGTGAACCTGATGAACGAACTCTCGAAGCTCCGCAAGATCATCGACCGAGAGCTGCCCGACGCCGCGAAGGAGACGCTTTTGGTGCTCGACGCGACGACGGGGCAGAACGGATTGCAGCAGGCTAAGGTCTTCCGCGAGACGGCGGGTCTGACGGGCATTATCCTGACGAAGCTCGACGGCACGGCCAAAGGCGGCATCTGCGTCGCCATCGCGCAGGAGCTCGGCGTGCCGGTGAAGTACGTCGGCCTCGGCGAGGGCATCGACGATCTCCAGCCGTTCAACGCGGAGGAATACGTCAAGGCGCTCATCTGATGGGAAAATCATAAACCTGCGAGACAATAAGGAGACGAATATGGAAATCACTTCTGTTTGCCCCTATTGCGGAAAGGAAATGCGAGATGGAGCCATCCCTGTCTTGCGTGATATTCACTGGTGTCCAAGAGGTGAGGACGGCATGCTCAAAGACGGATTTGGCGACGAGAAGGAACAGGTCTGGCTTGGCAGAGCGGGGCTGTTAGGAGATTATTACACGCCCGCCCGTTACTGTGAGAGCTGCAAGGTGGTCATCGTGCCCGTGCCGGAGATCGAATGGCCGCTTGACAAGCTCGATAAAAAGTTCACGGCATGGCAGGAAAAGATGAGCGCGCAGCGCGAAGAGCGCAAGGCGCAGCGCGAGGAAGAAAAGCGCGAAGAAAAAAGCAGAAAAAGACGGGAAAAGGACCCGTGGGAGGTTTGACGATGAAATTTGTTTTGGCAACGCAGAACCCCAAGAAATTGAAGGAAATGAGCGCCATTCTGGGCGAGCTCGGCGTGGAGGTCGTGTCGGAGGCCGACCTCGGCGTAAAGATCGAGGTGGAGGAAACGGGCGAGACCTTTGCCGAGAATTCGCTTCTCAAGGCCAAGGCCGTCATGGAGGCGACGAAGCTCCCCGCCATCGCGGACGATTCGGGATTGTGCGTCGACGCGCTGAACGGCGGCCCCGGCGTTTACAGCGCGCGCTTTGGCGGCGAGGGGCTGGACGACACCGGCCGCTACCGCCTGCTTTTGCAGATGATGCACGGGCAGGCCGACCGCCGCGCCCACTTCCACACGACGATTACCTGCGCGTTCCCGAACGGCGACGTCTTGCAGGACGACGGCGAGGTCGAGGGCACGATCGCGTTCGCGCCGATGGGCGAAAACGGCTTCGGCTACGATCCCGTGTTCTTCGTGCCTGACAAGCGAAAGACCTTCGCACAGCTTTCGGCAGAAGAAAAGGCGGAGATCTCGCACCGCGGCAAGGCACTGCGGGCATTCAAGGAAACGCTCAAGAATTATCTTGCGGAACATCAATAAAAAGGATAAGGAAATACTATGGAATTAAGCAGCAAACAGCGCGCGTATCTGCGCAGTCTTTCCAATGACCTCGACGTGATCGTCCACATCGGCAAGGACGGCATCGGCGACAACCTCGTCAAGCAGGCGAACGACGCGCTGGAGGCGCGTGAGCTCATCAAGTGCCGCGTGCTCGAAAACAGCATGCTCACCGCGCGCGAGGCGTGCGACGAGCTGAGCGCCTTGACGCGCAGCGAGCAGGTGCAGGTCATCGGCACGAAATTCGTGCTCTACCGCCCCTCGCACAAAAAGGACAAGAAGGACAAGATCGTGCTGCCCAAGGCAGCGAAAAAGACCGTGTAAAAGAGAAAAAGAGGTCGAACAAACTTGAAGATCGGAATTTACGGCGGCAGCTTCAACCCGCCGCATTTGGGTCATATGGCCGCGGCCGAGAGCGCGGCAAAATATTTAGGGCTCGACGAGCTCCTGCTCATCCCGGCGGGTATCCCGCCGCACAAGATGTTCTCCGCCGACGCGGCAGGGGCGGACGACCGCCTTGCGATGACGCGCCTGATGGGCGAGCAGATCGCGCTCGACACGGGCGTGAAGGTCACGGTCTCCGACATGGAGATCGCGCGCGGCGGCAAGAGCTACACCGCGGACACGCTGCGCATTCTGCATGAGGAGCATCCCGACGATGAGCTGTGGCTTCTGATGGGGACGGACATGTTCTTGACGTTCCAGTACTGGTACAAGCCGGACGAGATCGTGCGGTATGCGGGCCTGTGCGCCTTTGGCCGCACGGAAAAGGACGGCGAGGAGCTTTTCGCCCCGCAGCGCAAGTACCTCGGCCAGCGCTTTCCGGGCAGCCGCATCGTGACGATGACGCTGCCGAACCTTGTCGACGTCTCGTCGACGGAGCTGCGCGCGCGCATCCCGAAGAGGGAGACGGATGGGCTTCTGGCCCCCGCGGTGCTGGGATATATTTACCGCAAGCATCTTTATGGAACAAATCTCGATTTAAAACGTCTAACCTTAGAGGACCTGAGACCCATCGCGCTCTCCTACCTCAAGGCCAAGCGCATCCCGCACGTGCTCGGCACCGAGCAGACGGCCAAGGCGCTCGCGGAAAAGTACGGCGCGGACATCGAAAAGGCGCGCTTTGCCGCGCTTCTGCACGACGCGACCAAGCGTCTTTCGATGGAAGAGCAGCTCGCGATGTGCGAGCACTACCACATCGAACTCGACGAGCTGGAGAAAAAGGCGCTCAAGCTGCTGCACGCCAAGACCGGCGCGGCGCTCGCGCGCGACGTGTTCGGCGCGGACGACGAGATTTACAACGCGATCCTGTGGCACACGACGGGCAAGGCAAACATGACGTTACTTGAAAAGGTCATCTACCTTGCCGATTACATCGAGCCGAACCGCGACTTCGACGGCGTGGAGGACCTCCGCAAGGTCGTGTGGGAGGATCTGGACAAGGGCCTTGAAATGGGCCTTGCCATGACCGTGGAGGAAATGGAGCAGATGGGCAACCCCGTTCACCATAACACGCTGCAAGCGCTGGAGTATCTGAGAGGACATACCCATGAGTGATCAAAGAAAGATTTACGAGAGAGACAGGGAAGACCCCTATTACGAGGGGCGGCACACGCACCGGAAAGAGAGCTTTTTCGAGCGCAACTGCGACGAGGCCTGGGAGCAGGTCAAGGAGACCTTTTCCCACCCAGGGAGGCTCTTTGCCAAGGTGCTGCTCATCGCGCTGCTGTGCGGTGTGGTCGCCGGCGGCAGCTATCTGCTGAAAATCCGCGCGCCGGAGCTGCCGAGCAAGGACACTGACAGCAAGAATAACAATAGTGAGCAGATCGACGATATCGACTATGGCGACGGCGTGCGCCCGAAGGCGGGCGGCGAGCGAAAGAGCAAGGATTTCTACACCGTGCTCATTCTCGGCCGCGATACGGGCGGCGGCGGCAACACCGACACGATGCTGCTCGCGAGCTATGACGTGACGAACCAGAAGGCGACCGTCATGTCCATCCCGCGCGACACGATGGTCAACGTCCCGTGGGATATCAAGCGTATCAACTCCGTCTACAACTACTACGGCGGGGGCGAAAAGGGCATCAAGGCGCTCTATAAGGAGATCGCCCAGCTCGTCGGCTTTGAACCGGACTATCAGGTCGTTGTCGAATGGGACGCCGTCGGCGAGATCGTGAAGGCCATGGGCGGCGTCTATTACGATGTGCCGCGCAACATGAACTACGACGACCCCTATCAGGACCTGCACATCCACCAGACGAAGGGTTACCGGCTTCTCAGCGGCAGCGACGTGATGCAGGTGCTGCGTTACCGCCACGACACCGACTCGCGCTACGGCTACGCCGACGGTGACCTTGGCCGCATCAAGACGCAGCAGTCGCTTTTAAAGGCGATGATCGAGCAGCTTTTGCAGCTCAAGAACGTGACGAAGATCGGCGACTTTGCCCGCGTGGTGAAAAACAACGTTACCTCCGACCTGACGTTTGAGGAAATGCTGTGGTTCGGCTCGCAGGCCGTCATGGGCGGGCTCAAGATCGAGAATGTCAACTTCGTCACGATGCCGAACACGAACAAATCGTGTTACAGCCGCGTGTACCACAGGACGCAGTCTTACGTGACGCCGAACGCGCAGGAGCTGCTGGACCTCGTCAACAACGAGCTCAGCCCGTTTGTCGAGAAGTTCACGATGCGCGACCTTGACATCATGTCTGTCAACTCGGATGGCTCGGTGTCCTCGTCCACGGGACATGTGGAGGACAGCAAGGCCGCCCAGCCGCAGAACCACCATTCCTCCTCCGGCTCACAGACCGGCACAGGGGACAGCGGCACGACGACCGATCCGGGTACGGCCACCGATCCCGGCAATACCGGCGACAACAGCGGCACGACGGTCGACCCCGGCAATACCGGTGACAACAGCGGCGGCACGACCGTTGATCCGGGCAACACGGGCGATGACAGCGGCACGACCACGCCAAGCGAGCCCGTCGACCCCGTGACGCCGACCGACCCGGGTACAGGCGAGAGCGGAACGACCGGCGACAACAGCGGCACGACCGGCAGCGACGAAATGCCGGAATGGCTGCGCCCGTAACGTAAAAGAATAAAAAAGATCAAAAACTCAAAATAAGAAAAGGAGACCCCTATGTTACCTTCCAGAGAATTGGCCGAGATTGCCGTCAAGGCACTCGACAGCAAAAAGGGTAAGGAGATCAGACTCATCCGCATCGACAAGATCACGACGCTCGCAGAGTACTTTGTCATCTGCACCGGTACGTCCAACACGCAGATCAACGCGCTGGGCGACGAGGTGGAAAAGGAGCTGACGCTCGCGGGCGAGGAACCGCTGCACCGCGAGGGCTATCGCGGCGGCACGTGGGTGCTGCTCGACTACGGCTGCGTGGTCGTGCACATCTTCAACGACGAGGCGCGCAAGTTCTATTCCCTCGAGCACCTGTGGGCCGACGGCGAGGAAGTCGACCTGAGCGCCATCCTGCCCCACGCCGAGGAAAAATAACGCTTGACAAGGCGGGACAAAACGCCTAAAATGGTCATGCTGAATTTATGCAAAACGCGATGACGGAGCAAAAAGACGCGTGATTTTCACCTGAAGAGAGCTGGCGGTCGGTGCGAGCCGGTGGGAGAATGCGCGTGGATGACTCACTCCCGAGCAGCCTGTCTGAAAGGGCAGGACGGTCCGCCCCCGTTACGGGCAAGGCTATGAAGCCGCTGAGGGCTCACGGGAAACCGTGCGCTGAATCAGGGTGGTATCGCGTAATGTGTTCGTTACGTCCCTGACCGTTTGAAAAACGGTCAGGGACTTTTTTTCGCGTCAAAATACTATTTCACATAAAGGAGAAGATCCATGAAGTACGATTTCGCAGCCATTGAGAAAAAATGGCAGGACAAGTGGGAGCAGGTAAAGCCCTACGCCGCCGTGACGGGGGACAAGCGCCCCAAGTTCTACGGCCTGATCGAATTCCCGTACCCCTCCGCCGCGGGTCTGCACGTCGGCCACCCGCGCCCGTTCACGGCGATGGACATCATCTGCCGCAAAAAGCGCATGCAGGGCTACAATGTCTTGAACCCCATCGGCTTTGACGCCTTCGGCCTGCCGACGGAGAACTTTGCCATCAAGAACCACATCCATCCCGCCATCGTCACGCAGCAGAACATCAAGAACTTCACCCGTCAGCTCAAGATGCTCGGCTACGGCTTCGACTGGGACCGCGTGATCGACACGACCGACCCGCAGTATTATAAGTGGACGCAGTGGATCTTCCTCCAGCTGTTCAAGCACGACCTTGCCTACAAAACGACGATGCCCGTCAACTGGTGCACGAGCTGCAAGTGTGTGCTGGCCAACGAAGAGGTCGTCGAGGGCGTGTGCGAGCGCTGCGGCGCACCCGTTATCCGCAAGGAAAAGAGCCAGTGGATGCTGCGCATCACGAAGTATGCCGACCGCCTCATCGACGATCTCGACGACGTCGACTACATCGAGCGCGTGAAGACGCAGCAGCGCAACTGGATCGGCCGCTCCACCGGTACCGAGGTCACGTTCAAGACCAACACCGAGGATGATATCACCGTTTACACCACCCGTGTCGATACGCTGTTCGGCGTGACGTACACGGTCATCTCTCCCGAGCACCCGCTGCTCAAGAAGTGGAAGGGCATCATCAAGAACTGGGACGAGGTCGAGGCCTATCAGGCCGCCGCCGCCCGCAAGAGCGACTTTGAGCGCGGCGAGCTCAACAAGGATAAGACCGGCGTTCGCCTCGACGGCATTGAAGTCATCAACCCCGCGACCGGCAAGGTCGTGCCGATGTTTGTTTCGGACTACGTTTTGATGGGCTACGGCACCGGCATCGTCATGGGCGTTCCGGGCCACGACCAGCGCGACTGGGACTTCGCCAAGGCGTTCGGCCTGCCCATCGTTGAGGTCGTCGAGGGCGGCGACATCACGAAGGAGGCCTTCACGCTCAAGGATGACACCGGCATCATGGTCAACTCCGGCTTCTTAAACGGTATGACCGTCAAGGAGGCTATCCCCGCGATGAAGAAGTACGCCGTCGAGCAGGGATGGGGCCATGAAAAGGTCAACTACAAGCTGCGCGACTGGGTCTTCTCCCGCCAGCGCTACTGGGGCGAGCCCATCCCCCTCGTCAACTGCCCGAAGTGCGGCTGGGTGCCCGTACCCGAAGAGGAGCTTCCGCTCGTTCTGCCGCAGGTGGACAGCTACGAGCTGACCGACGACGGCGAGAGCCCGCTCTCCAAGATGACCGACTGGGTCAATACCAAGTGCCCCAAGTGCGGAGGCCCCGCCAAGCGCGAGACCGACACCATGCCCCAGTGGGCCGGCTCTTCGTGGTACTTCCTGCGCTATATGGACCCGCACAACGACCACGCGCCCGTCTCCCACGAGGCGGAGAACTACTGGGGCCCCGTGGACTGGTACAACGGCGGCATGGAGCACACCACGCTGCACCTTCTCTACTCCCGCTTCTGGCACAAGTTCCTCTACGACATCGGCGTTGTCCACACGAAGGAGCCCTATGCCAAGCGCACGAGCCACGGCATGATTCTGGGTCAGAACCCGCACTACGTCGGCAACGTCTCCACGCAGGAGGAGAAGGACGCGCTGATCGCCAAGTACGGCAATCAGGCGCTGCGCCCGGCGGTCAAGATGAGCAAGTCCCTCGGCAACGTCGTCAACCCCGACGATGTCGTCAAGGCTTACGGCGCGGACACGATGCGCCTTTATATCATGTTCATCGGCGATTTTGAAAAGGTCGCCACCTGGTCGGACGATGCCGTCAAGGGCTGCAAGCGCTTCTTAGACCGCGTGTGGAACCTCGCCGATCAGGTGACGGAGGAAGATGGTGTTTCCGAAAAGAACGCGCCCATCGTCCACAAGACCATCAAGAAGGTCACGGACGATATTGACACGCTGAAGATGAACACCGCCATCGCCGCCCTCATGGCTATGGTCAACGAGTTCTATTCGAACGGTCTCAGCCGCGGCGACTTTGAAGCGCTGCTGCTCATGCTCTCTCCGTTCGCGCCCCACATGGTCGAAGAACTCTGGGAGCAGAAGGGCTTTGCCGCCAAGTACGAGGGCAAGATGGCGATGCAGTGCGCGTGGCCGGAATATGACGAGAGCAAGACCGTCGCCTCCTCCGTTGAGATGGCCGTTCAGGTCAGCGGCAAGTTCAAGGGCACGATCATCGTCCCCGTGGACAGCGATCAGGATACTGTTGTCGAAGCGGCGAAGGCGAGCGAGAAGGTCGCCAAGGCCATCGCCGGCATGCAGATCGTCAAGGTCATTCACGTCAAGAACAAGCTCGTCAACCTGATCGTGAAGCCCTGCTGAGCGGAATTTCGGATTTTTTCAAAAATATGAGGAAAGATTATTGACAAGCCGTGATTTTTCTCATATAATACCACCGTTAGTCATGTGAATGACTCTTAAAGAGCGCCCAGGATCAAGCCGGGTGTATCGGAGGGAGGGAAAACATAAATGTCCGAGATCCACGTCAAGGAAGGCGAATCTCTCGACAGCGCGCTCAAGCGCTTTAAGAGAAGCTGCGCCAAGGCCGGTATCGTGGCGGAGGTCCGCAAGAGAGAGTGCTATGAGAGCCCCAGTGTCAAGCGCCGCAAGAAGAGCGAGGCCGCCCGTAAGAACCGCAACAAGCGTTATTACTAATTAGTTCAGAAAAAGACCTGCCACAGATGTGGCGGGTCTTTTTTACACCCTTTTCCAAAGGGGTGCCCTGATTTTCCCGCGCGAGCGCGGGAGGGGGAGAGGCGTGCGCGCGGCACCAAAGGGGGTATTCTCTTTCCGAAGAGAATACCCCCTTTGAATCCCCCAGAGAAAGGCGAGGGGAGTCCCCCTCGACCCCGACATTGCGGGATTGTAGCTCGAAGAGCTGCGCGGCCTGCGGAATCAGGTGCGGTGTACATGGCTTCGCCATGAATCCCTGCGAGTCGCGACCTGACAGCAACCGCGCCTTACTGTCGTGAGGCGCGAGTGACGTTTGCTCGGCGGCAGACTGCTTGCGAAATAGCGGCATTGCTGCGCTCGCCGCATTGTGGAGTACCCTGATAGACGGGAATTACTGTGCACTTCTACAAGATGGGCAGAGCGGCACCCGCAAGGGGTGTGCCGCATCCGTAA
>ENA-UOJQ01002133-UOJQ01002133.1-human-gut-metagenome-genome-assembly--contig:-P63-NODE-2133-length-12989-cov-6.122313_pt1 | contig 12989 bp, 8 predicted proteins | sample MGYA00242352_ERZ723899 | MGnify/ENA metagenome assembly ERZ723899 | reverse complement strand
GCACACGACGACGACGGCCGCTATCGGGACAGTTTGGCCGATTACAATGACCGTCTGGCGGCGGCACAGAGCGCGGCACGGAGGGCATACAGCGGCAGCGGATACGCCGGCACGACAAGCATTGACCGGCTGAAAAGCCGCAGCGGCAACGGTGGCTCCGGCGGCAGCGACAACGCGAGATACAGCAGCAGCACGGCACTGAACCTGGCCACCACCAACGCAAGGACCACCAGCGGTCAGGTGATGGCGCTGGAGGCTATGTACGAAAACGGGAACATCACAAAGAAGCAGTACAGCGATCTGGTATACGCCGTGAAGAACCCGGGGAAATAAGGAGGGCGCGATGGGCTGGAAGGAGACATTTCAGAAGAAAATGAAAGCTGCGGGGATGGAAAACGACATCCCCGCAGCAAGCCGGACAAACCGCAATACAGACAGCGGTGGGTGGCAGGATAAGTTTCGCAGCAAAATGGAAGCTGCCGGCATGGGCGGCGACATTATCCGCACCGGCGGCAGAACGGCGGCGGATGTAGCGCCCAGCACCTATAAGCCGGACACGTCTATGCTGGTTACGCCGAGCGTGCCTGCGGGGAACACAACAAGTGCGGCGGGGAAATATAACGTTGGGCGGGGGCTGGCAAAGGCCGGACAAATGGGCCTGACACAGATCGCCAAAGTGGGCAGCTCCGCCGGCGCATGGATAGAGAACCTGCTGGGTGATTTTGCCCGGGAGGGCTCCAACGGCTACTGGGACCCGGACACCAGCAACTGGCTTTTCAACCGCTGGAACCGGGCTATTGACGCGGAGGCGCAGGGCGTGCAGCAGCGGTACGCGGAAAACACGGCACGCGGCGGGAAAGCGGCGCAGGTTTTTGAAGACCTGGGTGCGGCGACGGTGGCGGCGGTGCCGCAAGCCATTGCGGCGCTGTTGACCGGCGGCGCCAGCACGGCGGCGCAGGCAGGCGCACTGGCGGAAAACGCGGCGGCTTCCTCCGGGTTGGTCAACACCATTTCCCGCAGTATGCGAGCAATGGCGAAAGACCCGAACTTCCAGCTCTCCTTTGCACAGGTATTTGGCCCCGGCTATGAGCAGGCAAAGGCGGACGGCGCGGATGACTTCCGGGCTTCCGTGTACGCCATCGGCAACGGACTGATGAACGCCGCCGTGGAAGTGGGCGGCGGTATCCAGACACTGCCCCGTGAATTGCAGAACGGCGGAAACGCATGGAAAACATGGGTGGACGCCATGCTGGACGAGGGCAAGGAGGAAGTGGTGCAGGGCGTGATCGAACGCGCCACGCAGAACGCCGTCTATGGACGGGACAACCCCCTTGTCGGTATCGGCAACGGCGCCATTTTCGACCCGGCGGCAGCGGCGGAGGAATTTGCCGGCGGCGCTGTGGTTGGCGGTATTCTGGGCGGTGGGCAGATGGGCGTGAACACCCTTGCCAACCGTGCGGCATACAACGCGGCCAGAGCGCAGTATGACCGGGACGTGCGGCAGAACACCGCGCCGGAGATGGACGGCAGGACGGCGGAGGCTGTGGAGGCGGTGACTCGTGGCGAGACGATCACCGGCAACCAGGCGGCGGCTATTGCACGGGACCCGGTGGCCGTGGAGACGCTGGAGGCCAGCACCGGGGTAAAGCTGGACACGGAAAAGCCCATCAGCCAGCTCAAACGTGAAATTATCGCCCTTGCAAGCCGCGAGACAGCGCAGGAGCAGACGCAGCGCACCACGGCTATCCCCCAGACGCAGAAACGCGCACAGAAAGCCGTGGGCGGCTTTATGGAGGCGGGGCAGAGAGCGTATCAGCAGGTGCGTGAGACAAGTGGCAGCGACGCGGAGGTGTACGCAGGCTTTTCCGCCATGTACAACGCGGGACTGAACGGCGTTGAGGCGGAAAAGGCCAAGGGAAAGTACGCGGCGATGCTGACGCCGGAGCAGCGGTACACGGCGTACAACGCGGGGCTGGAGGACGCCAGGGCGCAGGTGGCACGAGAAAATGCGGATGTAGCATCCGTGACCACCACGGCGGGGGCAGGTCTGGCGGACAACGCCTACAGCCGGTACATCATCGCCAAAGACAAGGGCGCGGCCTCGACGCTGAACACCATCGGCAAGAAGCTGGGCGTGCGGATCGAGTTCGTGGACAGCATTATGGATGGGCAGGCAAACGGCCAGTACATCAGGGAGAAAAACCTGATCCAGATCGCGGCGGACAGCACGAACCCCATCTATGAGGTGGCGGGGCACGAGGTCACCCACCGGATGCAGGACCTGTCCCCCAACGAGTACCGGGCGTTCCGGCAGGCTGCGATAGAGTACCGCATGCGGGAGAACGGCGCGGACACGGAAACGGAGGTCGTGCAGCGGTACATGGAGGCGGCAGAGAGAGCCGGCGTAACGCTGATGCAGGACGAGGTGATGGACGAGATCGCCGCGGACTTCGCTGGGCGGATGATCGAGGACACGGATCTGTTCGCACAGTTTGCCAAGGGCAACCGCACGGCGGCGCAGAAGCTGTTGGACGGGCTAAAGGAATTTATTGCCAAAGTCAAGGCTATGTTCACCGGCAAGGCAAGAGACAACGCGGCGATGGATGCCTACGGCAAGACCTTCGGAGAGCTGGAGGACATTGCGCAGAAGTGGCAGGCGGCCTTTGACGCGGCGGAGCGGCAGGCGGAGAAAGCAAAAACCGCCGCCGGTGAGGGCGACGGTGTAAAATACAGCCTGAAAAACACTTCCGATAAAACAGTTGTCAGCATCAAACAGCAGATCGCCAACGCCAGTAAAACGCTGAATGATACGGAGCCGGTAGTGCAAAAGAACGTTTCTGAAATTTTCAGTGAAATGAATATTAAGCAGAAACGGGCGTGGGCGGAAAAGGAAGCGCTGAAATACGGAAACCGCGTAGACAGGCAGGGATATGGAGAAATTGAAGTAAGCCGCAAAGATGTAAACAGCGCGCTTAATTATCTGCAGAGCGACGGAGAAATCGCGGCGTTTGCGGCCCTACCTTATGTGCTCAAGCGCGGAAAAGAAATTTACCGCGAGGCTGACCATAAGGGGCGTGGATATAGCACAGTTACTTTCGCAGCGCCTGTTGTTATAAACGGGGTGCGGGGGAATATGGCGGTCGTAGTAAGAGAGACCAGCAAAAACCATTACGATATGCACCGCATTGTTATGCCGGATGGTTCTGCGTTTACATTTGCGGAAAAAACAAACGCAGAAACCGGACCGACTGCGGCCACATCCAGTACGGACGCGCTCACACAGCCCACGGCTTCTACGTCTAAGAACAGTATACCCGCCGATGGCGAGAATGTCAAGCCGCAATTTTCGCTGAAAGCGCCTGTGGAGGAAACAAAAAACCTGCTGGCGCTGCATAACCTGACAGAGAAGAACCTGCTGGATGCCGCAAAGCTTGGCGGGCTTCCTATGCCGAGTATTGCCATCGTAAAGGCAGACGAAGGCCACGGCGAGTACGGCGACATTTCGTTTGTGTTCAGCAAGGATACCATCGACCCGCAGCTGTTCCGCAGCAACAAGGTATACGGTTACGACGCATGGACACCAACTGCCCCGCGAATTGAATATGAGGTAAATGAGAAATCCGCCAAGAAAATCCACGACCTGTTTTACCGTATGGAGCGGTCGAAAGGCAGGAGCTTTGCAGACCCCTTATATTCTGCGGCAAACACGCTGGAGGACGAGCTGAACCGGAAGGGCGGCGTAGATAAAATCATCAGCTCAATGCGCGATGACCCGCGCGTGATGAACATTTATCTGGAAGATACCGGGCGGGGTGCGGTAGAAAACATAATGAAGCGCGAAGTCACACGCATGGATGACAACCAGCAGGAAATGGCATCGTTCCTGATCCGCGAATTGGGGGAGAGCACTGTAAACGATTTTCGCGCAAAGGGCGGCGAGTCGCCTATTGCGGCAAGAAAACTGTGGCACAAGGAACACGGCGAAGCGCTGAACGCCGCACTGCAAAAATACTACGAAAAGCTGGGGCTACCTTCAAAGGATGCGGCCGATGTGGTAAACGCAGAAACCGTTGCGGCAAAAATGCGGTATATGTTGGATACGCGGAAATATCTGGCCGGTAACACGGAAACTGTGACGGAAGAAGTGGACAGGGACGCCACCAACAAAGCTATCCGCGACAAGGTAAATCAGAAGGAGTACGAGCAATGGCTGGATGATCTGTTTGACGGTGTTGTAAAAAACGAGGGCATTTACAACGGGAAAGACTACTATACATCCTCCGGCAATCGCAGGAGTTTTTCGGCAACGCACTATGAGATCACGCTGGAAAACATTGTTAAGGCGATGAAGCAAGGCGATCAGAAGGGTGCCAACACATTCTTTGGTGGCCAGGCAATTTTGGGTGTTGCGTCAAAGGATTACGGCTCTATTGACGAGATCAAGGCCGACTCCGGGCGGCTGCAGAAAATGACCGAGGAAGAATACAGCGCTATCCGGCAGAAGTATTCTGAACGCCTTGCGGAGCTGACCAACGAGATCAAGGATCCTGCAGCAAGGAATGAGTTTATCGCATCGGACGATGCGGCGTCGGCTATTGTAGAGACGCTGCGTACAAAACGGACGGTGGCGGGAATTGATAAAGAGCTGCGGACATACCCCACGCTGCAAATCAAACCGGATACGGCGGAAAAAGTGCTGCAGCTGTATGAAGACATTTCCAATATGCCGACCGGGTATTTCGAGGCGAAGCCGCAAAGAGCCGTAGGTTTTGATGAGGTGTTGGCGGCAGTCATTCCTAACGACGCCAGCGCAGAGGTAAAGGCGGCGCTGGAAAACGCCGGTGTGCGGATGATCGAGTACGCAAGCGGAGACGAAAAAGCACGGCTGGATGCCGTGAACAGCGTAGAGGGGGCCAGATTTCAGCTGCGGAGCACAGCGGACATTGAACAGGAGGTGCGGGACCTGAAACGGGAGCGCACGGTACTGGCCAGCCGCAACCGCGCATTGGAGCAGCGGGTGCAGGAGCTGAAGGGCGAAATGCGCATCAGTAAGGAGCCCTCTGTGGTGCAGCGGGACGTGAAAAAGCTGGGGCGCGAGACCATCCGCAAGTACGGCAGCGACGTGAAATACGGAGACATTCAGGCCGACATGGAGGCGCTGGGCAAGGCTGTGATGAAGAAAGACGTGAGCATGGCCGACCTGATGCCCTACGCCAGAAACGCGGCGACGGCCATCGTGGACAACACGACGGAGCTGACGGAGCACGGCGCGGAGCTGCTGGAGATCAAAGATTACCTGAAGCGGCAGAAGATCCTTTTCAACGGGGAGATGGACCACTACAACGAGTTCCGCAAGCGGTACATGGGAACGCTGAAGCTGAACAAGTCGGAGGGCTTGCCGGTGGACATCATGTACGAGGAAATGACGGAGATGTTCGGCGAGGGCTATTTCCCCAGCGACGTGTATACCGAGGCGGACAAGCTGCAGCAGATCGCGGATGTGCTGGACAGCATGGACAGCATTTATGAAAACCCCTTTGACAGCTACCGTGACGCAGCCATTCAGGAGATCGCCAACGACATCATTGACGGCATGATCTCTGACCAGGTGCGGCAGAAGAAGACCTTTGCCGACCGGCGGGAGCTGGAGAAGCAGGAGGCCGTGGGACGGGTGCGTGAAATGCTGACAAAGGAGCGGGAAAAGCGCCGGGACATGGTAAAGCGGATGCGCCGGGAGTACAGCGAGAAGACCCAGAAGGGCCGGGAGAAGCGGTACGCCGCAGAGATGCGTGCAAAGATCGCCAGACACACGGGCCCTTTGTCCGAAAAGCTGCTGCGCCCCACGGACAAAAAGCACATCCCGGAGGAGCTGCGCGTGGTGGTGGCCGATCTGCTGCGGAACATCAACCTGGAGAGCGCATACAGCTACGACGAGAACGGACGGCTGCGGAAAAACGCCGGCGGCGACCCGACCCGACGGACGCAGGAGGCCGTGAAACTGAAAAAGGCATACGAGGACATCATTGCCCGTGAGGCGAACATGGTGGTGGACCCCGATTTGCTGGACAGCGGCGGGCTGCTGGACAGTCTGGCGGCGCTGGGCGGAAAGCGTATCGCCGACATGAACGTGACGGAGCTGGAGACCGTGTGGAACGCGGTGCGGGCCATCGAGGCCACGCTGACCAGCTACGACCGGACGCTGGCGAACCAGAAGTACGCACGGACCAGCGAGTGGGCGGACAGCCTTATGATGGGCAGCATGAGCCGGAAGCGGCGGAACCGAAAGATCTCGCTGGATATGGCGGACCCGTATACGTTCTTCTCCGCCTACGGAGACGGCGGCATGCAGGTATACCGGACGCTGCGGAACGCGCAGGACCGGGAGCACGTGATGCTGACGGAGCTGCGGGACGCGGCTAAAAAGTTCCTGGATGCGGACGTGTACAAAAACCGCTTTGAACGGCACACGTTCACCACAAGCCGTGGCGTGGAGCTGACGCTGACCAACGAGCAGATCATGAACCTGTACAACCTGGCAAAGCGCGGTGAGCAGGCCATGAACCACCTGATGGTGGGCGGCATCGTGCAGCCGGAGATCAAGCGGGACGGCAAACTGAAAGCCATCCCCCGCGGGACGGAGAACATCCTGCTGACGCTGGAGGACGTCAGGGCCATCACCTCCGTGCTGACACCGGAGCAGATCAAGGTGGCGGACGGATTGCAGAAGTTGGCCAGCACGAAGCTGGCGGAGTGGGGCAACGAGGCCAGCATGACGGTGTACGGCTACCGCAAGTTCATGGAGGCGCACTACTGGCCCATCACGCCGGCGAAGGAGGCCACGGCATCCAGTGTGGAGAAGGGACCGGACATCGCCAGAGAGATCAAGAATATGGGCAGCGCGAAGGCCCTGACGCCCAACGCCAGCAACGCGCTGGACATCGGCGGCGTGTACGACGTGTTCGCGCAGAACGCCAGCGACATGATCAAGTACGCCACGCTGCTGGCCCCGATGGAGGACATCAACCGGCTGTACAACTACCGGTACCGGGACAGCATGGGCAATCTGACCGGGAAGAACGTGCGGCAGGTGCTGTCCAGCGTGTACGGCGACGCGGCGCAGAGCTACTGGCGAAACCTGATGCGGGATGTGCAGAACGGCATGGTGAAGAACGCCAGCGCCACCACAAGGGCCGTGGAGCGCATTGTGGGCAACACAAAGGGCGCTGCTGTGGGTGCTAACCTGCGCGTGGTCATCCAGCAGCCCACGGCGTACTTCCGGGCGGCAGTGGTGCTGGAACCGGAAAACATGGTGAAGGGACTGGGCAACGGCGTGACCAAAGGCAACGGATGGGACAAGGCCCGGAAGTGGGCGCCCATTGCGGGCATTAAGGACACGTCCGGCTTTGACCAGGGCAGCCGGTACACCATCGCGCGGGAGGTATACGGCACGGACGGCAGCTTTATGGAGTGGCTGAGCGACAAGAGTATGTCACTGGCCGGGAAAGCCGATGCGATGACGTGGGGCAAGATCTGGAACGCCTGCGAATGGCAGGTGGCGGCGGACACAAGTCTGGAGGTTGGCAGCGATGCCTACTATCAGCAGGTGGCGGAGGTGTTCACGGATGTGATCGACCAGACGCAGGTGGTGGACGGCATCATGCAGCGGACGCAGATCATGCGGGACAGCGACGCGCTGACGCGGCAGGCCACGTCCTTTATGGGTGAGCCGCTGAAAAGCCTGAATATCCTGATGCGGTCCTACGACGCATGGGTGTATGAAACGAACCCGCAGAAGCGCAGCAAGGCGCTGAAGCAGCTGAAGCGGGCCGTGGGCGCCCTGCTGGTAACGGACGTGGTGAACGCGCTGGCACAGTCCATCGTGGACGGCCTGCGGGACGACGACAAGGACAAGAAGTACTGGGAGCGCGTTCTGGAAGCCTTTACCGGCATTACAGGGGAGGAAAAGGACTTTGGCGAGGCTGTCAAGAACATCACGCTGCAGGGCAATGTGAAGGGCAATATCACGCTGGTGGGCCGTATCCCCTACGCCAAAGACATTATCTCCATTCTGCAGGGCTACACCGTAGACCGCATGGATGCCGGCGCGGTGGACGACATCGTAAGGGCCACCAAGTCCATGATCTCCAGCGCCAACGGACAGGGCAAAAAAACGGCGGCGTACAACGTCAAGCAGTTCCTGACCGTGGTCAGCAAAATCTTTGGCGTCAGTGTGGCGAACCTGGGACGGGATACCTGGGCCATTGCCAGAAGTATTGCCAGCGAGATAGGGAATGTGCGGCTGATGTTCGAGATGGAAAAGGCCATCTACCGCATGGACAAGAGCGCCGGGAACCGGAAAACGTGGTGCGAGCTGCTGTACCGGGCGCAGAAAGAAAGGGACACCGAAACGGCGCGTCTGATCTACAGGGAGATGCTGGCGCACGGCTATGAGGAGGCGGACGTGCGGCAGGGCGTGGAGGCCATTATGAAGCAGGAGCAGGGCGTAAACTCTGTGAAAGAACTGAGAAACCGGTGGATGGCACCGTAAAACAAAGAAAGGAGCAACGGGCGATAGGCGCAACCATCCTATGGCACCATCCCGCCGCAAGGCGGTCCGCAGGCCTGCGTAAGCAGGATGAACCAGCAGCACAGGGAAATCCGCGCCATGCTGAAGGGCATGGCACCCAAAAGGGCTATCGCATGGATCCAATCTTTTGAGTTACCACAAGAGGAAGCCCAGTGTATCGCGGAGTGCGATGTGCGGCGTCGCAGCTGCGTGGAGCAGGCATTTTGCATGAACGTGTCTGTGGACGTGGTAAAACGATGCCGGCGAAGGGCATACCGGAAAATTGCAGACGGGCTGAACGCAGAAAAAAGCCACACCTGAAAAGGTGTGGCTTTTTATTTGCCGCCGAAAGGGGGACGGCGGCGTGTGTTGGGGGGGTAACCTGATTATACGGCGAAATAAATAAAAACGCAATAGAGACGCACTGATTTTTAACGCGCACTTATCAGCCACTTTATCGCCACTTTGAAATGGGCATATCCCTGTATGCTTACAGTAAAGAGAGGTGGTCGTGATGTTCGTGCGCTATAACCCAAACCCGGCGGGGAAAAACGTGGGGGATTGCCCGGTTAGGGCCATCTGCAAGGCCACGGGGCAGGGATGGCATGAGACGTATGTGCAGCTTTGTATGCAGGGGCTGGCTTTGGCGGATATGCCCAGTGCCAACAATGTATGGGGCGCGTATCTGAAAAAACTGGGGTTTAGGCGGCATATTATCCCGGAGGATTACCCGGACAGCTATTCCGTGGGTGACTTCGCAAGAGAGCACCCGCGTGGTACATATCTTCTGGCGCTGGCGTCCCACGTGGTGTGCGTGATAGACGGAGACTGGCATGACACGTGGGACTCCGGGGCCGAAACACCATTGTATTTTTGGGAAAGGACGGATGAGGAATGAACTATCCCTATTACGGAAACCCCTATATGCCGCCGATGCCGGACAACCTCGGCCAGCTCAGGCAGCAGCAGATGATGCCCCAGCAGATGCCGCAGATGCAGAACCCTATACCGCAGAGCGGCGTGCAATGGGTATCGGGCGAGCAGGAGGCCAGGAGCTGGATGGTGGCACCTAACGCAGCGGTGGCCCTTTGGGACAGCACGGCACCCACGGTGTACCTGAAGCAGGCCGACGCCAGCGGTAAGCCGACGCTGAAGGTATACGACCTTGTGGAGCGGATTGCAAACGCGCCTGACGCAAAAAAGGACCCAGGGGCGCTATATGTGACCCGGTCCGAGCTGGACAAGCTGGCGGCCATTGTGGCCGAAATGAAGGCCAAGAAGAAGCGCAAGGTGGAGGAGGAAGAGGACGATGAGTAATCCGTTTTATCAAGCGATGGGCGGGAACGTGAACCCGCTGGGGAATTTTGGACAGCTGGTGCAGAAGTTCCAGCAGTTCAAAACGAGCTTTCAGGGCGACCCGAAAGCAGAGGTAGAGAAGATGCTGCAGAGCGGCGCACTGACGCAGGAGCAGCTGAACCGGGCACAGGCGATGGCGCGGCAATTCCAAAACCTTTTGTGATCAATATCGTGGCCACGATTTGATGAAATACATCTTTATCCGAAAGGAGTGACGACAATGGCAATTACTGACGGCGGTCCCACCATGACCATGCCTGTGGCCCCTACCGGCATGATGGGCGGCGGCTTCGGCGGCGAAAACGGATGGTGGGTCATCCTGTTTATCATCCTGCTGTTCGGCTGGGGTCGTAACGGCTACGGCAACAACAACGGCAGTGTGATGGACGGTTATGTGCTGACTTCTGACTTCGCCAGCGTTGAGCGCAAGCTGGACGCGGTGAATAACGGCATCTGCGACTCCACGTTTGCCCTGAACAACGCTATCAATGGAGGCTTTGCTACGGCAGAGCTGTCCCGCGCAAACCAGCAGGCGGCGCTGATGCAGCAGCTCAACGCCATGCAGATGCAGTCTCAGGAGTGCTGCTGCGAGAACAGGGCGGCTATCGCCCAGGTGCGGTACGACATGGCGACGCAGGCCTGCGACACCCGCAACACCGTGCAGACGGCGGCCCGCGACATCGTGGAGAACGCGAACGCCAATTCCCGTGCGATTTTGGACTTCCTGACGCAGAGCAAGCTGCAGGATCTTCAGAGCGCCAATCAGGAACTGCGCCTTGCCGCATCTCAGGCTGCGCAGAACAACTACCTGATCTCCCAGCTGCGGCCCACACCCATTCCCAGTTACCCGTCTTGCAACCCGTGGGCAAGCGGCAGTTATACCGGCTGCTGCGGCTGCTGACAACTGCATAGCATTAGCTGTTCGGAATTTCCGAACTGTTCAGCCCCGTGCTGATACTGACACCAACGCGGCGGGGCAATAGCTCCGCCGCTGTATTTTGAAAGGAGTGATTATTTTGGCCGAGTTTACCAACGCCAATATCGTGACTGTGGCCGCAGGGCAGAATGTGCCTCTGACGGAAACCGCGGTCAACAGCAAGCCGTGCATTGTACACCGTGAGGGTGCCGGGGTGGTGACGCTGCGCGGACTGACGAACCAGTGCAGAGCGCTGTACAAAGTCACTTACGGCGGCAACATCGCCATTCCCACCGGCGGCACCGTGGGAGCCATCACCGCCGCGCTGGCCGTCAACGGCGAGGCGCTGACCAGCGCCACAGCGACGGTGACGCCTGCTGCCGTGGAAAACTATTTCAATATCTACGTTTCCGCACAGGTGTGCGTGCCGAAGGGCTGCTGCCTGACGGTCGCCATGAAGAACACCAGTACGCAGGCGGTCAGCTTTGCCAACAGCAATCTGACCGTTGAGAGAATTGCGTGAGAGGAGGGACGACATGAACATGAAGGAACTTTTCGGCATCCGCGAGATGCTGTGTGACGAGCTTTCCGAGTATGCCGGCAAGCAGGAGATGGGCACCGGTGAGCTGGACGTGATCCACAAGCTGACGGCCTCTATCAAGAACATTGATAAGATCGCCATGTTTGAGAGCGGCGGGTACAGCCGTGACGATGGGTATTCCCGTGAGGATGGGTATTCCCGCGGCGGCGACTGGGATGCGAGCATCCGTGGTACGTATGGGCGCGGCAGCTCGTACCGGCGCAAGAGAGACTCTATGGGCCGGTATAGCCGCGATGACGGGTATTCCCGCGACGGGCATGCCAAAGATGTGATCGAGCGCATGATGCAGGATACCGACGATCCCAACGTGAAAGAGGCGCTGCGGCAGTGCATGCACGTGGTGGAGAAGGGCTGACGTTGCTAACACGTTGCTAACAAAGCGGAAAACGGGCAAAAACAAAAAACCTCGGAACCCTTGTGGTTCCGAGGTTTTCATGGTGCGCGGTACAGGACTCGAACCTGTGACCCCATGCACGTCAAGCATGTGCTCTACCAGCTGAGCTAACCGCGCAGACAACGATAGTATATTACCCTATCAGCCCCGGTTTGTCAACACTTTTCTTGCCTTTCCCGCGGAAATTTGCTATACTCACGGGGAAAGACTGTGAAAAGGGGATGATCCCATGGAAAAGATCGCGCTGGTGACCGGCTCCTCCCGGGGCATCGGACGGGCGGTGGCCCGCCGCTTGGCCGCCGAGGGCTACGCCGTGTGCGTCAACTACCGGGAACGGCAGGACTGTGCCATGTCGCTGGTGGCGGAGATCAGCGCCGCCGGCGGCCGCGCCATGGCCGTGCAGGCGGACGTGGCGCACCGGGTACAGGTGAACGAGATGGTGCGGCGGGTGGAGGGCGAGCTCGGCCCCGTGTCGCTGCTGGTGAACAATGCGGGCGTGGCGGGACAGGCGCTGTTCCAGGACATCACCGACGCCCTGTGGCACCGCTATTTCGCCGTGAACGTGGACGGGGCGTTCCACACCATACAGGCGGTGCTGCCCCATATGCTCCACGAGCACGCCGGGTGCATCGTCAACGTGTCCTCCATCTGGGGCCTGCGTGGTGCCAGCTGCGAGGTGACGTACTCCGCCACCAAGGGCGCGCTGATCGCGCTGACCCGTTCCCTGGCGTCGGAGCTGGCGCCCACGGGCATCCGGGTCAACTGCGTTGCGCCGGGTGTCATTAAGACCGATATGCTGGACGCGCTGCCGCCGGAGGTACTCCCCCAGCTGGCGCAGGAGACGCCGCTGGGCCGCCTGGGTACGCCGGAGGACATCGCCGCCGCTGTCAGCTTCCTGGCGGACGAAAAGGCGTCGTTCATCACCGGGCAGGGGCCCACCTGCGCCGGAGGATTTATATTGTAGGGGACAGAACTGAAGCCCGCCTCGGACGAGGCGGGCTGCTTCGTTATATATGTCCCTCCGGGAGGGGTTGGGCATGGAGCATCACCCGGCCGAAGCAGGTCAGGCTGCGGCCGCTGCCCCGGTGGAATATCACGTCCATATCCGCGCGCTCCGTTCCCGCGGCCATTGGCCGCGTATACAAATCCGGCCCCA
>ENA-UOJQ01002128-UOJQ01002128.1-human-gut-metagenome-genome-assembly--contig:-P63-NODE-2128-length-13033-cov-93.473262_pt1 | contig 13033 bp, 12 predicted proteins | sample MGYA00242352_ERZ723899 | MGnify/ENA metagenome assembly ERZ723899 | reverse complement strand
TCTCCGTGTGGAAATAGAGCAAACCATTATGCGTGTAGATACCTTTCAGCAGATACTGGATACCGAAACGCTTGCAGCCGATGTGCTTCACCTCGCGCTTGTTCTGCTTGTGGATGGATTTCATGATAAGGCGCACCAGCATCGGGCTTTCGCTGCCCAGTTCCTTCAGATAGATTTCCTGAGCATTGTTCGGGCGGTTCACCTTCTCGCTGTCATGGATGAAGTCGCACATCTCCACGTTGAGCAGCAGCGGTTCGGAGGCGTATTTCACGTTGAAGGTATAGAAACTCCCGTCCTCCGTTATCACGGACATATTGGTTTCGTTCGGGAAGTTCCTCACGGTAGCCTTCACGCGGATGACATTCTCCGCTCCGTCGGCTTTGCCCGCAATCAGGTCGGGCGAGCCTAAATCGACGTAGCGCACCTCCGAGGGGAAAATGACGTGGACGGTCTTGTCGTAGGTCACTTCCAAGCCGTGCGGAGGGACCATGCGGTCGAAAGTCAGCTTCTTTGTCAGCCCGTGATACAGGTCGCCGTCCGCCTCTTTCTGCGGATAGACCTCCTTTGTCAAGGTCGGGTGTTGGCTTTGCCTTCCTCCTCCTTGCGAGGCATAGTCAAGCGAGCTTGCCTCTGCTCTCGCTTCGTTCGTCGGTTCACTTCCGTTGTCCGCTCCAACGGTTACGTTCTCCTGCGCGTTGGCAGTTGCGATGCCCATAGCGAGGGCAAACATGATGATTACTTTTCTCATTTTACTTTGGATTTAGTGGTAAATAAAAATAGTTGTGATTGATTTCTTTCAGTTGTTGATTGTTGTTATTTGCCGTCAGTTCCTGTCCTGATAGAGCATGACCTTGTACCCGGCTTTCAGATGCACTTTGACGGTTCGCATCTTCTTGGCAATATACTGGCTCGTGCCTTGTATCAGCCCCTTGCCCAAATCGGAGGCGAGCTGCGCCCCGGCGTTGGTGGAGATATTGATGCTGCTGCCCAGCGAGCCGCCCATGTTGGCGGCAACCTCTCTGACAGCGTTCATTTCCATCGAATTGGGGATGAAGATGCCGGGCTGCCCGTCCGTGTCATACACCACCAACTCCACCGGGATAATAGTGCCGTCATATTCCAACGACGTGATTTCAATATCGAGCCGTTCGCCCTGAATCTTTGCCGTGCCGACAACCACTGCGTTGCGGGGGATTATTCTGTCCGCCACCGCCATCGGCTCTAATAGGCGCAATCTTACCGCCTGCCCGTCGGTCACGCTCTGCGCCCCATAGACACACGCCGATATGGTGTTCTTGTCCGATACGGTCGTAACGCCCACCGCCGTGTTGAAACTACGGTTGCGCTCCTGTGAGAAAGAAGCGACAAACTCGGCATTGCTCATCGGCTGTGAAAGCGAGGACACCACCTGATGCGCCACCTGCCTGACAGGTGCAGCCGTGTTCTTTCCGGCTTTCTGCACAGAGTAAGGCTCTGCCGCCTGTCCGACAGGTGACTGTGTGCAGTTCTGTCCACCCATGTACTTCGCAGCCAGCTCGTAGGACTTCTCCATGAGTGCCACTTGGTCATCCATAACGGATGCCTTGCCCTTCTCGCTTTCAAGTTCCGATTCCAGCGAGGAAATGCGTTCCAACAGCTCGTTCATCTCCGCATTGTCGTTCTTCGGCTGCTCGTAGAAATTGCCGAGCGTGGCATTGAGGTCGCGGTAAGCGGCTGCGGAGGAACGGATGGTATTCGGGGCGGAATTCACATTATCTTCCGTGCCACCGGGATTGGCAAGGTCGAAGTCCCTGCCGCTATCCGTTTCCGCCACCTCGCGGTCGAACATATCGCCCAGCTCCTGCATGGCGCGGCTGCGGTTTTCCTGCCGTTCCTCCATCGCCCCCTGTTCGTAGGCTTTCGCCTTGTCGCCGATGATCTGGCGGTTCGCCTTGTCAGCATCGGGCATTTCGATGTTGTAACCACCCGTTCCCGGTTGCTGCTCCTTGTCGGAAGACGGGGCGAATATCAGCCACATCGCCCCGATGAATACCAGCACCATAGCGGGCAGCACTATCATTTTCTGACGTTTCAGCCTTTGGGCTTCGGTCAGCGGCTTGCGCACCTTCTTAGGTTTCCCGTTGTCGGGTGCCGCCTTGTTTTCGTTCTTGGGTTCATTCTTCGTCTGTTCCATATAAATAAGGTGTTACGTTATGATTGTTATCCGTCTTCACGGACAGTTCCACCTGTCCGGCATGGTCTGTCACCATCCGGCTGCCGTCATTCCTGCCGATGTCATAGACGGCTTTGCCGAAGGTGTAGAGGGCAAGCATCGCGAAGGCGGCGAGCATCGCCAATACGATGCGTTTGCGTGTCTTCGGGGGCAAGCCGTCCAGATAGCCTTTGAGCCTTGCCACCAGCATTTTCTTTTTGTCGTGGAGCTTCCAGTACGCACGCCAAAATGATTTCCTGATTTTCTTCATGTCCGTTACCTTTTGATGGTTTGTAAATCCTTGTTCTCGATGATGGTGAATCCCTCGATGGTGAACCCGTTCGGGTTGTCGTCCGAACGGGACGAGTTCAAGAGGCGGCACGTGGTCACGAGGCTGCGCTCGGTGACGTTGCTCTGCCGGATGATCTTCTGCGTGGCGTAGGTCACGGCACGGTAGGGATAGCCGTTGAAGTCGCACACCACGCTGTCCACCTTCAGCACTTGGTTGATGTTCCCGGCGATGATGCGGTTGTAGTACCCTTTCTCGGCGAAGTCCGAATAGTAGTTGTACACGCTTTTGTCCGCTAATAGCAGGGCGCGTTTCACGTTATGCTCTATCGCGCTCTTTTCGGGCGAGAGCGTGAAGAACAGCTCGTGGAAGCGACGCACGTGTTCCCTTGCCTCCGCCGGACGGTTCTGCGACAAGTCCTGCGAGAGAGCCAGCATCAGCGACTTGCCGTTGTCCAGCACGTAAATCTTTTCCCGTTGCCGCTCCGCGAAGCGGTAGGAACTCCACACGCTCCATACCGTTATCACGGCGCACAGCGAGAGGAAGACGATACCGAACAGGCGTATCTGCCTGAACGATGATTCGATGTTTTTGAGTGACTTAAATTCCATTGTTGTTTATTCGTTTTTAATTGTCAGTTGATTATTTCAGCAGTTTCCCGGCACGTCCGACCATGTTGCCTGCGGCTGCACCCGCCACGCTGCCCGCCATGCTTCCGGCTCGTCCTGCCGTCTGGTTCACGTTGCGACCGTAGCTTCCCATGCCTCCGGCTTGGATAATCCAGCCTGCCACCGTCGGGATGGTGAAGTAGCCGATGATGCCGATTATCATGAAGACGATGTACACCCCGTCGCTCGAATCCAGCGAGAAGTTCGGGTCTGCCTGCATCCGTTCGATGTCGCTTTGCAGCATCAGCACCTGAATCTTCGCCAGTATGGTGCTGAACATGTCCGACACGGGCAGCCACAGATAGACCTGTATGTAGCGGCATATCCACTGCGTGAGCGTGCTTTGGAAGCCGTCCCACACCGATATGGCGAAGGCTATCGGACCGAGTATCGCCAGCACCACGAGGAAGAACGTGCGGATGGTGTCTATCACGAGGGCGGCGGCTTGGAACATCAGTTCCAGTATCTCGCGGAAGAAGTCGCGGATGCCCTTCTTCATGTTGTACATCCCGCGCTCGATATACATCCCCGCCATCGTCACCATGTCACCGGGTGACCAGCCCAGTTCCTCCAGCTGTTTGTCAAACTCCTCGTTCGACACAAGGTAGGCGGTTTCGGGGTTGCGCATCATCGCCTCGTATTCCAGTTTGTCTTTCTGCTCACGGTACTGGTTCATGTCCAGCGTTTCCGCCTCCAGCATCTTTGCCGTGCCCTGCACGACGGGCGACATGACACTGTTTATCGTGCCTAATACCACCGTCGGGAAGAACATGATGCACAAGCCTATCGCAAACGGGCGCAGCATGGGGAACACGTCTATCGGTTCGGCTCTCGCCAGCGACTGCCACACCCGGTAGGCGACATAGAACAGCGCGCCCAGTCCGGCGATGCCTTTCGCCACGCCCGCCATGTCCTCGCACAGCGGCATCATCTCGTCGTAGAGCGACCGCAGTATCTGGTGAAGGTTCTCGAAGTCCATAGGCTACCAGTATCTTTCGTTGGCACTGCCGTAGAGCCCCATCACACGGTCGAGGTCGTTTTTCTTCTTCGCCCGCAGGTAGCTCACGCTGATGTTCTTGTTGGTGTAGTAGCTCACGAGGTTGCGGTAACGCTTCATCTTGGAGTAGCAGCGTTCCACCACATCCATGCGCTCCTTGTCTGTCATGGAGAGCGTGGTGATGTTCACCACGTTCTTCAACTCCGTCAGCACATCGTTGGATTCCTCCAACAGCTTGGTGTAGCCGAAGGCGATGGCTCCGAGTTCCTCCATCGTGAAGTTGTCGTCACGCATCATCTTCTGGAAGCTGGTCACATAAGTGTCGGTGATGTCACCCACCATCAGGATGGTCTGCTGCACCTTGCGGGCGTCTTTTACCAGATTGTTCACGGATTTGAGGGCATCGTAATACTTCTTGCCTTGCTCGTAGATTTTCACCGTTTCCTGAAAGTTTTTTACCATATTTTGGGCGGTGGTCGAGGTATGCACCACGTTCTTGGAGGTGTTTACGATGCTCTGTGCGATGTTGGACGGGTCTATCACCGTCCACTGTGCGCTTGCCCTGCCTGCAAGTAGCAGGCACAGGCAGATAATAAGTGCTATTCTTGTTCTCATGTTACTTTGGATTTAGTGGTCGTTATCGTTATTGTTCGCTTATCGGATGGTCCGGTTTCGGGTTCACACGCACGTAGTCCCCGTTCGGAGAGAAAGTCAGGATGTCCGTTGCCTCGTTGTAGGACACGTCGATACGGAATCCGGTATTCATGAACAGGTTGCCGTTCTCCTCCTGCAAGAGATAAGTTTCCGGCTTGAGCCTGCGGCGGATGCCGCTCCGCTTAAATACCGTCACCTTATAGGCTTCGCCCTCCTTGTAGATAAGCACGTCGGGGTTGCCCTCCACGCTCTCCCAGTTTCCGCAAAGCAGGTCACGGCGGTTGTCCACGGTTTCGCAGGATTGCAGCATCATGACTGCCAGTCCGATTAAACACTTGCTGACTTGCAGCATTTTGATTCTTGATATACTCATACGCTTTTCTGTTTTTGTTGATGAATGATTCTGTTTTACTTGTTCTCTTTTTTGTCATTACTCTTTGTTTCTCCGTCTTTCGGCAAGCTGCCGGATGGCTGCTTCGATGTCGCCGCCCAGTTGTTCCGCCAGCCGGTACACCTCTACCTTTTCCGTTTCTTCGGTGGTATAGGCGAGGTATTCTTCCGCGCTCACTTCGGTGGCATAGACCGCAGACTGCGTGCCTCCCAAACCTATCCACACCTCCTTGTAGAGCCTCGACGGGTTGTTCGCCATGTTGATGGAGAGTATCTGCGACTTCTCCTTCTCCGTCAGACCCAACAGGGACTGTATGGCATCAAACTTGTTCATGTACTTCCGCTGGTCGAGGAGTATCTTGCAGTCGGAGTTGTTGATGATGCTCTCCTTGACCACAGGCGAGGAAATGATGTCGTCCACCTCCTGCGTCACCACGATGGCCTCCCCGTAATACTTGCGCACGGTCTTGTACATATAGCGCAGGTATTCAGCCATGTTCGCCGAAGACAACGCCTTCCAAGCCTCTTCCACTATCAGTTGTTTGCGCACGCCTTTCAATCGGCGCATCTTGTTGATGAAGGCTTCCATGATGATGATGGTCACCACAGGGAAAAGCTCGCGATTCTCCTTTATACTGTCAATCTCGAAGACGATGAACCGCTTGCCGAGCAGGTCGATGTTCTCCGTGGAGTTGAGCAGGAAGTCGTAGCGTCCGCCCCGGTAATACTGCCGCATGGTGGTGAGCATATTGTCGATGTTGAAGTCGGACTTCTCCACCTTTATCTCACGTTCCGCCAGTTCGCGGCGGTAGTCGTCGCGCATATACTCGTAGAAGGTGTTGAACGAGGGGACGATGCTCCTGTCAGCCCTGATACGCTCAATATAGGCGTTCACCGCACTGCCCAGTTCGCCGCTTTCCGTCTTCGTCACTTTGTCGTCCTCCGACTTCCAGAGCGTCAGCAGCAGCGTCTTGATGCTGTCCTTCTTCTCCACGTCGAACACATAGTCGTCGGTGTAGAACGGGTTGAACGAAATCGGTTTCTCCTCCGTGTAGGTGAAGTACACGCCGTCCGCCCCGTTTGTCTTGCGCCGGATCATCTCGCACAAGCCCTGATAGGAGTTTCCCGTGTCCACCAGTACCACGTGCGTACCCTGCTCGTAGTATTGCCTCACGAGGTGGTTCATAAAGAAGGATTTGCCGCTGCCCGAAGGACCCAACACGAACTTGTTGCGGTTGGTCGTGATACCCCGCTTCATCGGCAGGTCGCTGATGTCGAGGTGCAACGGTTTTCCCGTAAGCCTGTCCACCATCTTGATGCCGAAGGGCGAGAGCGAGCTGCGGTAGTTGGTTTCCTCTGTGAACAGGCACACCGCCTGTTCGATGAAGGTGTGGAAACTCTCTTCCGCCGGGAAGTCCGCCGCATTGCCGGGCATCGCCGCCCAGTAGAGTGTCGGGCAGTCGATGGTGTTGTGGCGCGGCACGCACTCCATGCTTGCCAGCTGGCTGCCCACATCGTTCTTGATATGCTTCAGTTCCTCCGCGTCATCGCTCCACGCCATGACGTTGAAGTGCGCCCGTACCGAGGTCAGCCCGTAGGAATGGGCTTCGTTCAGGTACTGGTCTATCCACTCGCGGTTGATGCTGTTGCTCCGGCTGTATCGGGATAGCGACTGCATATTCCTTGCGGACTTCTCGAACTTCTGCAAATTTTCCTCGCTGTTGTCGATAATCACATACTGGTTGTAGATGTGGTTGCAGGAGAGCAGCAGCCCCACGGGGGAGGCGAAGGAGAGGCGGCAGTCCGAGCGGTCGGTGGAAAGTTTTTCGTACCGGATGTCGGTAGCTACCTTTCCGGGCATATCCTCCGCGTCGGAGAGGGTGTGCAGACACAGGCGGTTGTCGCCGATGCGCATTTCCTTTGCCGAGAGGTCGATGTCCTGCAAGGTCGTGTCGCCTTCGGGCATGAGCGAGAAGTAACGCTCTATCAGCCCGGCGGACTTCTCCGTCCCGACAAGCTCGTCGGTGGAGAAGCGGCGCAGCCTGACAAAGCCGCTGTCGTTCATGATGCGCTCGAACTGTTCGGCGGCCTCCATGAACTTCCCGGCGGTTTCCTTGTCCAGCTCCTTCGGGATGATATGTCCCCGGCACAGCGTACTGAAGTTGCTCTGCATACGGTTACGTTCTTTCGTCGTCTTGGTCAAGTAGAGATAGCAGGAGTGTTTCAGGTACGGACGCTCGTTGAAGTGGCGTTCAAAGGAACGGCTCAAGAAACTCATGTCGTCCTTCTGTAACTCCGGCATATATTTCTCCTTGATGAACCAATCCTGCTTATGCACGACGCAGAAGTACGGCAGCACCTTGATAGCCTTGCACCAGCAGCCGTGTATCGCCTCGTACTCTGCGCCCGTCACGGTGTAAAGCTCCGGCAGTTCCACCTCAAAAGCCACCGTGATGTCGGCGTCTTTGGAAATGATGCAGCCATGCTCCACCGCCAGCAGGGGGAACTTGTTTTCCAGTGTTGTCATTTTGGATGTATTTCTCATGTCGTTTCTTCCTTTCGTTGCCGTTTGAATAATCGGGTGATCCGCCGCCGGTTGATAAGGTATCGGGGATGGCTCCTTGCCGCTCCCAATTTCATCAGCCCGTGTTCGCCGTACCGGGCGTTCAGCGCGAAGGTCTGCCATACGAGGACGGAAGACGATGCCGCGCCGAAGCCGATACATATCCACTGGTCGATGCCGACCATGTAGAGGATGACGAACAGGACGAAGAGAGCCAGCAGACCTCCGCAGAAGATGAAGAGGTACTGAGCCTTCAAGCCCTTGAATTCTACCGGACGGCCGATACCCTTGTTTATCGAGTATTCAGCCATACATTGTTTATTAAAGGAAGAATGAGCGCAGGATGGTGGCGGCGACAATCAGGAAGATACACGCTCCGAACCACGAGGCGGCTGTCTTGCTCGTGTCAGGGTCGCCGGACGAGAATTTGCCATAGACTTTCACGCCGCCGATAAGACCGACCACCGCGCCGATGGCATAGATAAGTTTCGTGCCTGGGTCAAAATAGCTTGAGACCATAGAGGTGGCTTCGTTGATGCCCGCAATGCCGTTTCCCTGCGCGAAAGCGGTGGCGGTTGCGGCGATAAGGAGTGCCGCAGAGAGGATTTTTTTCTTGCTTTTCAAAGCGTTCTTGATGTTTTTGTTCATAAACTGTTCTTGTTTTGTGCCGTCCAAAGGGTGGATGGGCCTTTGTCGGGCGGTTGATACTTGATTACTTTACTTTTGGATTCAGTGGGTTGCCTGTTTGTTTCTACGGACTTCGGCGTGTCCGTTGCGGGTTGGCTGTACCTTGTACCGCCGTGCGCTTGATGTGATGTTGTTCTATGTTTTCATTTCCATTCTTTTTCCTGACTTCGTCAATGCGTACCCCAGAAATTCTCATCTATTGGTGTCCGGTAAAACTTTTGGATGATTTTTATCTATAAGCTTATCGGACAGCCGATGTGGCAAACATATAAGAACACTAAAATAACATGAAAATGGCTTATATGGTCACTATATCGTGTTTAAATTGAATTTCACGTGCAGATATGTTCTATTCTATTGTTAAATAGAGGACGATTTTTACCGGACAGCCGTTATTATCAGGCAGAAGGGGGCTTGTCCATTATCAAAATCAATAAGAATAAGGCATTAAAAACGTTTACCGGACACCAATAATTCTCATCGAATAATTTCGCTATTCGCTGGTGCCTCGCCATCAGCATTGTTTTGCTCAGAATCTCCTTATTTTTGGGCAGCCTTATCTGGATTGTCGTTACAGTCTTTGCCAGTGCCAGCACCTTGTCCACGCTCATACTGATACCGCCCTGCTTCAGCATACGCTCAAGTTCCTTGTACACTTTCAAGGCAACGAAGCAGATACACACGTGAGCCTCGATGCGCCGCCGCGTGAAGTGGAACATAGGGCGTATCTCAATCTTCGACTTGGCTATGCGGAAGGCACGCTCCACATGCCACAGGTTGTGGTAGGCGTCATAAACGTCTTTTGCCGGTATGTCCGTGTTTGTCAGATAACCTTTCAGTCCGTCCCAACGGGCATCCTCCTCTATCCTGGCATAGTCTATGGCAACCTTCACGCCGCCATCCATCGTGAGGAACTTGTTGTAACCTCTCTTGTTTATGTTCTCCTTTGTCAGCTTGCCTTTACGGTACGCCTTCTCCAGCCTGCGTATGCCCTTGTCACGGTTGTAGGCGTCCTTGCGGGCACGGTCGGCTGTGTAACCTACCAGCAGACGGCGATTTTCCCCTTTGGCATACTCCAACATCCCGCAGTCGGCCTTAGGCTGCTCCAGTATCCAGCGCTTTACCTCCTCGCTCTCGTTCTTTATTCTCGCACCTATTATATATTTGTACCCGAGGCTTTCCAGTTCGGCGATGTTGTCCTTGGTCATCAGCCCTGAGTCGGCCACGACGATGAAGTCCCCAAGGCCGTACTTGTCGGCAAAGCCTCTCACCACCGGCAGCATCGTGTGCCCCTCGTACTTGTTGCCCTCGTGGATCGAGTATGCCAGCGGATAACCACCGTGGCTCACCAGCAGTCCGAGGATTATCTGCGGGTTACTATGGCGGCCCTCCTTCGAGAAGCCGGTCTTGCGCAGCTCGTCCTCCCTGTCCGCCTCGAAGTAGGGCGTGGTCACGTCATAGAACAGCACTCCGATGGTGCCGCCGAACAGCCCGGCCGTATGCCTCACGCTGATGTCCTGGACAATATCGTGCTGGCGGCCGCTCAGCTTGTCAAGGTAGCGGTATATGCGCGAGAGGTCGACGTCCTCGTCGAAGTGGTTCTTGAGGTACTCCACCGTGGCGGCCTTGCTCGCGGGATAGGACAGGCGCGACTTCACCAGCTTGCGGAATATGTCCTCATCTATGCGGTTGAAGCCCACACGGTCGAACACGCGGTCAAGTATCAGGTCGGAGCCGTTGAGAAGGATGTTGCTCACGTTGGAGAGCACACGCTCCACCTCGGAAATCTCACGCTCGCGCTCCAGGCGTTCCTCGCCGAACAAATCCAACCGTGGATGACGGCGGGACTGCTCACACTCTATCCACTCCCGGCCTTTGGATACAAGGCTGCCAACCTCTGACTGGTCGCGGGCTATGCCGATGGTTGTCAGCTCACTATAACGTCCCTTTATTTTCTCTGCGACAACTACACTTATGGTACCAGAGCGATTCTTCTTTTTCTTGATATACATATCATTTTAGGCTTTGCGTACCCCAAAAACAGGGTATGCAAAAATACAAATAATTGTTTATCAATAAGATATAAAATCGGATATTTTTAAGTGACGAAGTCAGGTGATGTTGTTCTATGTTTTCATTTCCATTCTTTTTTAGTCGTTATACATAGTCGCGGATGTCGAAGTCCTCTATGTTGTCAGGAATCACGAACACCTTTTCTTTTTGTCGTTTCACGGTCATGTTCACCGTGTCCACGAAAACAGCCATCGCCTTTGCAAGCCTTTCACTCATCGCTTCATCGGTCAGGCGTTCCGTTATTCTTGTGAAAAGCTCTGTTCCGTCCAGTTCCGTCATGACCTTTCCGGCGTGTCGCATTTCCTCATCGGACGGTGAATCTTTCCGTATGGCGCGTACAGCCATGTCTATATCCTCGAAGCTGTTTCCCGAAGCCTGCTTTTTGTCCGGTTCTTCGTCCTCCGGCTCATCCTCTCCGTACTCCAGTTCCGAAGGCGGGATGCTCGTAAAGGTTTCATCAAGTCTATCCTCCGGGACTTGCGCCGAGTGTGAAACTGATTTCGAGTTTCCGTCGTCAAAAGTAGTCTCTTCCTCCGACAGTTCAATGCCTTTTTCCGAAGTGGCAGCTTGTGGCACCGGTGTGGCAGTGGTTGTCCGGGTTGAAGCCATCTTGAAACGGCTCTTGCCAATGATGTCCGATGTGTCTGCGGGCAGAGTTTCCTTAACTTCCGGCTTTGCCGCCGTACTGTCCAATGACTTCCACAGCCCGGCAATGTGTCGGAAGAAACAGATGAGTTTCGTGTCCATGATGCGGTCATAGAGCAGCAGGGACAGGAACCATACGTTGCAGGCGATTGATACGAATAAAAATATTTTTGTCATAAGTCTATGGGTATTTATAGGTTATAGGATTCCATGTGCCGTTTGAACGATTCGGCTATCTCGTCTTGGAACAGCGTGAAATGGTGTGTAAGCACGTTGTCAAGAAATGCCGCGATAGTCACCTCGTTGCCTCCGATTACATGAAGCATTTTCTGTATGCGGTCGTGGTACTCCTTGCGGATATATACCTGTTTGCCGAGCCTTGCCGTGATATTGGACCCGCACATGAATACTGTGTCGTAATCCTGCTTCCCCGGCTTGCCGTTCCTGCGCCTGCGTTCCGGCTCCTCTCTGGAGTACGAAACCGGCAAGGGAACGGTTTCCCGTGTCGCTTCTTTCGGAGGTGGAGATGGTACGCTCCCGTCCGTACTCCTCGCTTCCGGAGGAATACTTGTATCATCCAGTCGGAACGAGTTGATTACGGCTTCACTGTCAATGTCCTCGATTCTTGTTTTCTTTGCCATGACATTCAGTTTTTGATGATGCCGAGAATCTCATCCGCGAGTTTGTCAAGGTTGCTGCCGCGTATCAGTGTTTTGTCCGCAGGGAATGCCGTGGAACGGAATACCGCCTTGCGTTCTGCCGCCGTCTCCTTGCGGAAACGCTTGCTGTCCGGCAGGTATGTTTCCAGAATGGGCAGGGCGAACTCGGCACAGACCTTGTCGTATGCCTTGTACAATTCCGTTTTTTCCCGCCCGTCCACCATGTTCCACACGAGATAGATTCCTTTGATACCGGACTTGCCCGTGCTTATCATCTGTTCGTTGATGACAGTGGCAAATTTGATGGAACTCTCCATCACCACGCGGTCGGCGATAATGGGTGTGAAGATGTAGTCCATTTTTGAAATGGTCTGTACCACATCGGCGTTGTTGATGGTTCCCGGCAGGTCGAAGAATACGAAATCGAGGTCGGGCTGCGCTTCTACCAGATTTTCGGCAGTCCTTACCGCATCTTCCGCACGGCTGCATCTGATTGTGTACGGGTTTTTCTTCAGCTGCTTGAGCTGCTCATACGCCAGCACCTTGTAATGCTCGTCCTCCATGACGGCTTTCATGTCACGCTTGCGCATGTCATGGATACTGTACTGCGGAAAATCGCAGTCCACCACGGCTACGTTGTAGCCTTTCACGTAGTGCAGGTAGCTTGCCACAAGCACTGTCAGGGTCGTCTTACCCGCTCCACCTTTCTGCGTGGAGATTGCCACATAAGTTGCTTCTTTCATTTGTTTGATAATTTATTTGGTTATACATCTGTCCGGTGGCAGTGGCGTATTGCCATTAGTACATACGCACGCGCTCCCATTCATTTATCCACTCTTTAATCCGGCTGTGCCTGCGGGTATTCAGCGGTCTGTCCAATCGCCCACGCTTTTATCCGTCCGCATGGACGTATGCTTGGAAAACTGTCTGAATACATACACCTGTTTTCAACCGTTTGGATTGATGTTCGGATTGCTGTCCGAACATCCGGCGGAAGGAGCGTATTTTCAGTCCCGCATCCGAATCATGCTGCAAATAAACAATGATATTTTGGAACTTGTATCACTTCTCCGGCAAGTGGCAGCATGTTGCGCCGGTTGGCACAGGTTGTCCGGGTCAAGCCACTGTCCGATACCGCGTTAAGGATGTAACTTTGCACCCTAACGGCAGGGTTCGCCGCAGGTGGCGCAGCCCGGAGTTTGAAAGGCATTCCCCCA
>ENA-UOJQ01002127-UOJQ01002127.1-human-gut-metagenome-genome-assembly--contig:-P63-NODE-2127-length-13039-cov-7.648644_pt1 | contig 13039 bp, 8 predicted proteins | sample MGYA00242352_ERZ723899 | MGnify/ENA metagenome assembly ERZ723899 | reverse complement strand
TAATCATGCTTGCGCAGGAGGGCGGCAGAGCCGAGGGCTGCGGCGACGGCAGCGGCGACGGCCAGGCCGACCAGGTCATTGGCGCCGGTGGAGGGATTGGGCTGCTGGGCCGGTTTCTCCTCTTCGGCGGGGCGGATGATGACGATGGTGCCGGGGTTATCGGGGGTGGGATCGCCACCAGACTGGGTAGCGCCACAATAGATACAAACACCGGTAGGATTGAATTCGTGGTTTTGCTTTTCAACTATTGTAGCACCACAAGCTTTGCAGGTTACCTTGTGGGTTCCATCACCATTATTCGTATAAGCGTGATCACCAGTATGGTCGCAAGGGGCGGATTTGTTATATCCACAATCTGTGCAAATATTGCTACCTTCCTCGTAGTTATGGGCGGTTGTTCCAGTCACAAATGTACAGCCATCGTGCTTACAATACAGATGATGTCCCTGTTCGCCGTCAGATACATAGGCAAGATCAATGTCGTGTGGGGGTGTACTATAACTACATTCACTACAAGATTTCCAATGCTGCTGCTCATTATTGGATGTATGCCAAGCATTCCATACATGAAGAGCTTTATCCTTTATAGCAGTGCAGCCATCATAAGTACACATTTTCCAGTGATAAACTGTATCATAATTCTCTGCCCAGTTGTGCTCATGGGTGGCTGCGGAGGCGGGAGTAAGGAAATAGATTTCAATATCATTTCTCGCCGTCACCGACTGTCTGTATACATCATTATCCGACCAACCGGAGACCTTCATATCCCATGATTTAAATGGCGACAAATCCTGAACAAATTTAATCTCGACAACATAATATTTATCTGCTTCGAAGTTGCCAGTAGCTTCTGTCTTATCGCTCACGCTATCCATTCTACCATCAGAACCAAAGACGGGGGTAAATGTATACCATTTAACTCTATCAATGGGCAAGTTAATGTTATTGCTGGAAGTAGCTGTAACGCCTGTGGTAGCTATCATTCCACCGTCAACAAACTGTGCAGGAATGCCATAGATGGTAAAGGGCGTCTGTGGGGTGGGGGTGGTAGGAGCAAGGTTTTCCTTGGTGACGCGGAGGTACTTATAAGTACTACTTTTTGCGGCATCATATGTCTCCAGGGGAGAACCGGAAACACTCGTGCTGGCGTAGCACTTATAGCCGGAGTCTAAGTCAAATGCACCGGCGTGGCCATCTTTATTGGTGGAAATAAGATTGCCATTGGTATTTATAATTACTACTTCGGCATTGATGGTAACATTGCCAAAGGAATAAACCGGCAGGAAATTGCCGCTGATAGTCAGGCTGGCATTGGATGCATTTTCAGCATTTTCAATGATAATTGTCGAATATGCTCCTTCGCCCAAGATGGCATGATGGCCAGCATTGTTAATGCTGTTTGTCCCAATCAGCTTGATATGGAACTGGGCACTGGAATAATCTAGATTGGTCTTAATCACGCCCGTGCTGCCACCCGTACCGGTACTGCTAATGGTAGCATTATTGAGGGTAAAGTCGTTTTCGCTATCACAGTAGATGTTGTAATCCTGTGCAGTACCATCGGTAATATTGCCATTTGCATCGGTCTTGTAGTACTTGCCTACATACATGGTCTGGCCTGCGATGGTGTAATTGGCAGTAACCTGGGGGGTCTCATACGCATCACCGCGGGTGATGGTGATGGAGCCTCTGCCGGTGTTGTTGTCTTCAGCGTTGGGGGCAATGGCTTTAGTATCGGTACCGGTACCTACCTGCAAGTAATGCCCTTCGTTGGCGTTCTTGATCTTGGCATGGATAGCGCCTGTCGAGCTATTGGCATAGCTATTGGTAGCGGTAATTTTGGTTGTTTCGCCACTGACGATGAGCTTAGACAGATTATTGACTACACCGCCTGAAGCCTGACCGGCTGTGATAGCGCTGAAGTGCTGAGAATTATTTGTGGCGGTGACCTGGGCACCATCGCTAACGGTGATATTGCCAACCGCACGGATGGCGTTGCCGCCAGCTTTGGCTTCTGCCGTTACTGTACCGCCGGAGATGGTGACAGCGCCATTGACATGGAGGGCGGAGGAGGCTGCATTGCTGTCTTTGTATCGTTCGCCCTGTGTGGTGCTGTGATTGGTGATGGTGACGGTGCTGCCGGTGAAGGAGGCATTGCCGCCGACCTGGACAGTGGGAACATTATTGGAGTTGCTGGTGGCAGTGAGGGAACCGTTCGTTACGGTGAGGTCGCCGTCGATATCGATGGCTCTTTTTTCATTGGATTTGGCAATAACAGCAGCGCCATCTGTGATGGTGAGGTCTGCGCGTATATTATCGTTATTAGTCACCTTGATGGAACCAGCAGTAAGGGAGCCGGAGCCGGAGATGGTGAGGCCCATTTTCTTGGTTACGATGGAGGAAAGGGTGTTGGTGCCCTCGAGGACCAGGGTGCTGTCGGCAAGGGTGGCTTCGAACGAGAGGGCCTGGGTGCCATTGAAGTTATTCAAGGTGATGGTATTGCCTTTCGCGGCTACGGTGGCGGTGCCGCCGTTTTCGCCGTTAATAATTTGGCCCTGCGTTAGAGTTTTGCCACCGTAGCTGATGGTGGAAGGCTTGGCGGCGGCAGGGGTGATGGTGATGATTCTGTAGCCCGTTGTACCACCTTTGAGCTGGCTTGCTTCAGTAAGGGACACTTCAGAGCCAAGAGGTTTTCCTCCTGTTTGTTGTGTGCCAGTGACGCTATATTTGCTCATATCGGTGATAGTAATATTGCCTTTCACCGAGAGCGCATTATTATTCAGTCCTATACTGCTGGTCGCTAGTTTTATCGCGCCAGTATTTTCGAACTTGAGGTCGCCTTTTTTCATGTTAATGGCAAGGCCCTTAGCGGAGATATCAAGGCTGCCGGTGCCAGTAATGGTGACATTAAGAGAGGTAATGTACTTATCGTCAGTGACAGAAATGCCATTGCTAACATTGCTTATTTTGTTGGTGCCTTCCAGCTTAACGGTGTAGGTACCTGCAGCCGCAAACTGGATAGCGTTGGTGCCACTGGTGATGGTAACATTATTAAGGGTGAGGGTTTTAGACGCCTGATCGTAGTAATAAGTGCCGGAGCCATTGGCGGATGGGATTGAGGTTTCCACGCCAACAACGGCGTCTTTGCCAGCGATGAGGACATCGGAGGTTTTGGTGAGGGCGGGGATGGTTCTCTTTGCGATGCAGATGTACTGGGAATATTCCTTTGTGGGATAACCAAAGTATTTTTTCAAGGTCCCCCAGCTGCACACCTCAGGATCGCTTTCTGTAAGAGCATCACCGGAATAAGAGCCTGTGGTGAATTGGTAGTTGCTCCAATCGATATTTGATGCTGGACCAGCTGTACCTGCGACAATGTTGGCTGCACTCTTGTTGGATATTTCCAATTTGGCATTATTCCCAGTCATTGCCAGAGTCCAAATCACAGTTGTTGCAGTATAGGCCGACGATTCGGCTATCAATGTGGAATTATCGATTGTAAGCGTACCATACACTCTTATTGCCTGGTAGTAGCCGTTAGTAATTGCCTTCAAATTGCCGCCGCCTGTAAAAGTAAGGTTTGTATTGGGAGTTGTTTCGATTGCAATATTATTACTTGTTACGGTGTTTTCTCCGGTAAGGATCACACTGTAGGTTACATAATTTGTTGTATCGCAAAACTCAATGCCGATGTTGCTGCCGGTGGCGTTGATGGTGGCACTATTGAGGGTGAGGGTGTGGGTGGCCTTATCGTAGGAGTAAGTGCCGTTGCCCTCACCGAGGGAAATATTATTGCCAACGATGACAGCGGTGCCGTTGATCTTTACATTTTCATCGGTTACGGGGGTGGTATCCGCCAGGGCGGTGGTGGGGAGTAGGACAAAGACTAAAGCCAGCGCGAGCAGGGCGCTGAGCAGGCGTTTTTTCATGGGGGTGGGCCTCCTTTTCATTTTTCTTAAAATTGTGGTTTTACTGGGCGCAGAGGCCCTACTTTCGACCCCCATAATACCCCCTAAAAGGGGGTATTTTTCGCCCAGGGGGCGAAATGCGGGCAAAGCGGTGTGAATTGCAGAAACGCCCTAAAAAGTGCACAAAAAGCCCCCGCGATGGAAGGCTTTTTGCTAAGAATGGGAATATATGGCATCCCCAAATATTATTAACCGTTACATAATGCCGCCGGCGGTGGAGGTATAGACGCCCAAGATGAAGGCCACAATGCACAGCACGGCGCAGACGAGGGTATCGGTTTTCTTTTGGCGGGCCATCAGCTTGGCCAGCAGGGCATCGTAGTTTTCGCGGTTTTGGTCGTAATCCGGCTGGGCGGCCAGGGTCTCTTCCATCTTTTTGCCGTACAGGCGGTAATCCGCATAGGTAAGGGCTGGCATAAGCACGATGAAAAGCAGGAAAAACAGCATGGCTGGTGCCTCCGTTCTATTGGGATAAGATGCAGGGAAGCTCCGGCCGGAAAACCGACCGGAGTATGGCCCGTGCTAAATTCCGGAATCAGTGCAGCAGTGCATTGGGCAGCACGGTGACGATGCCGGGAATGTAGGTGAAGAGGAACAGATCGACGATGAGAACCGCCAGGAAGGGCAGTACCTGCCGGATGACCTTCTCCAGGCGAACTTCGCAGATGCTGGAGGAGACGAAGAGGTTCATGCCGATGGGCGGGGTGATCTGGCCGATGGAGAGGTTGATGATCATGATAATACCGAAGAAGGTCTTATCGATGCCATAGGCGCTGATCAGCGGGACCAAAACGGGGGTGAGCAGGGTGATGGCGGCGACATTATCCAAGAGGGCACCAGCCACAAACAGCGCCAGGTTAACGAGCAGCAGAACGACAGCGGGGCTATTGGTAATGCCGCTGATGGCAGCAACGATCTGATTGGGGATCTGCTGCATGGTGAGCATCCAGCCGAATACGGCAGCCGCACCGATGAGGAACAGGATCATAGAGGTGCTGACGCCGGTCTTGACGCAGGCCTCATAGGCTTTCTTGATATTGAGCTGCTTAAACACAAAGTAGCCAATGATGAAACCGTACAGAACGGATACGCCGGCGGCTTCGGTAGCGGTGAACTTGCCGCTGTAAATACCGCCCAGGATGATGACCGGAGACAGCAGCGCCAGGAAGCTCTGAATAACGATCTTGGCCTTGCTCTGGGTATGGAACTCAGCGATATCCAGCTCGGAGGTGCCGTAGCCGGTGCTCTTCGCGCGGAAGTACTCGACGACCATAAGGCTGAGGCCCATGATGATGCCGGGGATGATACCGCCGGTGAACATCTCCAGGACGGAGACATCGGCGACGATGGCATACATGAGCATGGTGCCGCTGGGAGGAATAATGAGGCCCAGCAGACCGGAGGAAGCGATAACAGCTGCGGTATATTCTTTCTTATAACCGGCTTTTTCCATGGGCTCTACCATGATGCCGCCGATGGCAGCGGCCGTAGCGGTAGCGGAACCGGAGATAGCGCCGAAGAACATGCAAGCCAAAGTGGTGACCATGGAAAGGCCGCCTTTGAACCGGCCTACCACACGGTTGGCCAGGTAGATGAGCTTATCGGAAACACCGCCCAGGGTCATGACTTCACCGGCCAGGGTGAACATGGGAATAGCCAGCAGAGAGAACTTGCTGACGCCGCTGAGAAGCTTCTGGGTGATGATAAGCGCATTGAGAGTGCCGCCCTGCAGAATGGTGAGCAGAGAGGCGGTGCCCATCGCCATGCCGATAGGAACAGCGATAAGGAGCAGAATGCCGGTGGAAATCAACAGGAATGCAGTCATGCGGTGACTTCCTCCTTTCCTTTTTTGGCAAAGAGATCAGCGAAGCGGTCTACAATGAGGAGGATGAAGTTAAGGATCATGCCAACGGCACCAACGCCTACCACAAAGTAGTACCAGCCATAAGTGATGGGAGAAGAGCCAACAATAACATGCATATTCTCGCCTGTCAACTGGAAGGCCTGGGAGGTAACGACCACCAGGAACGCAATGCTGATGAGATCAGCAATGATGAGGATGACTTTGGTGAGCTTTTTGGGCAACAGATCCACGAAGAATTCCAAGCGGATCTGTTTATTATTGGCCGTAGCAGTGCAGGCCCCCAGGAACACACTGCAGATTAGCAGGAATACGATGAGATCCTGCGACCAAGGCAGTGGAATGAACGCGATAAAGCGGGAAATGATCTGCAGCAGCAGAACCAGGAACATGGCGACCATGACAATGCCCAAAAGGAGATTGCAGACCTTGTTGAAGGCTCCGACCGCAGTTTTCAGCGTTTTACGGAACATAGAATTACTCCTTTACTGATAAGAGAACTTGAGGAGGGGCAGAGTCGGGCGGGTGTGCCCGGCTCTGCCGTGGAGATGACTCAATCAGTTAGCCCTTCAGCTGGTTGTACAGAGCGGTGAACTCATCACCGTACTGCTTGCAGTAGGACTCGGTTACAGGAGCCAGAGCCTCTTCGAAAGCGGTCAGATCGGGATAGGTGATGGTAACGCCCTGCTCCTCGATGAACTTGAGGTCGGAAGCTTCGGACTCGGAAACGGTCTTAACATCAGCAGCGCAAACTTCCTTGGCAGCATCCAGCAGGATCTGCTGCAGCTCGGGAGACAGGCTATCGAACTTGGCCTTGTTCATGATGAGGGGCTCGGAAACATACTGATGATGGGTAACAGCTAGATACTTCTGAACCTCATAGAACTTACTGCCGATGATATTGGAGGTGGGGTTTTCCTGAGCGGAAACGATGCCAGTCTGCAGACCGCTGTAAGTATCACTCATGGAAAGGGTGGTGGGGTTGGCGTTCAGGGCGGTCAGCATATCAGCGATGAGCTTAGCGGAGCCGACGCGAACCTTCAAGCCGGAGAAATCGGCGGGGCTGTTGATCTCGTTATTGGAGGTAACAACACGGAAGCCATTGGCAGCCCAGCCCAGGATGGTCATGCCCTGCTTTTCGATAGCGGTATTGAGGGTGGCAGCTACATCGCTATCAGCGAAGGTGAGAACATGATCCCAGGAAGTGAACGCATAGGGCATAGCGATAACATTGAACAGCGGATCATAGTTGGCGAGGTAAGCATCGGGATCCAGAACCATATCCTGGGTACCGGACTTAACGGACTCCAGCATCTCGGAGCCGGAACCGAGCTGCTCGGCGGGGAAGATATTGATGATGAGCTGTCCATTGGACTTCTCTTCAACAATCTTCTTGAAGGATTCAGCGAGGACCTGATAATGGTGATCGGTGTTGTTGGTGTGGCCCAGGCTCAGCTGAATGGCCTTAACATCGTTGCCACCATTGTTGTTGCCGCCGTTGCTATTGCCGCAGGCAACCAGGGTCAGGATCATAGCCAGTGCCATAATCAGTGCGATGATACTTCTTTTCATGATTTTCTTCCTTTCTTTTTTGTCCGAATTTTTATCTCATGTGATCTCTCACATATGACCTAATTGTACCGCAACCGTGCGGGAAGGAAAGCCGGAAATTAACGGCATCTTAGCCGTGGCAGGCCAGCGCCATACTGCCGCCCAGATGGGCGTGGATCTCCTCGCACATATCGCGGGCGGTCTGGGTGAGCATTTCCAGATTATAACCGGTGTGAATGCCCATCTTCTCGCACATATTTACGAGGTCTTCGGTGGCGATATTGCCCTTGGCGCCAGGGGCGAAGGGGCAGCCACCCATGGCCGCCAGGGAGGCATCAAAGTGGGTGACGCCTTCTTCCAGGGCTACAAAGGCATTGGCAATGCCCATGCCGTGAGTATCGTGCAGGTGCGCGCAGATGTGATCTGCGCCGACCAGGCCGATCATGTGGCGGAGGACTTCCCGGGTGTGGGTGGGGGTAGAGATACCGGAGGTATCGGCCAGGCCAAAGTACTCCACACCGACGCTGTGGGCCTCTTCTACGATCCAATCCAGACGCTCCAGCGGGATCTCATCGCCAAAGGGAGAACCGAACACGCAGGGCAGAGCCAACTGGATGCGAACATCACCGGTCTGCTGGGAAGCCAGCTCCTTGAACTGAGCCATGCTCTCCTGAATGGTACGGCGGGAATTGCGGAGGTTGTGCTCCTCGCTGGCGCTGACCACGAAGGACAGCATGTGGGAGCCGGCCGCGACGGCGTCATCGGCACCGCGCTTATTAAGGGCCAGGGTGCTGAGTGTGCAGCCTTTTTCGGCGGCGTAGGGCTTGATCGCTTCAAACACGGCGGCCGCATCGGCCATCTGGGGCATGACCTTGGGATTGACGAAGCTGGTAACTTCCAGCTCCTTGGCACCGCAATCGATCATACGGCGGATGTACTTGATCTTGACATCGGTAGGAATGAACTCCGCGTGGTTCTGCCAACCATCACGGGGGCAGCATTCCTGGATATGGACCTCTTTAGGAAGTGACATAAACTTGTACCCTCCTTGTCAGTTATCAGTTGATGACGCCTTCGGCACGGAACGCTTCGAGCTGTTCCTTAGTGAAGCCGAGGGACTCAAAGATCTCTTCGTTGTTCTCGCCCAGATCCGGAGCGGCCTTGTAATAAACGCAGGGGGCTTCCTCCATCTTGAGGGGGTTACCAATGACGGTCAGCTCCTTGGGAGCATCGGGGTGCTTAACAGGCGCGGGAACCTTGACGAGCATCTCACGCACTTCCACGATGTTCTTATCGTTGGCGGCCTGCTCGCAGTTATAAATGGGCGCTACAGGGATACCTGCCTCATCGATGATCTTGCAGACCTCGGAAACGGTTTTATCGGCAGTCCACTTTTCGATGATCTCCTTGAGGGAATCCGCGTTCTTCTTGCGGGACTCGGTATCGCAGTACAGGGGATCCTGAGCCAGTTCCGGCATACCCATGGCAGCGGAAAGCTTTTCAAAATGCTTATCGGTGCCGGAGGCGATGACGAAATAATCGTCCTTGGCCTTGAAGGAATCATAGGGGGCGGAGGTGATGTACTTGTTGCCAGTCTTGACAGGGCTGACGCCGGTGTAAACATACTGCATCATCTTGGCTTCCATGCCGGAGAAGATGGAATCGACGAGGGCGACATCGATGTGGTTGCCTACGCCGGTTTTTTCACGGTTATACAGAGAAGCGCAGATGGCGAAGCCGGCATTCAGACCGCCGAACAGGTCACCAATGGCCATACCGGCACGGGTGGGCTCGCTGCCCGGCCAGCCGGTGATGCTCATGCTGCCGCCCATGGCCTGGCCGATGAGATCGTAGCCGGGACGATTGGCATTGGGGCCATACTGGCCAAAGCCGGAGATAGAAGCATAAACCAGGCGCGGATTCAGCTTTTTGCACTCTTCATAGCTGAAGCCCAAACGGCCCATAACACCGGGACGGTTGTTTTCCAGCAGTACATCAGCGCTCTTTACCAATTCGCTGAACAGTTTTTTTCCGTCCTCTGTTTTGAGGTTGATGGCAACACCGCGCTTATTGCGGTTCAGATTTTGGAAATACATGCTCAGTCCACTATTTTTTTCCAAAGGGCGCGCGTTGCGGACGAAGTTGCCGCCGGTGGTCAGGTTTTCCACCTTGATAACATCGGCGCCCATATCGGCCAGATACATACCACAGTAGGGACCTGCCAGGAAGTCGGTGAAATCAAGCACACGGATGCCCTTGAGAAGCTGTCTAGTCATGATAAATCCTCCTGCGGCGCGATACTTTCGCGCCAGAATCATTTTTCGCGCTCCGGGGGCGGCCGACCCCCAAAAACACACAAGATTCGCTTCCGGAAGCTTAATCTACGCTTCCATGATAACCAAGTATGACGAAATTGTGAAATGCCAAGAAACGACCTTGATTGATGCTGTTTTTGCATAACAGTCAAAGTGCTGTGATATTGTTCGTTATATTTGTGCAAAAAGCACATGATTCCAGCGATTTGACGGATTTTTGTATATTGTATTTGGTTGCTTTCCTCTTTCTCGCATGGTAGAATATTAGGGAAAACAAAGAGAATACTGTGGCCAAAACGTATGGAGGACACGCAAAACCATGACGATCTTTCAATTGGAATGTTACTACGCGTTAGCTCAGTCGCTTAACTTTACCCAAACGGCCAGCCAGCAGTATATCACCCAGCCAGCCCTAAGCCGAAGCATCTCCTCGCTGGAAAAGGAGCTTGGGATTAAGCTGGTGAACCGCACCACCCACACCGTTTCTCTGACCCCGGCGGGGCGGGTATTTGCCGAAGAGTGCCGCAAAATCATAAGCACCTACCAGGATGGCGTACAGAATGCCTTGACCGCCTCCCAAAGCATTGTAGGACGGGTACGGCTGGGAGTCCCTATCGATTCCTTTGAGCCATTGGCGGTAAAGCTGGTGCGTGCCATCACTGAAAAGCACTCCGGTATTCATATTGAGCTGAAATTTAATACCCCGACCCGGCTGCTGCGGGCGCTGGATGACGACCTGGTGGATGTGATCATCGCCAGCGGCCGCCCCAGAAGCGCCGAAAGCAAGTACCTGCTGGTAGACCGCCGGATGGACTATGTAGTGATATCCTCCGTCCATCCTCTGGCGGACCGGGAGGAAGTCTCCTTTAGCGAGCTGCGGTATGAAAACTTTATCGCTATCTCCCGTTCTTCCTCCATTGCCGGGTATCAGTCCATTATTGACCACGCCTCAGCCGGCGGGTTTTCTCCCAATATCGTCGGAGAAGCGGAGACGGTTTCCTCCCTGCTGATGATGGTGGCCTGCGGTGTAGGCATCACCGTGCTGTACAAGGAGCACCAGCCCATTTCCGCCACCGACGCGGTGCGGTTTATCCCACTGAAGGGCGAAAAATACTTTAACCGATATCTCATTTGGAACCGGCTAGATAATTCCTGTCTGGATTCGGTACTGGAGGTTGCGAAGGGGCTTTTTACCCCCGAAGCAGAAGATGAATAAATAAAAAGCCCCCTGCGGGAGCGTAATATGCAAAAAAAGAACCCCCCAAGGGGTTCTTTTTTATTTGATTAGAAATTTTGAGATGGCACAAATGGACCCATCTACTAGTTTACTTTTCTCGTTAGAATAGCCGCCAAAAATCCTGGCTTTTCCGCCATGCGTGAATGGCAATGGAATATGGACTAAACCTCAACAATAAGGACTCCTTCATTTCCTGCCGGTAATTCCTCTTTTATGAAGCTCTTATCAAACAAAGCAGCACCGCCTTTGGCAATTTCGCGATTATCGGGTTTATCCATGCATACCGAATTGACATAAAAAACGGGGGCATTTATTTTGCCGGCCTGTTTGGCATATTCAAACTTTACTGTATTGTTCCATTCTAAATAGTTATAATCTGTATAGACAGGCCACCAAACGATATCCGGTTCCAACTCGTTCAGACGAGTGATATTTTCTTCATACCAAAGGTCTCCGCATAACCCAATGGCAACCTCCCTACCGAGAAGGTGAAATGTGTGAAACCCATCGCCCTCACAGTATTCTTTCCCCGCAAAGGATTCTTTCCAGCCCGGAGATACTCGACGATATAAGTCTATGATCTGGCCATTTTTATCTATTGTCATCTGTGAACTGAAAAACACATCATCCTCTTTTTCAATAAATCCAAAGGATACTGCAATGGTGTACTCTTTGGCCATACTGCATATTTCGCGAATAATCATATCATCACAAGAAATAGATACCGCTATATCATGTTCGGCTATAAAATTTATGCCATAAAAGCCCTGAAGAAATGCTTCTCCGAAGATAACAACATCCGCCCTTCCCGCACATTTCCTAAGTGTATCAGCGAGAACTGCTTTGTTATACTCGATATCTTCATTGATAAATCCAACGGCTGCAAGCGCACATTTCATTCTTATCACCTCCATAAACCCTGACTTTATCAAACTCAATATAACATATCAATATAAAAAGTCCACCGTAATTCTATCAAAATTACGGTGGACTTTTGGTGGAGCTTGACCGCTCAAATCCGAACACCGAAAGGTCTTGGTTTTATTCGATGTCAGATTGTAAACGGAAGTAATTTTATACCATCCGTCAGGCTCATCCCATACCGTAACCGAGTTTACGAGCAGGTCGATGATATGCCTACGGAACTCCTCATCCTCAATATCTCCGTTGCAAAACTCACTCAACCACCAAACAATGTGGTCTTTCTCCAAAATTACATAATCGTCTTGTGCGACAACGAGCCGTTTCTCGATGGCTCGTTTTTCTTTTTCCAACTCTTTCAGTCGGTCGGCTATTGTATCGGACTCGACACCTTTCTCGACCATCTTGACAAGGTTGTTGATAGAACGCTCTGTTTCGTGGAGTTGGTTTTTTAGTGCCGGGATGATAGAGTTTTCTTCCATCTCTCTAACAGACTCTTTGACGGCAATGTCGGCAAGTTCGTTTATCGTCTCAGGGGTAAGAAGCGTGAGAGCATCTTCTACGACTGCTCTTTCGATAAAGTCCTTCTTCAAGGGCTTCTTATCGCAGGTATGTTCTCGCTTGCGTTTCCCGCAGGTGTAATAGAAGTAGGTTGTACCGCCTTTGCCTGTACCGCTTTCGCCCGTCATAAGCGAGCCACAATGACCGCAAAAGAGCTTTTGTGATAGGAGGTAGTCTATCTTTGCTTTACCCCTTGACGGGGCTTCTGCGTTCTTAGAGAGTTTCTTTTGCACAATCGTAAAGATGTCCTTATCGACAATGGCGGGTACGCCACCCTCAATGCGAAGGTCTTTGTATTTGTAAATGCCGATGTATCGCTCATTCTTGAACATCGACCGAAAACTGTTTTTGTTGAACTCTGCGTTCTTTGCCGTCCTGTACCCTTTGGTATTGAAGGTCTCACAAATCTCAGCAACGGTAGCTCCGTTGGCGTAGAGGTCAAAGGCTTCCCGGACGATAGCCGCTCCTGCTTCATCTATCACGAGCTTCTTGTTTTCAATTTTATAGCCGAGGGGGATATGACCGCCTATACTATGGCATTTGTTTGCAGATTCAAACATACCTCTCGTGATTTTCTGAGAAAGCTCTTTGGAGTAAAACTCAGCCATTCCTTCGAGGACTGCTT
>ENA-UOJQ01002125-UOJQ01002125.1-human-gut-metagenome-genome-assembly--contig:-P63-NODE-2125-length-13048-cov-28.813669_pt1 | contig 13048 bp, 10 predicted proteins | sample MGYA00242352_ERZ723899 | MGnify/ENA metagenome assembly ERZ723899 | reverse complement strand
TCGTCGATCATGGAGTCGTGGGCGTGGATGTACTCCCACAGGCCCTTCTGTGCCTCGCGGTTCAGGTAGATCATTTCCTTGATGTGCATGATGTCGTTCTTGATCAGGTACACCATGTAGCCGCAGGGTTTGTCTTTTACATTATAATAGACGGCCACATTGGTGTCGTCCTCATCCCAGCGCCAGTATTCCTCCCATGCCAGCGAGTTGCGGAACAAACAGCCGTGGGTGATGGATGCAAAGTGGGAGTGCAGCTCGTGGAACTCGGTGTTGTCCCAGTCCACCCGCCGCACATAGCCGGGGGCAGAAACTTTGGTGGGAATCTGCCGGTCCTTGATGTTGTAGGAGATTTTGTTGGAGATGATCTCCCAACCCAGGTGGTGGTACAGCGGGATGGAGTAGGGGTAGAGCAGGGCGAAGCTCTTGCCCTCCTTGTGCATCTGGGTCAGGCCCTGGATCATCAGCCGCTTCATGATGCCGTTGCCGGTGTACTCCGGGTAGGTGCACACACTGGTGACGAAGCCGACGTGGTACACCGCGTCGTAGATGTTCATCTTCAGCGGGTAGACCGCGAACTGGGAGACAAGGCTCTTGCCGTCAAAGCAGCCCAGCACGTCGGCGCGCTCCAGCACGGGGAACTTGGACTGCTTGATCTCGTCGTCCTTCCAGCCGGTGGCGGTGAGTTCTTCCTCCGTCACCTGAAAGGTGTAGCGCAGCAGGGCGTTATACTGGTCGAGATCATCGGTCTCAAGATAACGGTATGTATAATCTTCGGCGGAATTCATGGATGGACTTCCTCTCTGTTTTTGTGGATCGTTGCCGAACAAGCCCATTATACACCCGGCACGGAAAGGGCGGCAAGAACCTTTTTCACAAAAAATGCGGCAAAGAATGGGGCGAAACACCGCATTTGCTGGAAAACCGCGCCACCGCCCCCTTTTGCATTGCACCGCCTTTTTGAGTGTGGTATACTGTTCCTGTTATGGAAAAGTTCCGGTGCGGTGTGCCGGGCACAGCAAAGAGGAAAAGGAAAAAACGATGAAAATTGGATTTGACAACGACAAATATCTTTCGATGCAGTCGGAACATATCCGTGAGCGCATCAAGAAGTTTGACAACAAGCTCTATCTGGAATTCGGCGGCAAGCTGTTCGACGACTACCACGCCTCCCGCGTGCTGCCGGGCTTCCAGCCCGATTCCAAGCTGCAAATGCTGCTGCAGCTGAAGGATCAGGCCGAGGTGGTCATCGTCATCAGCGCGGAGGATATCGTCAGCAGCAAGATCCGCGGCGATTACGGCATCACCTACGATCTGGACGTGCTGCGCCTGATCGACGCCTTTCAGGAAGTGGGCCTGTACGTGGGCAGCGTGTGCGTGACCAAGTACACCGCCGCCCCGGAAGTGGAAGCCTTTGAAAAGCGGCTGAACAGCCTGGGCATCCGCACCTTCCGCCACTACAAGATTCCCGGCTACCCAAACGACGTGGCCCGCATCGTCAGCGACGAGGGCTACGGCCGCAATGACTACATCGAGACCCAGCGCCCGCTGGTGGTCATCACGGCCCCCGGCCCCGGCAGCGGCAAAATGGCCACCTGCCTGTCCCAGCTGTACCACGAGCACAAGCGCGGCGTGAAGGCCGGTTACGCCAAGTTTGAGACCTTCCCCATCTGGAACATTCCTCTCAAGCACCCGGTGAACCTGGCCTACGAGGCTGCCACCGCCGACCTGAACGATGTGAACATGATCGACCCGTTCCATCTGGAAGCCTACGGCGTGACCACCGTCAACTACAACCGCGACATCGAAATTTTCCCGGTGGTGAACGCCATGTTCGAGCTCATCGCGGGCGAGAGCCCCTACAAGAGCCCCACGGACATGGGCGTGAACATGGCGGGCAACTGCATCGTGGACGACGAGGTCTGCCGCGAAGCTTCCTGCAAGGAGATCGTCCGCCGTTACTTCAAGTGCCTGTGTGAGCAGAAGGTCACCGGCACCGTGAAGGAAAGCGAACGCTACAAGCTGGAACTGCTGATGAACCAGGCGGGCCTGACCGTGGGTGCCCGCGAAGTGGAAAAGCAGGCCCATGCCCGCAGCGAGAGCACCGGCGGGGCCCCGGCTGTGGCCATCGAGCTGGCCGACGGCACCGTCATCACCGGCAAGACCGGCCCGCTGCTGGGTGCGGCCGCCAGCGCCCTGATGAATGCGCTGAAGGTTCTGGCCGGCATCCCGCAGGAGACCGACCTTGTCAGCGCGGCGTCCATCGAGCCCATCCAGACGCTCAAGACCAACTACCTGGGCGGCCGGAACCCCCGCCTGCACACCGACGAGATTTTGATCGCGCTGTCCAGCTCTGCAGCTTCCAACGAGCTGGCCGCAGCAGCCATGCACCAGCTGCCCAACCTCAAGGGCTGTGATGTGCACTCCACCGTGCTGCTCTCCAATGTGGACACCAGCACCCTGAACCGTCTGGGCATGTACCTCACCTGCGACCCGGTCTATGAGGAAGAAGACCGCAAGTATCACAAAAAGTAAAAAGTAGATGCAAAAAGGCAGGTGCCGTGCGGCACCTGCCTTTTTTGCATCTTAAAACGTTTTATTTCTTCTCGGCGCTGCGGGCGTAGAAGTTTGCCAGCACGGCACCGGAGATGTTGTGCCACACGGAGAACACAGCGCCGGGGATGGTGGCCAGCGGGTACTGTGCAAAGTGGGCAGCCGCCAGGCTGGTGGCCAGGCCGGAGTTCTGCATACCGACCTCGATGGAGATGGCGCGGCACTTGGTGGAATCCAGCTTCAGGGCCTTGCCCACGGCGTAGCCGGTCAGGTAGCCCAGCAGGTTGTGCAGGACGACCACGACCAGGATCAGCAGGCCGCTGGTCATGATCTTGGCACTGTTGGCGGAGACCACGGCGCAGATGATCAGCACGATGGCAGTGGTGGACACCAGGGGCAGCACGCGGACGGCTTCCTCGGTGAACTTATGGAAGAAGTGATTCACCACAAAGCCCAGTGCGATGGGCACCAGCACCACCTTGACGATGGACAGGAACATGCTCATGGGGTTCACATCCACGCGCTGGCCGGCGTACAGCAGGGTCAGCAGCGGGGTGAGCAGGGGAGCCAGCACGGTGGAAACGGCGGTCATGCCGACGGACAGGGCAACGTCGCCCTTGGAAAGGTAGGTCATGACGTTGGAAGAAGTGCCGCCGGGGCAGGTGCCCACCAGAATGACGCCGATGGCCAGCTCGGTGGGCAGGTGGAACACCATGGTGAGCACCCATGCCAGGAAGGGCATGAGGGTGAACTGTGCCACGCAGCCTACGATGACGTCCTTCGGGCGGCTGAACACCACCTTGAAATCATTGGGCTTCAGGGTCAGGCCCATGCCGAACATGACGATGCCCAGCAGGTTGTTCACCCAGCTGGTCTTGACCACGCTGAACGGGCCGGGGAAGAACAGGGCACCGGCTGCCACCACAATGACGATGGCGGCCATGTATTTGCCCACAAAGTCGCTTACTTTTTCCAGAGTTTTCATGTTGATTCGTCCTTTCTTTTCAGCCTTCCCCCTCGGGGGAAGGTGTCACCGAAGGTGACAGATGAGGGGAAGCTGTGGTCAGCTTCACGTCCGATTCTGATGAAACATCCGGAATGGCCCGGTGCCGCAATAAAAAACGCCTTTGTCTCCCATCATAAGAGACAAAGGCGTGTACATCCTCTGCGGTACCACTCTTACTTGCCAGCCATAAGGCTGGCCCCTCAGTGCGCATCCAACAATGCGCGGCTTCTGGTAACGGAAGCCTGCCGTCCGGCCTTACTGGGGTGCGCACGCATCCGTTCAGCCCGGAAGCTCGGAGAGGATCTTCCCACGGGGTTCGTGCACTGCCTTGCATCCACCGGCAGCTCTCTGCAGCATTCCGCCCGGGTACTTGTTCTCGTCATAGCCGAATATTTCACTGCCCCGCAGTATACGCCTTTGCCTGCCGAAAGTCAAGCAAAACGGGCCTGCCAATGTTTCATCTGAACGGAATGGGAAAACAACGTGTTTCACTTTGCATGTGAAAAAATCGAATTTGCGTAAAAATCAGAAAGAAAGATTGTAATTGCATCTCGCTTGTGGTACACTTGCCCTACTTGTGAATTGGAAAAAAGGATAGGAGTGTGGAATTTTATGGCAAGACAACATAACCGGAGTGCTTTCTCCGGCAAGATCGGCTTCGTGCTGTCGGCGGCGGGCGCGTCGGTGGGCCTGGGCAACATCTGGCGTTTCCCGTATCTGGCGGCAAAATACGGCGGCGGCATCTTCCTGCTGGTGTACATCGTGCTGGCCGTCACCTTTGGCTACACCATGATCACGGCGGAAACGGCCCTGGGCCGCATGACCAAGAAAAGCCCGGTGAGCGCCTTCGGGGCCTTTGGCAAAAGCGCGGGCCTGCGGTTCGGCGGCTGGATCAACGCCATCATCCCCATCCTGATCGTGCCGTACTACTCGGTCATCGGCGGCTGGGTCATCCGCTATCTGGCGGATTACGTCAGCGGCCACGGCAGCGAGCTGGCCCAGGACGGCTACTTCTCCAGTTTCATCGCCAGCGGCCTGTCGGCTGAGGTGTGCTTCGTCATCTTCACGGGCGCTACGCTGGCCATCATCTTTGCGGGCGTGCGCAACGGCGTGGAGCGCGTCTCCAAGGTGATGATGCCCATTCTGGTGGTGCTGTCGGTGGTCATTGCGGTGTACTCGGTCACCCGGCCGGGCGCGCTGGCGGGCGTGAAGTACTTCCTGGTGCCCAACATTTCCAACTTCTCCTGGATGACCGTGGTCACCGCCATGGGGCAGATGTTCTACTCGCTGTCCATCGCCATGGGCATCCTGGTCACCTTCGGCTCCTATATGAAGGAGAACATCTCCATTGAGGAGTCCACCGAGAATGTGGAAGTGTTCGACACGGCCATTGCGGTCATGGCGGGCCTGATGATCATCCCGGCGGTGTTCTCCTTCTCCGGCGGCGACCCGGACACCCTGCAGGCGGGCCCCGCACTGATGTTCATCACCATCCCCAAGGTGTTCGAGAGCATGGGCCTGGGCCATGTGGTGGGCACGCTGTTCTTTTTGCTGGTGCTGTTTGCGGCAATTACCAGCTCCATCGCCCTGACCGAGAGCGCCGTCTCCACCTTTGAGGACGAGCTGGGCTGGAGCCGTGAGCGCGCTACGTTCATGATCGGCATCATCATGCTGGCACTGGGCAGCCTGTCCGCGCTGGGCTACGGCCCGCTGGCAGGCGTGACCGTGTTCGGGATGCAGTTCCTGGACTTCTTCGATTTCCTCACCAACTCGGTCATGATGCCCATTGCCGCCATTGCAACCTGCCTGCTGGTGTCCCGCGTCGTCGGCGTGGAGCGCATCGAACAGGAGGTCACCCGCGAGGGCAAGCCCTTCCGCCGCCAGAAGGTGTTCAACTTCATGGTACGGTATCTGTGCCCCATTTTTGCAGTCATCATCCTCATCAGCTCGGTGGCAAACGCCCTGGGCTGGATCGCCATGTAATGTATGTGCCAAAGCGGCAGCGTCCCTGTGCGGGAGGCTGCCGCTTTTTTGCACCCCAAAGTTTTGCTGTTTTGCACAAGGCACACGGGGAAACTCTGGGCAGAATGCCAAGGCCGCCAAAGCACCTCTCCGGATTTTGGGGGCATTTTGGAATGACGATGCTTGACGGAAGGAGTCGTAGGAAGTAGAATTTAAGTAGAATGCTGTGCCGTAAAATCGGCACACGAACGCCTGGGCTGTGCTGCGGAAACCGGCCCGGGAAGGGGAGCATTGCAGCATGGAAAGACAGAGGAGGCAACAATGAAGATCTGTACAAAGTGCGGCGCAAGAATGAGCGACAGCAACCGGTTCTGCGAAAAATGCGGCAGCACGCTGGTCACCGAGACGGCGGCAGGCCACACGGCGGTGCCGGTGCGCAGCGAGACCAGCCTGAGCCAGCTGGTGGGGTGGCTGCAGAAGTATGGCCGCCATATCATGCGCGTTGCGGCGCTGCTGGCGGTGGTGCTGTTTTTCTGCCCGCTGTTCCTGGTCTCCTGCGAGGGCGTCCAGATGAACGTGAGCGGGTTCCAGACGGCCACCGGCTTCGGTTTTGACGACGACGGCAACACGAAAAGCAGCTGGTTCCTCAGCGAGGAAGACAACTCCCGCTATTACACGCAGGATAACGCAAGCCTGCCGCAGGGGTCACTGACGGCCTTTGCGGCGCTGCTGCTGGCGGGCGGTATGCTGGGCAGCACCTTTGTGCTTGCCCAGAACGCCTCCAGAACCGAGCAGAAAAATGTGCACGGGGTGCAGATCGCTCTGGCGGCCGCCCATGTGGCCGCGCTGTTCTATATCTTTGAACGGCTGAAAAAGGCGGCCCGCATCGAGGGCATGGCCTGGGCGAACTTTACCACGGTGGAGCCGACCGGCTGGTTCAAGCTGGATGTGGCCCTGACGATCTTGTATCTGATCGTGGCAGCGGTGTGCCTGGCGGGAGCGGCCGCCGACACGGGCAGCGCCGTGCCGCATGCGCCCGCAGCGCCTGCCCCGGCCCCTGTGCCGCCGCGCAGCACGGTGCCGTCCAGCGCACCCCGCCCGGATGTCCCGGTGCGGCCCAGTGCCCCGGCAGAGCCCCCGGTGCCGGACGACGGCGAGGCCACGCTTTATGTGTTCCCCACCCACCCGGCCGGGGAGAAGAACGCGGCCGCGCCCCTGCCCGACCCGGAACCGGCACCGTTCTGGCCGATGGATGACCGCACTGAGCGTGTCACCCCCTCTGCGGGGAGTTACGGCTGCGCCGCGCCTGCCGCACCCGCTTATGGTTATGCCGAACCTTCTGCCCCCACGGCAGCGGACTATGGTTACGCTGAACCTGCTGCCCCGGCCGCGGCGAGCTATGGCTATGCAGAGCCTTCGGCTCCTGCTGCTGCGAATTACGGCTGCGCAGAACCCTCGGCACCCGCCGCAACAGGTTACGGCTATGCCGAACCCGCTGCCCCGGCAGCTCCTGCGGCACCGGCTGCAGCTGCCCCGGAAACAAGCGTGCGCATCAGCGGGGCTGCGGGCGCGGCCAGGAGCGAAAAGAAGAATACGCATTTCCATCAGGCACCCAGCCTTTGAGTGAGAATAGGAGAAAAACGGACCCCGGAGAGCGCTCCGGCAAAACGTCCCAAGAAAGGATTTGAACCGTGGAGGAGAAAACCGCAGCAGAAGAAACGACCCGCAGCGGCGTGAAGATCAGTGGCTCGCACGCAGAGGAGACGGATGAGGTCGTCAGTGCGGGGCAGTGTTACCCCATTTATTCCTACAGCGCAAACCCCTGGAACCCGACCTGGGTCTGCCCGGCCTGCGATGCCGAAAACTCGGAGCAGGTAAAGGTGTGCGGCGTGTGCGGCGCGGCAAGGCCCGCCGCCGGTGTGCCGAAGGACGAGTTCCCGTACCCGGGCGGCACCGGCGGCACCGGCGGTGCAGGCGGTCACAAGGAAACAGAACCGCCGTCCGGCGGAGAAGGGCCGGGCAAACCGGACGAACCCAAAAAGCCCAAAAAGAAGCGCGGCGGCATCCTTGTGGTGCTGGCGGTCGCGCTGGCGGCGCTGGCTGCCGCAGCCGTGCTGCTGCTGGGCCAGGGCTCCCGCCCGGCCAACACCCCGGCGCAGACGTCTTCTTCCCGTTCGGTCAGCTCGTCTTCCAGCCGGGACGCTTCGTCCGAGAGCAGCAGCGTGACCTCGGACGAACCCGATTCAGAGGAGCCGTCCAGCTCCGAGGAACCGGCAAGCACCTCGGTCCCGGACAGCAAACCGGACAGTACGCCCGACAGCAAACCCGACAGCAAGCCGGTGAGCTCGTCGTCCGGCTCGTCCAGCAGCACCCCGGCATCGTCCACCACACCGCAGGTGCCCAGCTATACGGTGAGCTATAAGGTGTCCGGCAGCGGTTCGCTGACGGGCGGCAGCAGCTCCGGCAAGAGCAGCCTGCAGTACACGGTCAAGCAGAACGAGGGCAAGAGCTTCACGGTCACGGCCGTGCCGGGGAACAACTACCATTTTGTGCGCTGGAGCGACGGCTCCACCAGTGCCACCCGCACGGACACGAACTTTACCCAGAATGTGACCTTTACGGCGTACTTTGAGCAGAATGAGCCGGCACCCAGCTACACGGCTTCGGCCTCGCAGGATGGCAACGGCGTCATCACGTTTACGCTGAACGCGGAAGGCCAGACAGTGGATATCTCCATGGAGCTGGTCCAGACTGCAACGGGCAAGAGCTATTCCCTTGGCAAGATCGGCAGCTTTGGCAGCGGCAGCTACCGCTTCGACCCCGCCTGCCCCGGCGACCCGGGCGAATATCAGGTCCGGTTCTACGATCAGAACAGACGGATGCTTGCATCTGTTCATGTTGTATATTAAGCATTTAAGGAGGAATTTGACATGAGAAAGATGAAATTTGTGGCCATGGCCCTGACGGCAGCGCTTGCGCTGCAGTTCACGGTGCCTGCGTTTGCGGCGCAGCTGCCGGAGACCGAGGCAGCGCCGGAGCAGGCCGCCACCGCGGAAGCACCGGACGAAGTGCAGGCCGAAGCACTGGAGGAGGAAAACCTGATCGAGTTCCGCACCCTCGTGCGCTACGCCAGCAACACGCACCCGTCCGAGACGGTGAGCGTCGGCTTCACCAGCAACACCAACTATTCCTGGTCCAGCTCGGACACCTCGGTGGTGACCGTGGACCAGAAGGGCCGTGTCACCGCACAGGGCCTTGGCTCTGCCACCGTTACCGCTGTGCGCAAGGACGACCCGGAAAAGACCAGCAAATACTACTATACGGTCAAGAACGCAAGCCTGGAGCTGAGCTGCTCCCCCAGCTCTCTGACCATTGACTACGACGACCTGCACCCCACCGCGCAGATGCGCATCAGCGATTCCTACGGCACGATCAATTACAAGAACTGGTCCAGCAGCAACCCCAACGTTGCCACCGTCAGCTCCAGCGGCGTGGTGACGGCTTACAATGAGGGCTCTACCCGCATCACGGTTTCCACCAACGAGGGCACCGCTTCTTATATTGTGACCGTTTCCTCCCGCATCGGTGCGCTGTACTTCTCGTACGAACGCGCAGCATCCTACGGCAGCACCAGCCGCACCATGCTGGAGTCCGGTAAGCTGGGCAACATCAAGTCCGGTGACGTGTTCAACCTGGGTGACTATCTGGTAAAGGATTCCCGCGTGCAGGTCCAGAGCTGGACTTCCAGCAACCCGGCGGTGGCCACCGTGACCGAGAGCGGCTGGGTGACGGCCGTGGGCGACGGCGAGACCACCATCACCGTGACCTCCACCGACGGCAAAAAGGCTGAGTGCCGCCTGCTGATCGGCCAGGAAGCACAGGATCAGTACCGTGAGCAGGTGTCGAACTCTGCGACCATCGGCGGCATCGTGCTCTTTGTCGGCTTGGGCGTTGTGGTCATCGTGGCCATTGTGACCCTCGCCAACGCAGCGACCGCCTGAGGAATGGAACAGGTGTACATCGGCCCGGGCACACGGCTGCCCGGCGGCCGATGAGACGAAAGGAGCGTGGAGGGATTGTTTTGCAGATATTGCGGAACAAGACTTGCAAAAAATGAACTGAGCTGCCCCGCATGCGGCAAAGAGCAGGGTCCCCTGTTCGCCACGAGCGGCTACTTCGGCGTGCTGCGCAAGGCATCCGGTGAGGACGCCGCGCAGCCGGAAGCAGCACCGCCCCCGAAGGCGGCGGTCCCGCAGCCGAAGCCGGAAGAACGGCCCGCCCCGGCCCACAGCCCGGCCCCCAAAAAGAACGCGGGCGGGCGGAACGTGCTTTTGCTGGCGGTGCTCGTGGTGGTACTGCTGTGTGCGGTTGTGCTGAACCTCAAGCTTGGCGGTGTGGAGCGCACACTGAACAGCGCGAACGCCAAGCTGGATGAGCTGAAGCAGACCGTTTCCCAGCTGCAGGAAGCACAGGCGCAGCAGAGCGAAGTGCTGAACGAGCTGAAGCAGGCGGTGGATGCGGCCCAGGGCAAGGCCCCGGCGGCAGAGCCTGCCGCCTCGGTCCCGGCCGCCAGCGAGCCGGAGACCCCGCAGGAGAACAGCCTGCTCCCGGCCGACGAGCCCCAGAAGGACGCAGCGCCCGCCGCGGAAAGCACGGCCCCGGCCGCAGATACGGGAAAAGGGGAGCTGCATGAAACTGTCTAAGAAAACGGCCCGGAAGACTGCCGACCCAGGGCTGGAGCTTTCGGCACTGTTCTTTGTGAACGGTGAAAAAAAGCAGGACCTGTGCGAGGACAGCTATGCCCTCGGCGCGCATGACGGGGAAGTGTTCCTGGGCGTGTTCGATGGCTGCGGCGGCAGCGGCGCAAGGGTGTATGACGTCTATGGCGGACACACCGGCGCGTACCTTGCCTCCCGCATCGCCAGCGGTGCGGCCTACGACTGGTTCCAGAACGAGGAGCCGCCCGCAGCACTGGAACGGGACATTGCCCGGGCGCTGCAGTGCTACAAGGAGAACGCCAGCGGCAGCAGCGGCATCCGCAGCTCCATGGCGAAGGACTTCCCCGCGACGGCTGCGGCGGCAAAGTGCAGCTGCAGCCCGTCCCGGGTGGATGCCGACTTTTTGTGGTGCGGCGACTCGCGCGGCTTTCTTATGACGGCAGACGGCCTGAAGCAGATCACCGTGGACGATGTGCAGCACACCGTGGACGGCCCGGATATGCGCAGCGATGGCATCATGACCAGCGTGTGCAGTGCGTCCAAGCCGTTCCACCTGCACGAAAAGCAGGTGAGCTGCAGCCAGCCCTGCATCGTGCTCACGGCCACGGACGGCTGCTTTGGCTATGTGGAGTCGCCCATCCAGTTCGAGGCACTGCTGCTGGACACCCTGCTCCAGAGCAACAGCATCGAAGACTGGCGCGAAAAGCTGTTCGGCATCCTGAAAAAGATCTCGGCGGATGATTACACCATGTGTCTGGCGTGCTTTGGCTATGCAAGCTTTGCGGACCTGAAAAAGGCCTTCGAGCCCCGCCATAAGGCCCTGCTGGAAACCTACCTTGCGGTGTGGAACGACAGCACACAGGAGCAGCAGCAACAGCTGTGGCTGGAATATGCGGCGGATTATCTGTCGGAACAGGATGACGTGAAATGAGATATACAGACTACAATGGCTACCTTGTTGCAGGCACACTGAAAAGCGACAACGCCGGTTTCAGCAAGTGGGGCATCGCGCAGAAGGATGGGCAGGACTACTTTTTGAAGGAGTTCCTCAGCCCCGTTTACCCGCAGAATGCGTCCATGTATTCGCCCGAGCAAGCGGAAAAGCGGCGGAAGTATTGCGAAAAGTACGAGGCCCAGAAGACCTTGCTCTACAAAACGATCAACGAAGCTTCGGACGGCAACGATGTGCGCATCGTGGACTTTTTCCGTTGTGAGAGCCACTATTACATCGCAATGCCGTGCATTCCTTCGGAGAAGCTCACGCCGGAGGACGTTGCGCAGATGAGCAGCGCCGGTCAGGCCCAGCAGCGGCTTTTGTGCAAGACGCTGGCCCACAGCATCTGGAAGCTGCACAAGGTCGGCATCGTTCATGGCGACCTCAAGTGGGACAACGTCCTGCTGCAGAAAAGCCAGTCGGGCGGGCTGACCACCAAGATCATCGACTTCGACAACAGCTTTTTTGAGGCTGAACCCCCTTCGGACCCGGAAAGCTTCAACTTCGACGTGGTCTATCTGGCACCGGAGGGCTATCTGTTTGCGGCCGGAGAGGACGTCAAGGTGGGCAAGCCCCTGGATGTGTTCGCGCTGGGCGTGCTGTTCCACCAGATCTTCCAGGGCTGCGTGCCGGAGTTCGTCAGCGGGACCAAATATAACTACCTGTTCGAAGGGCTCCTGAGCGGCGACGAGCTGAAGCTGGGCGACGCCGTCCCGGCGGATATGGCCCGGCTGATTGCGGGAATGCTGGAAACGGACCCGGTGCGGCGGTATTCGCTGGATACCGTGGTGCGGCTGCTCTCCGGCGAGGACATCCGGCCGGAACAGCAGGCGGAAAACCGCGAGGCCACCCAGAACGACCGGGAGGCAGCGCTGCGCATCAACATCTACAAGAGCACCAACGGCGCCGAAAAATTCAAGCAGGCGGGCAGCCTGTTTTGAGCACAGGAGGAATGCAACATGATGAACTTCAACTTTGACTACAATGTGGACATGGTGTTCTGCATTGACGCAACGGGCAGCATGGGCGGCCTGATCGAAAAGGTCAAGGATAACGCGCTGAATTTTTATCAGGACGTGCAGCGCATGATGACCAATAAGCAGAAGACCATCGCACAGCTGCGCGTGCGGGTGATCGCCTTCCGCGATTACGCCGCCGACGGTGACGACGCCATGATGGTGACCGATTTCTTCAACCTGCCGGAGGAAGAAAAGGATTTTGAGGAGACGGTGCGCAGCATCCACGCAGAGGGCGGCGGCGACATCCCGGAGGACGGCCTGGAAGCGCTGGCCTATGCGATCCGCTCGGACTGGAACAATGCTGGCACCAAGCGCCGCCATGTGATCGTGGTGTGGACCGACGCCCCGACCCACGAGATGGGCTTTGCAAAGTTCCTGCCCAACTACCCCAACGGCATGCCGGAAGACCTGCGCGAACTGACCCAGTGGTGGGGCGACGCCGCCACCCAGGAGCGCGGCTACATGGACCAGAATGCAAAGCGCCTGGTGCTGTTTGCCCCGGAGGCCGAATATTGGTCCCAGATCATGGATTCGTGGGACAATGTTGCCGCTTACCCCGCCAAGGCCGGTGAGGGCCTGAAGGAAGTGGACTATCAGCAGATCCTGAACATGCTGGCCAACAGCATCGGGTGAGAAAAGCACCTGCAAAATCTTCTTAAAAACAAGCAGCGGCAGCTTTCCAGACGGAAAAGCTGCCGCTGCTTGTTGCATATGTCCTCATGCAGATTCGAACTGCAGGCCTTTCGCTTAGGAGTAGGGGCTGAAGCCATAAATCCTAGGCAAAAGTAGGTAAAACAAG
>ENA-UOJQ01002121-UOJQ01002121.1-human-gut-metagenome-genome-assembly--contig:-P63-NODE-2121-length-13065-cov-19.139585_pt1 | contig 13065 bp, 11 predicted proteins | sample MGYA00242352_ERZ723899 | MGnify/ENA metagenome assembly ERZ723899 | reverse complement strand
TACCACACTTTCAACCATTGTCAACACCTTTTTTCGATTTTTTCTATAATTTTTTCGATTTATTTTTGGGCAGGGTGCATATGGACGCTTTAACGTGGTTTCTCTATTCATTTTCTTTTTGTCCCCGTTTTTTATCCTTTTCCCCCACATCTTCCTATAATACAAATAGCCCTCTCCATCCCCTGCTTCCCCATCTTTCCCAAATCATTTATCTTCCATACTTGCGCTTTGGGTCCAAAGCAAGTATACTAAAATCTGTGATTTAACAAAGAAATGATGGTGATCTTTCCATGCTGGCGATATACGAAACCGTCAACCGGCGCTTAACCCGCGCAGACGAAATTGAGGAAGGCACATGGATCTGCCTGACTGCCCCCAGCCAGGAGGAGATCCGCGAGGTTGCCGCCACCTTAGATATTGAGCCCGCTGATGTGCAGGCAGCCCTTGACCCGGAAGAATCCGCGCGTATCAGCCTGGAAGATGGTTATACCGTCATCATTGTGGATATACCCTTAAAGGTAGACGGCGCCGCCGAGGGCGTATACACCACCATTCCCCTTGGTATTCTGTTGACCCAGACCACCATCACCACGGTTTGCTCCGTAGATACCCCCGTATTGTCTGATTTCGCTTCCTGCCGGGTGCGTGGCTTTTCTACTAAAAAGAAGATGCGCTTTGTGTACCAGATTCTGTACCGCGCCGCCACGATGTACCAGCAGGAGCTGCGCCTGATCGACCGCCGCCGCCAGGAAATTGAGAAAAACCTGACCGGTACCCTGCGCGATAGTGACTTGATGGAGCTGCATGGGTTGGAATCCACCCTGGTATATTTCGCAACCTCACTGCGTGCCAACAGCACGGTTTTGGACCGGTTGACCCGCTACAAGCGGCTGGAACAGTACCCTGATGACATGGAACTACTGGACGATGTAATCGTTGAGATTCGGCAGGCCATTGAGATGACCAGCATCTACCGCGATGATATCAAGGGCACCCGCGAGCTGTTCAGCTCAATTTTGGATAACCGCCTGAACAATGCGATGAAATACCTGACTTCCGTTACCCTGTTGATGGCTGTCCCGACCGTTATTTCCGGTTTGTATGGCATGAACGTGGACATTGACGGCATGCCGTTTTCCGGTTCTGATTATGGATTTGTCATTGTCTGCTTGCTTACGCTTGCTATTTGTGGGATCGCTGCCTGGGTACTGCACAAAAAACATATGCTCTGATTTGTATTGTTTGCCGCATCCCGCCCGCCGGGGTGCGTTTTTTACTTTTCTGCCTGTAACATTTGGGGGTGATTCCCCTATTATATAAATAGTAAGAGGAAAGCGAGGTGTGCCGCAATGACTGATGCCGACATTGTTACGCTGTACTGGGCACGGGACGAGCAGGCCATTGCACAGACCGCACAAAAGTTTGGCGCCTATTGCCGTAAGATTGCCATGAACCTGCTGGGCAGCCAGGAAGACGCCGAAGAATGCGAAAATGACACCTGGATGGCCGCCTGGAACAGCATGCCGCAAAACCGGCCGGACAAGCTTGCACCCTACCTGGGGCGCATTACCCGCAACCTGGCACTGGACCTGCGGGAGCGGCAAAATGCCAAAAAGCGCGGCGGCGGCCAGACCGAAACCGTGCTGGAAGAGCTGGAATTTTGCCTGCCCGCCAGAGACCACACCGCGCAGGAGGTAGAAAGCGCTGAAACAGCCCGCTCCATCAGCGCGTTTCTGCGCAGCCAGCCGGAGCAGGCACGCAACATCTTTATTCGGCGGTACTGGTACTGCGATGCCACCGCCGACATTGCCAAGCGCTATGGTATTGGCGAAAGCAAGGTGCGCGTTACCCTGCACCGGATGCGCACCAAACTGAAAGCCTACTTAGAGAAAGAAGGTGTCTGCCTGTGAGCTCCCGCGATTTATTCCGCGCGATCGGGCAAATTGATGATGATTTGATTGAATCTGCCAACAAAATCCCCGTAAAGCACACCATTCCGTTGCAATTCCGGCATTTTGTTCCGGCAGCAGCTTGTTTTTGTCTTGTTCTGTTAGGGGCGGCGATGGTCAGTCAGGACCGTTCCGCCGGGGTCAGCCAGGCCGCCGAGACCGCTGATCTGAACGAAAGCGCCCCCGCCTATGAGGAATCCAACAGTCCCGATACCTTCAGCACATTCAGCATGGAGGGCAATGAACCAGATGCCGACGCAGGCAGCGTTGCCGATGCCCCGTTGTCCTCCTCCCTGAAATCCGCGATGCAGGACAGCAGCCCCTTGCAGGCTCTGAGCGATATTTTGCTTGGCAGCGGCGCTTCCGGCAGTTCTTCCCTGCTGGCCCACAGTGCCGATGAGCTGTATTTCGGCGAAAGTCTAATTTTAGGCAGTTCCGCGGATGTTGTTCTCCCTGCCAGCCTGCCGGTCTACCGCAACAGCCTGCTGGATGCCGCCGACAATACCGATGCCATGAAAGCCCGTCTTCGCACGGTGCTGGATGCTCTTGGGCTGGATACCACACTGGCTGACACCGCCACGTTCAGTAGGGACAGCGCCGATACCATCTCCAAAACAGTATCTGGTATAAAGGAATCCGCCGAGCAGAACGGGTGGGATGCAGATTCTTCCGTGCTGAATTATCTCTCTGGTGCCGCACAGCTGCAGTTGAACATCCCCGAAAGCGACTGGCCCGGTGGGCTGACAATCACCGTCTCCAACGACCTGCGCACCAGTGTGGTCTGCAACAGCTCTGCCGAGGTGAAGACCTTTGCCACCCTTGCGGAAGAGCGCGTGATTGCCGCCGACCTGCAAGAGAAATACGGTTCCCTCTTTACCTCTCTGCTTGGCGGTGAATATACCGATGTGACGGATGGAGGCGACAGCACGATCTACGGCCAGCCCTCTTCCCTCTTTGTCAAGTTCGCGGCGGATTCTTTCCATTACTTGCTGGTCAGCGTAGATACCGACGGCAATCTGTTGAGCCTGCATGAAACGGACCGCACCGTGGAGCCCCTGGGCGAATACACCAGCGTTTCCCGCGCCGAGGCTGACAAGCGGCTGGCCAACGGAGAGTTTTTAACCGACAGCTACACGGCGGAAGCGGTTGACCCCGCCGCAGAGCCGGAGCACCTTGCCAACCTGCGCCTGACCTATGTGCAGGGGAGCGCCGCCTACTACCTGCCCATGTGGGAATACACGATTGATGAGGGCCCCGCTGCCCTGGGCGACGGCGATGATGTCGACCAGACGCTGCACACCTTTTCTGCCTACTATGTGCCCGCTGTGGAGCTGGACGAAATCGACGTCCTAAAGAACAAATAAAGCCAGCAAAATCATACCGCAGGCCGAACCTCAACACCAAAATGTTCCGGGGCACAGCCTGCGGTATTTGTGTTATTGCAAAATTGCGGGTTCTGCGTTATAGTAAAGGCAACAACCTAACCGTTTTTATATAAGGAGGCCCGCCATGCCTACCGAACCGCAGAGCCAGCCGCTAGTCAGCATTATTGTTCCTGTTTACAACGCAGCAGACCATATTGCCCGCTGTATTGAGAGCATCCGCCGCCAGACCTACCGGAATTTGGAGATCATTCTGCTCAACGATGGCAGCAAGGATGTCAGCTATGCCGTCTGCCAGAGCTATGCCGGTATTGACCGCCGCATTGTGGTGATCGACAAAAACAACAGCGGAGTTTCCGCCACCCGCAACCTTGGCATGCAGGAAGCCCACGGCAAATACTTTCAGTTTGTGGATGCGGATGATTTCATCCAGCCCTATGCCACCGAGCTGCTGGTACAGAAAGCGGAAGCCAGCCACGCCGATATGGTGATTGCCCACTACAACCGCATTGAACCGCCGGTCAGCCTGCCCAAAACCATGCGGGATACCGTGGTGGAGCGTGTGCTGGACCCCATCCTGGATCCGCAGCACCGGGTGCAGACTTTCGGCTTTTTGATGGAAGGCCCCCTGAATAAAGACGCATTTGCCTGTGGCCTGATGCAGGAGCCCGCCAGCTTTTATTACGGCGTGATGTGGAACAAGCTCTACCGCGCCGACATTGTGCGTGAGCACCCCGATGTGCGCTGCAATGAGGAACTGGACTACAGCGAGGACCTGTATTTCAATCTAAGCTTTATCCGCTACGCCCAGCAGTTCTATGCGCTTTCCACCCCCATTTACAACTATGTGCAAAACCCAGACAGCGCCGTGCACCACCTGAACCCCTTTGATGTGCTGACCACTCGGTTTGAGCTGACCACCTATTACAAGGATCTGTTCAAGCACATTGGCCTGTATGAAGAAAACAAGTACCGCCTGAACAAGTTCTTCTTTGGTGTTGCGGAAAGCTGAAGCAATCCCGCATGATTCTATTACCGCCCCGGCAGAGTTTTTTGCCGAGGCGGATTTTATTTGGCTCTATATCACATACAGCGCGCACACTGCAGCAAAAATGCCCCGGACGAGAAACGTTTCTCGTCCGGGGCATCATGATTCTTATAAAAAACTCAGGATTCCTTCAGCATATGCTGGCTTTCGGCAAAAGCCACCAGCTTTTCAAAGGTTTCTGCGCTCAGGTCATGCTCGATCTTGCAGGCATCGTGGGAAGCAACAGCAGGGTCCACACCCAGTGCAACAAAAAAGCGGGTCAGCTTTTTGTGGCGGCCATAAATCCGGGTGGCAATTTCCAGTCCCGGCGGCTCCAGGGTGATATACCCAGCACCATCCATCGAAATATAACCGGCCTGACGCAGATTTTTCATTGCAATGCTCACGCTCGGCTTGGTAACGCCCATCTCGGTAGCGATGTCGATGGAGCGGACTTCCCCGTTGCGTTCTGTCAGCATCAGGATCTTTTCCAGGTAATCCTCTGCGGATTCATAGATTTTCAACGACACTGCCTCCTTTGTGGACTTGCCATCTGTCATATTGCTATAAAATTATAGTGTTATCTTAACACATTTTTTCAATTTTGGCAAGTGTAATACTTTTTTGGCAAGTGTAATACTTTTTGTTTATCTTTCCGTTTTTTCTTTGCTTTTTGGGCAGATCCTCACGGTCAGGCATCATCCCGTGCTCTTGCTCTTATCGAACAACCCGCCGAAAAAGTTTGCCACGGTGCTGCCTGCTTTCTTCAAAAATTCGCGGAACGGTTCTCTTGTTTTTTCGTCAGCAGCCGTTGTTTCTTCCCGAGTTGCAGCTGGGGCTTCGGTTGCTCTTGGCATTTTGAGCGGGGCCGCAGTTTCCGGCGTGGCCGTTTTTGCTGTTTCGGGTGTGGCGGCGCTTTCCGGTGTTGCCGGAGCTGCACTTTCTGGGGTAGCCGTTTCCGGGGTAGCGGTCTCTGGAGTAGCAGCAGTTTCAGGCGTTGCGGGTTCAGCACTCTCCGGCGTGGCTGTTTCCGGGGTCGACTGGGCAGCAGTCTCCGGGGTAGCGAGGGCTGCGCTTTCCGGCGTGGCGGCTTCCACAACATTAATGTTCACTTCGGCATAAAAATCCAGGTCCACACAGCTTACCAACACGGTTGCCGTGCCGGGGGTCACAGCGGTCACGTTGCCGTCCTGGTCTACTGCGGCCACACTGGGGTCAGTCGAAGCAATATGTACCACTGCATCGGTCACAGCTTGGGCAAACTCTGCCCGGTCCTGCGGCGTAATATCGGAAATGCTGCCGGTAAACCGCAGCTCCCCGGCCAGCGCGCACTGCTGGCCAACGGCAAGCTGCACTTCATGCGGCAGGGCAAAATCTTCTGCACTGCACCCACACAACAGGCAAAGCGCTGCTGCCAGCGCGGCCAAAATCCAAATCCTGAACTTTTTCATACCGGTTTCCATTCCTTTCTGCGGCAGTGGTGCATACATCTTAAAATGCGCCTTATCCTGCCAAAAAGCTTTCTGTAATAACGAACATCGCACGAAGTACAATTTTAGATAACAGTGTTCCCTCTCGGAACGACATATATTTTCGATACGAACCTAAATGCAATCTGTAGGGGACGATGCTTGCATCGTCCCGGATGTCGGGCCTTGCCGGATATTTTGCTTTCGGGACACTAGCAAACGCTCTGCAGACGCACTTTGTGCCCCTACGCTCCCTATAAGGTAAAGGTGCATCTTTTTGCCCCGCTGGGAGATATCTGAAAATCAGCCGCCTTCCCCTTTCGCTTCATTCTTATCATAATACGCGGCAGGTGTGAAATTTTCAACATTTTGTTCTGTCCCCCGTTTAAAATTTTCCGGTTTTCCCGCTTGGCATGTTGTGGTATACTGTTAGCAGTATGATAAGTTGGGGGTGTATACTTTCTACAGCCACCGCCCCACAAGTTATACGATTTGTTTATCAAATCTTGCAAGAAATACATTTTGTATTAAGTCTATCGGAGGTTCTGGCCATGCTGGATATCATTCTGCTTGGCACCGGCGGCACACAGCCCCTGCCGGAGCGCGCCCTGGCGGCTGCCTGCATCACGGTGGGCGGCTCCAACCTGCTGCTGGACTGCGGCGAGGGCACCCAGACTGCCGCGCGCCGGGCCGGAGTCAGTATTTTCCGCATGGACGCCATTCTGCTGACCCATTACCACGGGGACCACATTTTCGGCCTGCCCGGCATCTGGCAGACGATGGCCGCCCAGGGCCGCACTGCCCCCCTCGTCATGGCTGGGCCGCCGGGCTTGACGGATGTGGTGCGCACCTTTTACGCCGTGGCCGGCCCGCTGCCGTTCGAACTACGGCTGAAAGAACTGCCGGACTGCAAAGGCGAGTTTGAAGTGCCCGCCGGGTGCGTGCAGGCGTTCCCCCTCAAGCACCGGGTACCCTGCTGCGGATATGCGTTCACCCTGCCGCGGGCGGGCAAGTTTGATCCCCAGCGGGCAAAGGCGGCGGGCATCCCCGTGCGTTACTGGTCCACCCTGCAAAGCGGCCAGCCGGTGGGCGGCTTCCTGCCGTCCCAGGTTCTCGGCCCACCGCGCCGCGGGCTGAAAGTTGTCTATGCGACCGACACCCGCCCCTGCGCTGCGCTGCGCCGCGCTGCACAGGATGCCGATCTTTTGTTGATGGATTCCACCTATGCCGATGACGCCGACCTGCCCAAAGCGAAGTTATACGGCCATTCCACCTGCCGCGAAACGGGGGTCCTTGCCGCCGAAGCCAACGTGTGCCGCCTGTGGCTGACCCATTACAGCGCCGCCGTAACGGACCTTGCCCCCGGCCTTGCCGCCGCGCAGCAGGCGTTCCCCACCGCAGCCGCCGGGGTTGACGGCATGCGGCTGACCTTGAATTTTGACCCTGATTAAATGAGGTTTTCCCCTTGAAAAAATCTACCCGTCTGAACATTTTGTTTGCCATCATCATTCTGCTGGCCGCCGGGGTGCTGTGGCTCTGTTTCGGCCATCCGGCTGCCGGGTCCGGTCTGGTTGCCGTGCTGACTTATGGCGATGACAGCACCCAGCTGCGCATCCCGCTGGACACCGACCATCGCTATGATATTGATACCGGCTATTACACCATCCATCTGGTTGTGGAAAACGGCGGCATCCGCTTTGTGGAAAGCCCCTGCCCGGACCACACCTGTGAATCCTTTGGCGTACTGACCAAACAGGGCAATTGGGCCGCCTGCCTGCCCGCCCGCGCCAGCGTTACCGTTGAATAACCATACATTACGGAGGTTCCCCATGAAACCCACCTACAAGCAAGTGACCAAAACCCGCTATATTGAGCAGATCAGCCAGCTGGCGGAAGAAATTTTTGTTCAGCATTACACCAAGCTGACCCCAAAAGTAGCCCGCGCCCTGGCGGAAAAGTACCAGAGTGATATTCTGACGGATGACGAGATCCACAGCGGAACTGTGAATTATTTCATGATCTATCTGGGCAGCGATCCAGTCGGCTATTTTGCGCTGGATCTTACCCCCACGGGGGCCATGTGCCTGTCCCGCCTGTTCCTTTTGGAAAAAGCCCGCGGCCAGGGTATTGGCCGCAGCATTGTGGCCTATGCCCAAAAACTGGCCGAAGGCGATGGCCGCAGCCGCCTATATCTGCGGGTATGGGCCAAGGACCTGAAAGCTGAAGGGTTCTGCAAAAAGTGCCGCTTCCGCAAAAGCGAGACCGTCCCCATGGAAGTCCTGCCCGGCGTTACTCTCGATATCACCACCTGGGAAAAACTCTGGCGCTGACCATCCAGCCTTTTTGAAAAAAGGCTGGGCGAAAACCTTTCATGGGCCGAGCATAGGGCGGGAGTTCATCCTGGCGGACGTAAGGCAATACCGCACAATTCCCGCCTAACGGCTCAAGCACCGCTCCGGCGGCTGCGGCACGGCATCTGCGTTGCCAAAATGCTCGATAATACACAAAGTATTATCTGCGCTTTTGGCTTAGCAGCTGCCGCACCTCGCTCGCCGTATCGGCACTTAGAATTATGCGGTATTGCCGTAAAAATTATAGAGTGTTTGCCGTATATTCCACCACGCTATTCCCCACAAAGCAACGGGCGCACAATGTGCGCCCCTACGGGTGGGATGCATACAAAATGACGATTGCGCATTATAAAACAATCTGTAGGGAACGGTCTTGACCGTTCCGCGATTTTATGGTGGATGCCACAACAAATTCATACAGAAGCCCTCCGTATATTTTGGCTCCCCTGGAGGGGAGCTGTCCGCACAGCGGACTGAGGGGTGGCTCCCCACGCAGGGCCTAAGGCAACACCGCACAATTCCCGCCTGACGGCTTAAGCACCGCTCCGGCGGCTGCGGCACGGCATCTGCCGCACCTCGCTCGCCGTATCGGCACTTAGAATTATGCGGTATTGCCCTAAAAATAATCAGAATTTACGTCAGGCTCCCGGCTTGGTCAGGTTCACCCCGCCCTACCCCACAAATTTACCATTCACCCCAAATTTCAAACTTATCCCCATCTCCAATTCCTAATTTCTCATTCCTCATTCCTAATTGAGATAACTCCTAACTTTCAAGGGGGTGCCACCTTTGAATCTTCTCCACCTCGCCGATCTTCACCTCGGCAAGCGGGTCAATGGCTTTGACCTGCTGCCGGACCAGCGCTATATCTTAGAGCAGGTCCTTGACCTGTGCACGGCCCACAATGTGCAGGCGGTGGCGCTGGCCGGGGATATTTACGATACCGCCCTGCCCCCTGCCGCCGCAGTTTTGCTGCTGGACTGGTTTTTGACCGAGCTTGCTCATCGGAACATCCCAGTGCTGGCCATTGCCGGCAACCATGACAGCGCCGAGCGGCTGGATTATGCCGCCGGGCTGCTTTCCAACCAACAGGTCTATCTGGCCGGGCAGTTCACCAGTGCCCCCCGCCGGGTCATCTTGCAGGATGAATTCGGCGAGCTCACCTTTGACCTCCTGCCCTTTGTCCGCCCCGCCACCGTGCGCCACTGCCTGCCGGATGCTGATATCCGGGATGAAGATTCCGCCATCGCCGCCGCGCTGGGCCCGCTGCCCACCGCCGGGGAGCGTCGGGTTCTGATCGCCCACCAGATGGTGCTGGGCGGCGGCAGTCTGCCCACCTGTTCCGGCAGTGAGAGCGTTGCCGCCGATGTCAACGTCGGCACGGTTCAGGCCGTGGATGCCGCCCGCTTTACCGGCTACCTGTACACCGCCCTTGGCCACATTCACCGCCCGCAGCAGGTCGGCTGCCCCACTGTGCGGTACGCGGGCAGCCCGCTGTGCTATTCGCTGGATGAGTGCGGCGCACAGAAAAGCGCCGTTCTGGTTCATATCGGGGCCAACGGAGCCGAACCGGAGCTTTTGCCCCTGCGCCCGCTGCACGCCATGCGCCACCTCACCGGCCCGCTGGACCAGCTGACCGCCGCCGATACCGTAACAGATGCCGAAGATTACATCTGGGCCACCCTGACCGACCCGGTTCCCCGCCCGGACGCCATGGCCGTGCTGCGTGCCGCTTACCCCAACGCCATGAAGCTGGATTACGCCCCCGGCGGCGCACTGGATACCGGCAGCGATGCCATCCAGCAGGCCGCCCAGCTGCGCACCATGAGCTTTGACGAGCTGTTCGCCCGCTTTTTTGAAAAGATGCACGGCCGCACCCTTACCCCCGAAGAAACCGCAGCTCTGGCCCAGCTGCGCCAGGAGGCCGGACTATGAAACCTGTACGCCTGACCCTTTGCGCCTTTGGCCCTTATGCCGGCACCTGCACACTGGATTTGTCCGGCTTTGGCTCCAGCGGCCTCTTTCTGATCAGCGGCGATACCGGCGCGGGCAAAACCGCGCTGTTTGACGCTATCACCTTTGCCCTGTACGGCGAAACCACCGGCGCTTACCGCGAACCGGACATGCTGCGCAGCGACTATGCCATCCCCACTGATACCACCTTTGTGGAGCTGGAGTTCACCCACCGCGGCCGTACTTATACCGTCAACCGCACCCCGGAGCAGACCCGCGCCAAGCGCCGGGGCGAGGGCGTGACCACAGTTCCCGGCTCTGCCGCCTTAACGCAGGAGCCGGACGCTCCCGTGACCGGTACCAAAGCCGTGACTGCAGCGGTGACAGCCCTGCTGGGCATTGACGCCCGCCAGTTTGCCCAAATCTCGATGATCGCGCAGAATGATTTTGCCCGCCTGCTCAATGCTTCCAGCGCCGACCGGGCCGAAATTCTGCGCCGCGTGTTTGATACCGCCAGCTACCAGCGGCTTGGCAGTGCCGCCCGCACCAAAGCCGGGGAAGCTCTGCGCCAGGCCGAGTTTGCCAACCACACCGTTGTGCAGCTGCTGGCCGCTTTACAGCCTGCCCCCGGCAGCCCCCACACCGGCGAACTTGCCGATGCGCAGGACAGCCGTGACCCCTACCGCGCCCCCGCCGCGCTGGACTGGGCCGCTGAGATGATCGAAGCGGACACCGCCCTGACGGCGGAGCAATCCCAACAGCTGGATATCCTTGATGCCCGCATTGAAGCGCAGTCCGCCGCGGTGGAAGCCGCCCAAAACCGTGCCAAACTGCTGAGCAGTCTGGATGAAGCCCAGGCCAAAGCCGCCGAGCTGACTGCCCAAGCCCCCGCTTTGAATGCGGAGTGGGACAAGACCGAAGCCCGCCGCCCGGAGCTTGCCGAGCTGGATGCCAAGCTGCAGCGCTTTGCGGAGTGGGAGCCGCGCTATCAAGAGTTGGACACCGCCGCAGCCAGCGCCAAAACCGCCCGCGCCGAGGCCGAGCAGGCCGCCGCGGCGCTGGAAAAAGACCAGAAAACTCTAAGCAGTACCGATACTGCCTTAGCCCAGCTGGAACCGCAGATCACGGCCTGCGGCGAACCGAACGCCGAGCTGGAAAGCTGCCGCAAAACCATTGAGCTGGCCCAAAGCCAGCAGCAGGACTGCCAAGCCCTGTTGGACGATATCCCCCGCCTGCACACCGCGCAAGCCAACTGGCAGCGCACTGCCGATGAATACCGGCAAAAGCAGCAGCAGGCCGATGCCGCCCAGCATTCCAGCGCCGAGATGCAGCGCGCCCTGAATGCCGCCCGCGCCGGGATTCTGGCGCAAGATCTGGTGGATGGCACCCCCTGCCCGGTGTGCGGTGCTCTGCACCACCCAGCACCGGCAGCCCCCGCCCCCAGCCATGTCACCGAAGCCGCCTGCAACAAAGCTGCGCAGGCAGCGGCGAGCGCTGCGGCGGAAGCTTCCAAAGCCTCCACCGCAGCCGGGGAAGCCAAAGCCGCAGCCCAAACCCAGCGGGATACCCTGTATGCGCGTACCGCCGCCTTTCTGGCGCGCCGCCGCCAGCATTATACCGGGCTGCAGGCCGATGCCCTGACCCCGGACGAGCTGCAAACCGTCCTGCAGGCCCAACATGACAGCCTGCGCCGCGGCCTTGCCGAAGTGCATGACCGCATGGCAAATGCTGAATCCCGCAAAAAAGATCTGGAAAAGCTGACCCGCCAAAAAGCCCAGCTGCAAGCCCAGCGCCCCGACCAGGCAAACGCTGTGGAGCAGGCCCGCACCGCACAGGCCAACGCCGAAAAAGCCGCCGCGGAAGCCCAGACCCGCCTTGCCGAGGGGCAGAAAAACCTGCCCTGGCCAGATGCCGCCGCTATGGCCGCCGCCCGCGCCGAGACCCAAAAACAGTGCCGCACCCTGCAAGCCGCACTGGATGCCGCCGCCAAAAGCCGCGATGCTTTTTCCAAAGAACTTGCTGCGGCCCAAAGCGCCGCCCAAACCCTGGCTGAACAGGCCGGGGATACCGCCAGCCGCCCGGACCCTGTCGCCCAGCAGCAGGCCCTTACTGCACTGCAAGCTGAGCGCAAAAACCTGCGCGACCAAAACCAGGCCGCCCTGCACCGGCTGGATACCAACCGCGATGCCCTGACCAACCTAAAAAAAGCCATCACCGCCGCAGAATCTGCCCGCGCCAACGCCGCCATGCTGGATAACCTGAGCAAGACCATCAACGGCAATCTGACCCAAAAGCAAAAGCTGCCCTTTGAACAGTATGTGCAGAGCTTTTATTTTGACGGCGTGGTCGCCGCCGCAAACCGTCGTTTTACCCGCATGACGGGCGGCCAGTATACCCTGCGCCGCCGCCAGAGCGCCGATATTGCCGCCAAGACCGCACTGGAGCTGGATGTGTTCGATGCCTACACCGGCAAGACCCGCCCGGTCGGTTCCCTTTCCGGCGGCGAAAGCTTTTTGGCGGCGCTCAGCCTGGCTCTTGGCATCAGCGATACCATCCAGGAAAGTGCCGGCGGCATCAGCGTGGATACCCTGTTTGTGGACGAAGGCTTTGGCACGCTGGACGCCGACGCCCTGCAAAAAGCCATCGACACCCTGACTGCCCTTGCCGGTTCCGATAAGCTGGTCGGCATCATCAGCCACGTCGAAACCCTCCAGGACCGCATCCCCAAACAAATCCTGGTCCAAAAGACCAAATGCGGAAGCAAAGCCCAAGTAGAACTTGGTTAATTGGAAGTCAGGAGGGAGGAGTTAGGAGTTTATGGTGCGGCTTGCGCCGCGTATTAAAATCATAACACTCTTATACTCTCTCCGTTTCCTCACTTCTAAGGCAACACCGCACAATTCCCGCCTTGCGGCTTAAGCACCGCTCCGGCAG
>ENA-UOJQ01002112-UOJQ01002112.1-human-gut-metagenome-genome-assembly--contig:-P63-NODE-2112-length-13097-cov-5.377703_pt1 | contig 13097 bp, 9 predicted proteins | sample MGYA00242352_ERZ723899 | MGnify/ENA metagenome assembly ERZ723899 | reverse complement strand
GCAAGTATCCGATGTACCATTAGGTGCACTATAGATATATAATCGATGGAGAATATTTTTGCCATAATCACAAACTTTAAACAAAGTAGCATTCTTTGATCCGCTAGAAATGCTATAAAACGTAGAGTTTAAGGCTTGTATACTATCGCTCAAGCCTGTTTTTTCTCTCGTAGCCGTACCGATCAGTTCCCCCAGTTTTGATGCAAGTGACTGCATCGTCATTTGTGCGGCATCTCCGCTACTTTGTAAAACCCTTACATTTGCGGCATCTGTCACGGTCGGAAGTTCATTTTCATACACGTCATTTCCTGTTGCAGCAACGGCAGCAAATGTTGAAGTTTCTGACAAAGCCATAACCATTCTTGTGGAACCATGTCCACCATCTCATCCACTGTTACATTCTGTTCGTTACCGTCTTTATCAACAGACTTAAAACCATCTATATTGTCTAAATTCAAATCACTCATAATATCCTAATTTTATAAAGTTCTTATATAATTTTTCCACGCTTTTGAAGTGCCGCCAACCGACTTGTACATCTTCTTTCTGCCGCCTTTTATTTTATACCGGGAAAGATTGTTCCTGTCATAGTTAACGGGGTAATCCGGATTGTCTTCGTTGGCATACGCCTCCATTTCGTATGAGATGGTATAATACGCCGAACTCGCAGGATGGCAGATAGGGTTTCCCTTAATCCACTCAACAAAATACCGCCAGTAGTATTTTACCCATGAGCCGACAGCCTGTGCCTGACGCAGGTGTATGGTTTCGTGAGTCATACTCTCCTTACCTGCATAGGTCTGCATGTACTTCTCTATGTTCTCTTTGTTCTCAATACGGTAGATCATCCGTCCGCACCACATCATGAAACGGTATCCCTTGAAAGGATAATGCTTCATGGAAAGCAACCGAGGAGTGTCAAAATCACCCGGCTTGCTTGAGAACAGCATCTTGATTAATTGCCATAATTCTTTCATAAGCATATCTTTTACTCAATTAAATCCATACGTGTTATATACCAATGGTTGTTAAAGGCCTTCATCTCCAAAACATAAGGCCTTGCCATCTGAATTTCTGTTTTATTGTTATATGCTCCCGCCAGTCCGCAGAAATAGTTCGTAGCCTTGTACTTGTCCGGGTTCTTAGCCACCCTTGATGTCATGTCTACTACAAACTCTAATCTCAATCCGTTCCATGATGATGCGGGAGGAAGGGTTATGGTTCCGCCAAGACCATCAGCGGAAAAGAATGTAGATCCCTGAGTGGATGGGTTCACGGTCATGTTACCTTCTGAATCAGCCAGACTATCCATATCGCTTCCCGGTGAATAGAGAAGATCTGCGGTGATAATACCCGACACTTTGACATTACTATCCGAATCCCACGATATGCCCCCATCAGCCAATTTCCCCGATCCGTCTTCTTTTATGAGTGTTTTACCACCACCCAATTTTATATACGCATCATTCTTCTTGCCGGATATCTCCATATTTCCATTCTGACTCTTCATCATGCCATTTTTATACATGAATCCGGCCACATTCGCACCATCGGCAAACAGGGTGTCAGTAGCGATATTCACAAACTTCTGCATGGCTTCCCAGTTCGAATCCCCGTTGGCTGATGTGGGTGCAGCGGTAACGGAAGCGCCGTGATTTTTTACAAGGAAATTATAATAAACTCCCCCTATCAAATATATGACCTTATCCCGGTAATCCGCATTCCAGACGTAAGTCTGTCCGGAAGCCCATACGCCTCTGTCACGGGGAAACGCCCCTGTTGCTCCTGTTGCTCCTATGTCTCCGTCTTTAGCAACCCCCACACCTTTTTCAGCGACAAAATTATTATTCCATGCGTTTGCATCGGAAGCCGACTTATAAGCCCGGACGGCAAACTGGGTGTATCCGGCTGTCGCAGGAACGGATATCTGATTGCTTAGGGTAGCACCTACATGCGCCAGCCAGCTTCCGTTACATTTGCGTGCGACAAGATAGAATCTGTTCGTATCGCTCACATTACCGCCTATATTCTGTTTCATGGTAACAACAAATGCTGACGGTGACGGTGTGCCTGTTGACGTGAAGTTTATCGTGCTTACCGGGCTGTCAAGCCAGTACGAAGCGGACGGTTCGACACCGGAAGTCATTTCCTGCCAGTCGGAGTTGACAGCCTTGTCCGATCTCTTCCCGGAAAGTATGTAACCGCCATCCTTCTTCCTTAGATAACTTCCACCTCTCACACGAAGAAGCGGAAGTGGCGGATTGGAAGTCTGAACCTTGCTTAAGTAAGATCCTCCGGCAAACGATACTGTACTGTTTTTCGCATACGGAATGTTGGCGGACTCCCAATGACCTGCGGCTGTGATACTCTCACCGTCAGCCCCGTCCTTACCATCTACAAGCATGGGGACGGTTTCAACATCCACTATCTGGTCATTCACATAGAAAACAAACTTCAATGTCTTCTTGAAATTTCCGCTTGATATGGCTGTATTGTTGTTTATGGTAGTTTCAGATCCACCGTCTATACTGTATTTCAATGTACCGTCCGTTGTGGTGGATATCACACCACCCACTGACTTTTGCCTGTAACATGACACGGAAGAAACACTGTAGTTCCCGTTCTTGTCCTTGCTTACCGAACTGGCGGAAACGACAATGCTGTATAGTACGGCATCCGCACCTCCACGAACCCCGGCTACAGTGAATGTCAGATCACGGGAATACTGCTGCCCGTTCTTTGTAGCCCTGATTGTGATCTTCACCGTGTTTGTCGCAGCAAGAGTAGCTCCGGCAGATACCGATATTGTCACCACTCCTGTATTCTTGTCTGTCGCACACAGAAGATTTGTGTCAGGTGTACAGGTGATGCTGTCAAGGGTGAGCTTTTCCGTTCCGTACCACATGCTGACAGTTGTATTCCAAGTCTGTGAGGACACGACCTTCCCGTCTGAAGTAAGGGCTGCATTGACCATCTCGTTATCGAAGTCCGCCATGATGGCATTCTCTCCGTCCTTACTCCAGCGATGCACCACGGCAGGATCACTGAACTCAGACCATACGCCGTTTTCCTTAAAACGTGTACAACCCCATTCAACCTGATGGTCTATGTCCGTACCAAGATAATTATCCGTCCAGCCTTCCGGAACATAACCATCTTTCTGCTGACTGTCCGGCTTTTCAGGGGTGTTATCTATGATATTGCCTCTTGTGTATATATACTCATAGCCCTTACCGTCTTTCCCGTCCGATATCATAAGCTGCCATCTTCCGTCCTGATAGATGTAGGTGGCGCGGTCAGTTGTGTTACGGTATGAATCACCGTTTTTCGGGTTGGCTGGAGCCGTGGCAAATTCACCAAGGAAGGTGATGCTCTCTCCTTTCAGTTCACGCCCGTCAAGAAGCATGTCCCAGTCTTCGTTAACCTCCCAGTCGGCAGGTTTTCCGGCAAGATAATAACCACCGTCCTTCTTTCTTAGGAAATTACCACCTTTAACACGCAATATTCTGATGGGAGGATTGGATGTCTCCACCTTGGATAAAAAGACACAGTTGGCAAGAGTAACCATTGTATTGGCACTATATGGTGTGTTGGCGGATTCCCAATGGCCACCACCGACTACAGACAAGCCCGGATCACCTTTATCACCTTTGTCCACTTGTTTCAGCCATGCCGGGTTATCATCTGATGGCTCGGTTGTCGTTCCGTTATCATCAACACACAACCACAAAGCCCCGTTATGTGACACCCGGTTATAGTAGGCGTACTTACCTGCGGTCCATTCACCTTTGTCCAACGGAACACGCACTGTCTGTCCGGTGATCTCATCCACCTGAAAGATAAGCCCGGTCATGATAATGTTTTGAAGAACGGCCGAGTAATTGTCCGCATTAACACCGGCTACAGTCATGCCTTTTTTCTTGCCGAACCACGCAGGCATCTGCGCCGGTTCCGGGTCCCAAGTGTTGGCATTGTCAAAGAATGTAATACAATTGTTTAAGTTGACAGTATCAATAAGTATATAAGTCTGTCGTTCCGGGTCCGTAAATTTACCTGGTTGTGCCAATACCATCTGCTCGGCAGGTTTCCAGTCAGAATGTCCCGGACGGGGAATGACAGTAAACTTCTTGGCGGTATAATCTGCGGCAGTCACCCGGAATTTCATCTCTTCAAAGCCATTCAGCTTGCCTTCGCTATTCTTAGTCACAAAATAGGTGGTAAGGATATCATCAACAAACTGGCTCAATCCGTCCGCGTCCGTCAGATCGGGAGTGATGGTGTAGGTTCCATCGCCGTTATCCACGTATGACAATACGCTACAACCGCCACCGGGGGAGTTTACCATACGTCCTTTGAAATAGGTTGTACGGTTAAGGCTAATTTCCGGAACAAACAAACGCTTACGGAAAACGCCGCTTCCCATTTCCATGTCACCCTTTTCGTCTATGTATCCACCTGATACACCAGTAACGAAATCACCGAACTTGGCATATTTCTTAATCAAGACTCCGCCCAGTAAGGATAACAAGTACTTAGTGGAATCCGCCACGTCCTTCCGCAAGAATATCTCTTTCAGATTCTCCTCACTGTTCTCTATCTCAGTCATTACACGCAATGCGCTCATCACATCCTCATCGGTGTAGGTGACATCCTCGTCACCCTGCTTTACGATGCGGTTTATCAGATTCCCGGCTATCTTAAGACCTTTGAGGTAGTTTATTATACCTTGCGCATCATCATCGTTCAATGCGGAAAGGAACCAGTGTTGTACAGGTGTGTCCTTATCCAGCGTGTATGCGGAGTTGGCGTGATCGGCGTTGGTGACATCGCCTCCGCCACCACTGCCGCCACCGCCGTTCTGCTTTATCTCTTCAACCTCAATGGAGATCTTGCTAAAGTTGCTGTTGATGCGGTCTGCCGTTTCGCTCCAAGTTCCTGTTTTGTTTATTGTATTAAGCTCCATATATCCTGTTCCACTTTTACCATTCCGCATCCGGATGCACTTCAACGGACAGATGATTCATTATTCTGATGATTAGGTCTCGTATCATAATATATATTTTGAGTGTTACTGATAACTTTCCGGGTTACTCTACCAGGGTTGTAATTTCAAAAGGGTTGCCTACAGCCGCTTTGACAGCGCGTATTATCAATGCAAAGTTCTCCTCATCTACAGGCGTACACAATTGTTCCCTGTAATCTCCCCCTCCTTGAGATATTCTATAGCTACAGTCTGCGATATCAAGATTGTATATTTTCGCCATAAACGACTGGAATAAAGTTGCGGCAACCAAATATCTTGTTATGCCAAAATCCGCATGAATGGTATCACGAGTAAAGTCATTCTTGTTCTTCCAGTTCGCCACGTTGTTCATAAACGGATAAGTATCAGAAACGGTAGTCAAATCGGTAATAGTTTCAGCCTCCTGAATAGTTGGGATTGCAGGTGAAGCGGAAGCATAATTTGTAGACTGTCTTAGTTGTGTGACAGTTCTTGCATTCTGAACCGCTGTTCCGGATGGAATGATGAATTTGACATCCGGGCAATTGGATATGCAGTCCTTGTAGTTTTTGGCAATATTACGCCACATACCCAATTGTCTTTCCTTTTGGTTGTTTCCATAACTCAACCAGTGATCATCATCTGCACCATTGGGGCCGTGCGACTCGGAGATTGTATGATAAATGCTGAACGCCCAAGTCATGTTCATACAGAATACAGGATTACTATAGAGACAGGCTTTTTTACACAAGTCGATCAATTCTTGTACTATGTTCCTTGTTATTTGTCCATCTTCTCCTTTTTCCCAAAAAGAGGATTGGTCCTCATAAGGGGATTGATAAGCCCCGTTTTGCATGATGATGAAGTCCCACGCTTCATCAGCCAACAACCAGTCCATCAAGACTGTGTCATTTGCCGGTGCAGGTTCCCCTTCATCCGTTATATCAGAATCAGGCTCGCTGGACCATTTTCCTGTCGTACCGTTATATTGTTCCCATGTCGTTGCCTGATATTTCCATTTATAATACGTAACTCCCTTATTTCCTTGAAACCTTTTCAAAAAAACATCTAAAGTGGCTGCACCTATATAAGCATTTCCCAAAATTACATTTTTGCCAAATTAAGCACAAATGTTACCTACTTCTCTGACTGTATCCACACCGAAGGATGATCCGATAAAAAGAACTTTCAGCGCTTCTTTATAGGACTGATCTTTATGTTCCATAGATTCCAACCTTTCATTCAAATCCTTGATATTGGCTTCGGTCTCATCCCTGTTTTTCTCAACTTTCTGATCCAGTTCGGATATCTGACCTTTAAGCCCGGTCTGAATATAGGGAATACCATATATTTTTAAAGATTTCATCCATTGTTCCTGATTATCCTCTGTTATTGAAGCTATACCTATATGTAGTCCTAATACTGTAGCACCATCCGGTTTAAGATACCCCCTGTCCTTTCCTGATGTTCCACTTACCGTAGCAGTAATCTGGTTGCCATCAGAGCCAAAGAATTTCCATGTTCCCATGAAAATATTTGCATCTTCCGCATTTTTCAGATAAAGAAGTGTACCGTTCTCTATGCTGGATACATCAATCCTGCTATAAGCGTTATTTGTGGCATTGGAGATAGGATTGTCTCCCAACGTATTACCCACATAAGCATGTTTGAGCAATATTTCAAGAGTATTGCAAGGCAAATAAGGCAATTCCACACCTTCCGAAAGAGATTTGAGTTCATTTGACGTGTTATTTGCAATCTCCTTGGCCTCTTCTGCTATTTCTTTGGATTTGTTTATTTCTGTATAGGTTTCTTGTACATAATCAATTACAGGCTTATAATACAATCCCAGAATACTATATCCGGAAACGGCATTTATCTTTTCGGTTGAAGCATGTATATACATATATTTCGCAGTACCTTGAACCTGTATTTGATACCCACTATCAGCGTATCCTGATTCAACATGATCACCTTCGGCATTTGTAAACTTAACAACCAAGCCCAAATCGGCAAGTCTGACTTGATTGTGATTGGTATCTATGACACTTATCACAAATCCAGTTGGAATATCAACGTCTAGAGCTTGTTTAAATCTTAAGTAACCTTCTGTGGAATTAGGATAAATAGATTGTCCCGTACCTACCCATTGTCCGATTTCAAAATCAGATAATTTAAAAACATATCCATTGATTTCAATTTCTAATTCGGAAAGTTCTGCTGTAAGATTCTTGCGTGTTTTGGGGTTGACCACCGCATCTGTTATGGTAGCCGGGTAAATGGTTTGGCCACCCTTGGTCAGCTTATATATTTTTGCCATAATAAATCTCCTATATTTTTAGATTAGTAACTGTTTCTTCTTCCTCTTCCGGTGGCAAAGGAGGTACAAAATCACTCAGCACATCTTCATATTCATTATCCGACAATGGGAACGCCTGAATTGTATTATATGCGGCATAATCGGGATAAGATGTTATTTCCACCGTGCTTTCATCGGTTTTCCCGGTAGTCAGTACGATTCCTGTATCTTCAACGGAAACAAGATTGCAGATGCCATCCTGAAAGTCGGAATCGGATATGAAGTATTCACGTTTGACCTTCAGCATACCGGGAGAAAAACAGGGGTTGTCGAAAGCGACAAGCAGGTTGCCGTCTTCCATGCGGCTGCAACCCACATACTCATGCCCGTCAAAGGAGGCTATGAACTTTCCCTTGAACGGATTGAAGTAAGTAAACCGGAAAGGAGTATTCACATCCCCGTTCAAGTTCTTCTCTATGATCTTAAAATCGGACTGATAATTAATTCTCATAACTATAATATTGATGTTACATCGTCTATCTCCTCGGCTGTCAGGTATCCGTTCAAGTCAACACTTCCGCCACCTCCTGTCGTGCCTGTAGGACTCCATGCCCCCTTTATCTTGCATTCATATATAGGGCCCGGTATGGTATCCCCCACAACAGCCCAGTCACCTACAACAGGAGATGGAACAGCCTCTTCCAGCAATTTAAGAGTAGAAAATAATCCCTTGTTGCGGATACCGTTCTGCTTGACCTTTTCTAGTTCGGTAGAAGTCTCACTAAAGTTGTTGTTAAGACGGTCTGCCGCCTCACTCCAAGTACCTGTCTTGTTAATAGTATTCAGTTCCATATCACTTCATTTTATTTAGGCAGTTGGTTTTGATCCCATACAATCTCAGATCCTTTAACCATAATGATGCGCCCTCCCATTATCTGGGTCTGATATATATAACCGTCACTTCCTTTTTGCTCCGCGACCATACTATCCGGGCGGAAATATAATCTATCACTGCTAGAAGGATCGAACATGGAAATACTGGGAATCATCCCTCCAAGTCCGTACTGTAGGGAGATACTGAACAGTTCTTCCTCATTATAATCATACATTCTGATAGACGGTACGGAATACTCATCCTCAGGGGATATTACGATCTTGTAACCATTGGATGATATGACATTGACAGTACCACTAAACTCTCCCTCTCCTTTTATCCAGATATTGCCATCCTCATCAATTTTAAAATTGCCGTTAGGTGACTTTACATTTTTAAAGATTCCGCTTTCCGCATTGACTTCACCTCTGAACTTACCACCTAGAGCATAGATATATCCTCTCAAAAACACATCACCGCCATGAGTCGCAACAAAGTTCGCCATGTTCGCCCATTCCGCATCCGTAGGCTGGTAATCGGGGTTATTACGGAACCTCATTACGGTCAGAATCGCCTGTTCAAGTTTTCCTCCTGCCCAAAACGCCACATCATCATCGTCATTGTATATGCCGCTAACTCCGGCTGTGACCTTCTGTAACTTGCCATCCTTGTAGTTGCCTAACTGGATCATATTGGCCAATATCAGACCACCAAGGATATCCACAGATCCATCCTTGATCGCACTGGCGATATAATTGATTGACTGGAAACCGGCTGTTGCCTTGTCATTGTCAAGAATTGAAGGCTTCCAGTCAGTAGCGATGGTTCCACGCTCTAGCTGAAGGTCACAAACGGTTGCGGTACCACTGATAAGAAATATACCACTGCCATTGAAGGTGATCTTATGGGTATATCTCTGATAAGAGGATGTGAGAGGCTGAGAAACACTGAAAGAACCGCACGAAACAGACACAGACGTACCCTTTGCTTTATAACTGATAACATAACTTTCTCCTTTAATCAATGATACGGACTGGGACAAACTACCGATTGCAGCAGAGTACCCGGAGCCGGCATCACTGTCCGCAGATACGGTAGCCACTCCCGTCCAATATTCCAGTTGCTTGCTAAAAAGTTCGGTATCCGCCGATAGCTCGGTAGCGGCAGACAGGTCCTCTGTCTCATAATCTCCCGTAAATCCGGAATTGCGCAACAGATTGACACTTCCGACAGCCGCATTGTCTATCGCATCCTTGGCCTCTTGGGCAAGATCTGCGGCCGCCTGTATCTCATCCGGCAAGCCTTCCATGTTACGCCATCCGGTAGACCCCTGCTCGATATGGAACATACCCTTGATATCAACACCTTTATCCTGAGTGTATTCCATGTAAGTGGTCCGGTCCTTGTCGCCAATATACGTATCTCCGTACACCTTCATCCGGGCCTTGCCGGTAGATTTGTCAAAATCAAAAGAAATAACGTCTTTCCCGGTCAAGGTAAAATCATTAATACCCTGATACATGATGATGGACGGAGAAACTTCGTTCACCGAAGAGAGAATTATCGCCGCCTGTCTGGTGATATCAGTCTTATGGCCCAATCCCACGATATCATCACCTGCCACCGGAACATCGTTCTCGACATTAGGATCACACACGGTCTTGGACAGGTCTATATAATTCTCACCTACTGCTGTGACCAACCGCCAGTAATAGCGGTTGCCGACATGATGCGAAATGCCTGTCTTGATATTGCACTCCTGTGCGATGGCGAGAGATCCCGGAGTAAACTGGTTCTCTATCTCAATTCCGTCTTCCTCTTCCTTGAAATAACAACGGTAGACATCATCCAACTCATCCACACGGTTGCATTTCATGCCTGCATGGGAAATCACCTGCTCGCCACCTACATACGTCTTCTTCTTTACTTCAAGCTCGTCAAAAACGGCTTTGACCTTGACATACAGATAATCAACAACAGCCTGTGACATACCGTTCTCAAGTACAGTAATTCCACTACCGTTCTTACCTATAAGTAAACCCTTCAAAAAAGTGATCAGCTCATTGGCAAAATCTTCTTTATCTTTACGAAGGAAGTATTTGAAAAGTTCCTCTATATTTGCACTTCCCGATATGGCAACAACCCGGTCTTTATTGGTCCTTATGTAAATAGAAGGATTCTTATCATCATTATGTATGTATATCTCACCCTCATTCAACCCTTCCAATCGCTTTTCAAATGATGGGGATATTTTCGGTATAATCGGATTTCCTTCTGCATCCGTTTCCGAACCGTACCACAATATCTTTATAGGATGATTTCTAGCCATGATTACACATAATTTTCATTAACAAAAGCAGCTTGCGCCTTCTTGTATTTTAACACATCGTCCTCTTCAGGATTAGTTAGCAAAAATGCTATACCTGAAGAAGAAGTTGCGATCTCAGTTTTGCCTCCGATCCCAGCAATATCGTTTTCTCTAGGGCGTAAAGTCACTTTATATATAAACATCTGTTTTTTACCTATTGTATCAAGCTTTTCCGGGACAGAATCCCCTTCCCGTACATACAAATTACCGTCTATGTTAACGTGAGAAAGGCAAAGTAACTTATTTATGAACTCCGCTATATAATACGGAACACCACGACTTGTCCCAAATACAAAATCAAATGTCTTATAAGGAAGAGAATACATTTCTATTATCTCCTGCTTCTGGTTCACGAACTGTTCGTTCTCAACTTTTAAGTCCACCCCATCCGGTTTGAATCCTCCTATTATTCTGAACTGAAACATCTGCTGAACATCATCAATCCAGAATATATTATCAAATGCAGAATTATTATCCTTATGGGAATATTCAATCAATATAGAATCACCTATATTCTCACACACACAGAATTCCTCACATTCCTTATCGCCTATAGTTACTGTATATATCCCCTCCGAAGGAGATAATGAGGCATAATACATCTTAACGCTTTCATTAACATCATAAGTGAGCAGTGCTATTGACGAGGAGATATTGCCAATCTTATCATTCAAAGAAGCCAAAGGTATTTCACCGTTATCGCAGAAAATTTGCAGCAAAATGTTGTCTGACAAGGAAAATACTTGTCTGAAACATCCTGCATTTGAATATTTATATTTCAGCGGTTTGAAGAATAACGGGCAAACATCTCCGATTGATATCATGGTCTTTTCGTTAGTTTCTAGCAGCTTGCGACTTCACAAGCTTTCATTGCAAATATAACAATTAAAATTTGAATCTTTATAAAGAATTAGAATTTTTCACAATCAAAGTTACCTTTGAACTTTGTGATTTTGTGAAATTGTAATCAGCCTGCTGATAATATCCCTGTATAACCTTGCCTTGATGTTCAAATTCAACAATTCCTGTAAGATCTTCCGGAAGCTCTACATCCGAAGTTTCAAATTCTACTTCCGCCACAGTAAACATCCTTTTTGAAAGAATTATATCCCTGCTTTCCCCCATTCCATCAATACCCACATCACTATTACCATCTGAAGACGCAAAAGTAAGCATCTCAACAGATGAACCGATATATGCTTCATTGGCCAAAACCATAGAAGAAGGAGAAAACATGGCATTGAACATTGTGTCAGGGCTGAGAACGCCACCCATAAGATAATCCCTGTTCAATATATACTTAAGTCCAGACGAATCAGATTTCACCCCTACCATAAATAAATCAGTGTCACTTTCGTTGTCTGTAGTATCTTCACCTATCTTGTCAGCAAGGAACTCTATGCCGTATGCGTCCGCACGGTATGGAGATATCATTTCAAGGCTATTGTCCGTCATGGTCACGCCTGTGGTATATTCATTCGTAAAACGAAACTCATCCTTACCATTAGCCGTGTCGTAATCCTGTTTGTCAAAGCCTATCCGTATGCGCGAATACACCAATGCGGAATTAACCTTCATCTCGTAATCGGATAAATCATCTATTTTTTTGACAACATCATCCGAGAAGTATTTGCCTCTGTGCCGGAAAGTTATCGTATTGCCGGATATGTCATAAGCGTATCCGAACACATAACTCATCCAACTTGCAAATTTAGTGAAGGATGTATATATTTTGGCTCCCGGAATCTTACGAGCTGATTCAGCCGCCAAGAGCATACAATTATCAAGCCTTCCGTCACCCATGCTTTCTATTACCCCCGTCAATCCGTCTTTTCCCCCGTTAATGCTTTTGAGTAGTCTGTTGAGCAACGTGCTGGGATTTACAACATCCATCTCAACAGGATTTATTCTGTTTTTCCATGATATCGTAACACGACTTTTTGAATCCACGGGATAAAGGGCAGCAAGGTTAGGACCAGACTGTTCCCTCCCTGACTGCACTTTGCAAAGGAGCACAAGCTTCTCTCCTTTAGCTAAGAATATATCATGATGTGCTGAATATTCTTTTTCTATAAGACCGGTGGAATACGTTTCATAGAATACCTCACTGATTGTTTCCAATGTCTTTTTATCCGTGCCAATTTTAGCTAGTCGGAAACGTACCCCGTTAGTCCAGCCCCATGGCGATATGATATTATAGCTTATCCAAAATTTAAAATCAATATCAACAGACAAATTGATGCTTTTTACGGCATATATCAGAGTGCCATCATCTTTACGTTCATCCAACACCTCCGTCCCATTATCATTTAGATAATACTCCGTAATACTTATATATGACTGATCCGATATCTCCGTGGCATTGCCTATATTAATGTCGGTTGCCTCTGTATATAATGACATGGGAAGCCACCTTTCAGCAAAATCCATTGACACAAAATTATCTTGATCCGGAATCTCCCCTACTTCTCCATTGTATATGTCACCTGTAGGAATCCATTTTGCCGATTCTGAAAGTTCAAGCCCGTCATAAACAAGAGGAATGGGACTTTTC
>ENA-UOJQ01002107-UOJQ01002107.1-human-gut-metagenome-genome-assembly--contig:-P63-NODE-2107-length-13114-cov-5.516732_pt1 | contig 13114 bp, 9 predicted proteins | sample MGYA00242352_ERZ723899 | MGnify/ENA metagenome assembly ERZ723899 | reverse complement strand
AGGGCGCGTTCGTCAGTTTAGTGGGGCCCTCCGGCTGCGGCAAATCCACCCTGCTCAGCGCCATTGCCGGGCTGGAGCCCCTCAGCGGCGGCGTCATCGAGATCGACGGCCGGACGGTACAGGGCACGTCGCCAAAAATCGGCTTTATGCCCCAGCGGGACCAGCTTTTCGAGTGGCGGAATATATGGGACAACGTGACGCTGGGGCTGACGGTCCGTGGTGAGAAGGACCCGGCGGCCTATGCACACGTGTCCCGGCTGCTGGAGCGCTACGGGCTGGCGTCCTTTGCCAAAAAGCGGCCCTGCCAGCTCTCCGGCGGTATGCGCCAGCGCTGCGCCCTGATCCGGACCCTGGCCACTGAGCCGGAGATATTGCTGCTGGATGAGCCCTTTTCCGCCCTGGACTACCAGACACGGCTGGCGGTGTCGGCGGATATCTGGCGCATATTGCAGCAGGAGGGCAAAACGGCCCTGCTGGTCACCCATGACATCGCTGAGGCGGTGAGTATGTCCGACCGGGTGGTGGTGCTGTCCCGCCGCCCCGCCGTGGTGAAGGCGGAGATGGACATGGGTGCGCTGCGTGGTCTGCCGCCGCTGGAGCGCCGGGACACGCCGGAATTTCACCGGTACTTCAACGCCATATGGAAGGAGCTGGACGTTCATGCCCGAGAAAGCGCCTTCGCCCCGCCGTGCGGCGCACCTGAGGACCGTGCGCCGCGCCCAGCGCCGGGTGCGTACCTGGCAGCTCGCGCTGGTGGCGGTGCTGTTTACCGTGTGGGAGCTCAGCTGCCGGCTGGGGCTGTCCGACGGCTTTCTGGTCAGCAGTCCCAGCCGCATGGTGCAGACCCTGTGGCGGCTGTGCGCCTCCGGCGAGCTGTGGCACCACGCGGCGGTGTCCATCGGTGAGACGGTGCTGGGCTTTACCGCCGGGACAGTGCTGGGCACGGCCATCGCCGTGGCCATGTGGTGGTCGGACACCGCCGCCCGCATTCTGGACCCGTACCTGGTGGTGCTGAACGCACTGCCGAAAACGGCCCTGGGGCCCATCTTCATCGTGTGGATGGGCGCGGGCATGGGGGCCATCGTCACCATGACGCTGGCCATTTCACTCATCGTCACCATCCTGAGTATGTACACCGGCTTCCGCACCACCGACCCGGAGAAGCTGCGGCTGATGCGGACGCTGGGCGCTGACAAGCGCCAGATCCTGTGGCTGCTGGTGTTCCCGGCCAACTGTCCCACGCTGTTCTCCACACTGAAGGTGAATGTGGGACTCAGCTGGGTGGGGGTCATCATGGGCGAGTTCCTGGTATCCCGGGCCGGGCTGGGGTATCTCATCGTCTACGGCTCCCAGGTATTCAACATGGACCTGGTCATGGCCAGCGTGCTGGTGCTGGGGCTGGCGGCGGTGGGAATGTACCTGCTGGTGCTGCGGGCGGAAGCATTCTTAAATCATCTATGGGGGGTACGTGCATGAAAAAACAACTTATCTGCATTTGTATGGCCGCGCTGCTGTCGCTCAGCCTGCTGACCGGCTGCGGCGCGGGGACCGATACCGGCGATACCGCCGGCACGGAGGCGAAAAATGTCACGGTCCGGCTCAGCGAGGTGACGCACTCGGTGTTCTACGCACCGCAGTACGTGGCTATGAGCCAGGGGTTCTTCGCCGACGAGGGGCTGGACATCGAGCTGAGCAACGGCGGCGGCGCCGACAAGGTGATGACCGCCGTGGTATCCGGCGGCGCGGACATCGGCCTGGCCGGGCCGGAGAGCTGCATCTATATCCACGCGCAGGGCAAGGACGATCTGCCGGTGATCTTCGCCCAGCTGACCAAGCGGGACGGCTCGTTCCTGGTGGGCCGCAGCGACGAGGCCTTCGACTGGAACGACCTGAAGGGCAAGACCATCATCGGCGGGCGCAAGGGCGGCGTGCCGGAGATGACGCTGGAATACGTCCTCAAGCAGCACGGCATCGTACCCCAGGAGGACGCGGTGGTGGACACCTCGGTGCAGTTCAACATGATGGCCGGGGCCTTCACCGGCGGACAGGGGGACTATGTGACGCTGTTTGAGCCCACCGCCACGGAGGTAGAGCGCGCCGGACACGGGTATATCCTCTGCTCCATCGGCGAGGAGTCCGGGGAGATCCCCTACACCGCCTATTTCGCCAGCCAGAGTTATATGACGGCGCATCCGGAGGTCATTCAGGGCTTTGCCAACGCCATTGCCCGGGCGCAGCAGTGGATCGTGGACCACACGGACCGGGAGGTGGCAGAGGCCATCATCGACCAGTTCCCGGATACGGACCTGGATACCCTGGAGGCCGTTACCGCCCGGCACCGGCAGATCGATGCCTGGAACGCGGGGCCCATGATGGCGCGGTCGGCGCTGGAACGGCTGGAGACGGTGATGACTGAGGCCGGCGAGCTGGAGAAGGACCAGTGGGTGGATTTCGACAAGCTGGTGGACAACAGCTTTGCCCAGAAGGCCATGGAAGCGCAATAAGCAAAAAAGAAAGCCCATGCGGGCTTTCTTTTTTGCGTTCATATCAGCTCAGGGCGGAGATGACCTCGGCGTATTTGTCGATGTCGGACGCGCCGTTCCAGGTCATAAAGCCGCCGGTGCACCCGGCGTCGCGGAGGGCCCGGACCTCGTCGGCCAGCTCTGCTGCGCCGTAGTGGTTATACGGCTCGCGGATGGCGTTGTAGCACTGTATCCATGTGCGTACCGCGCCGGGGGAGGCCGTCTCGCTCTGGCGGGCCATGGCGCTCTCACCGAAGTTGTGGACCGTGGTGTAGGGGTGCTCCCAGGGCTTATAGTCACCCTGAGCGCTGTAATGGTCGGGGTAGGGCATACCGGAGATGGCGTCCACCACGGAGCTGATGGCCGGCCAGTACTGGCCGCAGGCCGTCACATAGGCGTTGGCGCACTCGCCGAACACATCGCCGGAGATGTAGTACCCGGCGTCATGCAGCCGCTCGGCGGCGTAGATCAGAAACCGCTGGACCGCCTGGGCCTTACTCTCACCGTAGGTGTTTTTGTAATCGATGGTACCGGCCTGCTCGTACTTATACGCGCCGTCGGGGAAGCGGATGTAGTCGAACTGGATCTCGTAGAAGCCCAGAGCGGCGGCCTCCAGAGCCAGATCCACCTTGTACTGCCACACGGTGCGGTTGTAGGCGCTGGGCCAGTACATGGAGCTGATCTTCAGGGGCGTGCCGTTCAGGTCGGAGATGACATATTCCGGGTGGTCGGTGGCCAGGTGGGCGTCGTTGAACACCGTGATGCGGCCGATGACGTAGTAGCCGGCGTCACGGAGCTTCTGCACGTTGGCCTTGAAGCCCTCCATAGTGTCCTGAGCCGCGGCGTAGGCGGACGGGCTGTACTGCTGCATGACCGGGGAGGCGTAGGATACCGCCGTGCCGTCCACGATGTCCACCACAAAGGCGTTGATGCCCGTCCCCTGGGCCAGCCGGATATAGCTGTCCGCGTACTGAATGGCGCTGCCGTTCAGGTACAGGGCCCGCACCTCGTCGGGCATGACGTTGTCCGTGAAAGCCGGCTTCTCCGTGGGGTAGTAGTCCAGGTCGGCCGCGTCGCCGCCGCCCCAGCTGTCGCCTCGGGAGGCGTGGCGCTGGTAGAGCGCGTCGTCATACTGCGCCAGCGCTTCCTCCTCCGTCATGCGGACGTTCTCTCCGTCGATGTACCCCTCGCCCCGGTCACAGCTGACGGCCCAGCGCAGGACCTCGCCGTTCTCGTCCAGGCCGTCAAAGCCGGTGACGGTCAGCACCATGCCCTTTTCCACCGCGCAGCCGGGGACCGCGCCCGTCTCATCCGTCAGGCTCATGCCCCGCAGGGCGTAGACGGTATCGGTCAGCACCGCGCCGTTGTAGTCTGCGGTCAGGTTGGCCGCGTCCAGATAGGCGTAGCCCTCGCCGTTGACCACGCGGACGCGGTCCGCGCCGCCCTCGGCGTCCTCAGCAACGTACTGTACCTCCGCGCCGCGGACCAGGGAACCCAGCTGAGCCCCGTTTTCGTCATACACAGGGGCGGTGGTCCCAGCAGCGGCCACATAGCCCGCCGCCGTCTCCGGCACCACGGGATTAAACTGCCGCCAGATAATATATCCCAGCGCGCCCAGCGCCAGCAGGCACAGCACGATGAGTACCACCGCCGCGCCGGTACCGTGTTTCTTTTTCGTATTCGTTGACATAAATTGATTTCTCCTTGCGTATTTTTGTCAGCCTGCGGCCATTATACGCCATTCCGCGCCATAAATCCACCCAAATCTTGTGGCGCCGGTGACAAAATTTTCATATTTTTTGTGTTTTTCTCGTTTTTTTGGTAGACAACGACGCAGACCGATGGTATACTACACATGACTATTGTTATGTAAATCGGTGGAGGGGCTTTCCCGCCGCCGGCGCTTCCCATACAACTTAGAGATAAGGCAGGGTGTATCGACATGAAGAGGACGAAACGGGGAATGGCATTGATCCTGGCGGCGGTGATGGCGGTGAGCTGTTTGACCACCATACTGCTGGCTGCCAGCAAGAACTGGAGCAGCCTGAAGGACCTGGGCGCACTGAGCCAATATTATGAGACAGGCGCGGACGCCGACCCGGGCGCTGTTTCCACCGTACCCGGCGACCCTGGCGGCACGTCCTTCGGCCTGTATATGTTCTCCAGCAAGGCGGGAACGCTGGACGCGTTCCGCACCTGGCTGCGGAACTACAAGGGCAATGCTATATACAATGGCTTCGCGGCCACGCTGGATAAGGCCTACGGCGAGAACACCAGCGGCGCAGCCGCAGCAGGCTACGGCCCCAACTTTGAGAACGCCTGGAGGGAGCTGGGCCACGGCGTCAACAAGGGTGAGTTTGCCAACGCTCAGACAGAGTACTGGGGCACCGAGCGTTACTCGACCTTGATCAGCCGCCTGCAAAGCAAATACCCTGCCCTAGACTTAAACGACTACTCCATCGCCCTGAAGAACGTCCTGTGGAGCCGCAGCGTCCAGCATGGCGTGGACGGCGCCTATAACGTGGTCACCCGCGCCATCGACAACCGGCTGGGCGGCTTCAAGATGCAGAGCGAGGCGGAGCTGATCGAGGCCATCTACACTGAGTGCAGCAAGCTGGCGGAGGATATCCCCAAGTATCGGGATATGCAGACCCAGCTGTCTGACCGCTATGGCGTGAAGAACCGTTCCATGGCCTATTACAGCGCAGCGGACGGCGATGTGCAGTCCTCGGTATACAGCCGCCTGCACATCAACGAGCCTGCCGATGCGCTGGTCATGCGCTATCAGAACACCACCTCCCACCTGGAGGGCAAATACACCCTGTGCTATAACTCCGACGGCAGGACCTTCAGCTACAGCGTAGGCAGCACCGACCTGGTGGCCGAGGAGAAGGCCTCTCAGCTGATCCTGACCTACTACAATTCCGACAAATACACCATGGCCACCACGGATGGCAAGCGTCTGGCGGTCGTTGACGGCGCACTGATGCTGCAAAACGCCGCCGCCGACAGCAGACAGTTCTGGACACTGACCGGCAGCAGCAACGGCTACATACTGTGCAACGTGGGCACCGGCTATTATCTGACCATCACGGTCAGCCAGACACAGGTCGCTGATCCCAACGCCCGCACGGAGCCTACAGAAGAAGAGATCGCGGCAAAACGAGCGGAGATCGAAAGCGAACTTGCGAAAGGCGCTGACGAGGAAACAGGAAAACTTGTCAGTGAGGTAGCGCAGGCCTACATAGACGCACTGGCAGATAAAATGATCACCCTCATGGCGGCAAATCTTGACGGCAAGAAGGATGACGAGATCATCAAAATGGTAAATGATGAGCTCGGCGACACTATGGAAGAAACCGCGAAGCAAGACTTTATCACAAGGATAAAGGCGCTTGCCGCTGTAAGTGAAGAGACAAAACCCGAGGATATCCCCGACTTTACGGTTGACGAGATGCAGAAGCTCCTCGAAATTTTTGCAGGTAAAAAACTCGAGGATATCGAAAAGGAAGTCGTGGCCGACATGGTAAGAGAAGACCTGAAGGCTAAGGCTGCAAACACCACTGTCACCGCCTATAAGGTCGGTTTGAGCAAGGAGAGCAAGACCGCCGCTGTTGTGACCATGAAGCCCGCGGCCGGACAGGACGCCTGGAACACCATCGGTCTGTTCTATCCCCAGAAGGCGGAGAAGGACGAAGCCGGCAAGAGCATCGTCCACAACCTGACCCAGGGTAACTCCTCCTTCCCCCTGCGCGGCATCGTCACCTGCACCCAGAATATCAGCACCATCAAAGCCGTCGTCACCGACACGGCTACCGGGACTGTGCCTACCTACGCCAGCCGCAGCGGAATCAACGCCAAGTGGTTTGACCTGTGGAAGCTGGATGAGAACCTGAAGTTCAGTGCGCTCGCCGCCGGGAAGTATAATCTCACCATTACCGGCACCACCGATAGCGGCAGCACTGTGACACTGCTGGATACCACCTTCACCGTGGGCGCGGCCACGACCACCACGCCCGAGGCCCCCAACAACACCTACACGGTGACCTTCGTGGTCAACGGCAAAACCGTGGAAACGCGCACCTACAAAGAGGCACAACCCTACGGCGCGCTGCCTGAGGTGGACGAAAAGGGCTTCCAGGGCTGGTTCTACAATGACCGCGAGATATCCCAGAGCACGCCTGTGGCACCCAAGAACCACACCGTTACGGCCAAGTTCGGTACGCTGCACACCGTGAAGTTCATGTCCCAGGGCGCTGTGTGGGATTCCTACAAGCTGGCCCAGAACGACATTATTACGCTGCCTGCAACGAATCCGGTCATGCAGGCTGACAGCAAGTACGTGTACAGCTTCGATTATTGGGCGGATGCCAGCGGCAAGCGCTATACCAGCGGCACCGTCATGCCCGACGCCGACGTGACCTACACCGCCGTGTTTACCAAGACGGCCAACAGCGGCGGCACCGGCGGTAGCACCGGTGGGAGTACCGGTGGGAGCACCGGCGGCGAGACGCCCAAGCCCTCCGGCAACTATCTGACCGGCGTATCGCCCAGCACGTCTGTCTCCGCAATGAACAGTGCGGGCTACACCATCTATAGCGGCAGCGCCAAGGTGACATCCGGCCTCGTGGGTACCGGCATGACCGCTGTCAGCAGCTCCGCCACCGTGACTATCGTGGTCACCGGCGACGTCAGCGGCGACGGCAAGATCACCATCACCGACGTGGTCAAGCTGCAGAAGTCCGTGGTGGGCTCCGGCAGCCTGTCCGGCGCCTATGCCAAGGCAGCGGACATCAACGGTGACGGCAAGGTCACCATCACCGACGTGGTGCAGGCCGCCCAGGTCACCGTGGGCCAGCGCACCATCGGCTGAGGAGGAAACATCCTATGAAAAACAAACTGTTCCGCGCCGCGGCCTCCGCGCTGCTGACGCTGCTGCTGGTGGTCACGCTGCTGCCCGTGCAGGCCCATGCCGCCGGAGCGACGCTGACCGGCACCGCCGCCCCGCAGGCAGGCGACACCGTCACACTGACGCTGTCCGTGCCCAACAAGGTCTACGGTCTGACCGCCGACCTGAGCTACAGCGGCAATTTGTCCTTTACCAACTACAACTGCTCTGTCAGCGGATGGAGCATCGTGGTCAACAACAACAAGTTCAGTGTTTACGGCACGTCCAGCTCCAGCGGCGGACTGGTCACCATCAAGATGAAGGTATCCGGCAGCGCCAAGGAGGGCGACGCCCTGACCGCCACGTTCTCCAACATCGTGGTGTCCGACGGCAACAGCGACACCAGTCTGGACAGCGCCAGCTGGTCCGGCAAGGTGGGCGCGGCCCCCAGCGGCAACTGCAACCTCAGTTCGCTGAGCTGCTCCAATGCCACGCTGAGCCCGTCCTTCTCCAGCAGCACCACGTACTACACCTGCACGGTGCCTTTCGCAGTGGAAAAACTGGACCTGAACTACAAAAAGGCCGACAACAGCGCTACGGTGTCTGTCAGCGGCAATGAGCTGGCGGTGGGCGTCAACACCGTGACCATCAAGGTCACGGCGGCCAACGGCGCCACCAAGAGCTATACCATCGATGCCACACGCCAGCAGGACCCCAACTACAAGCCCTCCACCGACGCGTCCATCGCCGCCCTGACGCTGGAGGGGGCCACGCTGTCCCCGGCGTTCACGCCCACGGTGACGGATTACATCGCCTACGTCCCCTATGAGACGAAGCAGGTGACCATCGCCGCCACGGCAAAGGATGAAAAGGCCCAGGGCATCACCGGCACCGGCGAGGTGCGGCTGTCCGCCACCGAGGCGGAGACGGTGCTCACGGTTACCGGCACCGCCGAGGACGGCAAGACCAAGCAAAACTATACCATCCATGTGCTGCGGATGCCGGCCTATACCGGTATTGTCCCCACGGTGGAGGTCATCGACCCGGCCACCATCCCCGAGGTACCGCCGCTGGAGATCCCCGGGACCATTGCGATGCCGCTGATCGGCGAGGTCAAGACCGTGTATGTGGCCATCGCGGCGGCGGTGCTGCTGGTGGCAGTGCTGTTCCTGCTGGGCTTCCTGATCGGCCGCGGCCACACGGGCGGCGGCGATGACGAGGAATACGACGACGAACCGCCGCGGACCCCGGCGAAGCCCCTGATCCCCGAGGAACGGCACACGGCACGGGTGCCCCGTCTGGTGCCCCGCGAGGAGAGCAGCGACAACGAGCCTGCCGCCATCCCCGACAAGACCCCGGCGGCGCCTATGACGCCCGCCGCGCCGGCGGAGAAGCCGGCGACCGCAGAGCGCTCCGCCCAGGACGAGCCCACCCAGGCCGACGAGGACGAGGTGCGGACCATGTCGCTGGACGATCTGCTGGACGATATCCACAATATGTAACAAAAATGACCTAAGCCAAGGCTTAGGTCATTTTTACGCGGCAAAAGCATCCGGGATAGCGCCCGGATGCTTTTTGCTCAATAATCCACCTTCATCAGGCACAGACCCTCCGGCGGCGCGGTGGGGCCCGCCTGCTTGCGGTCTTTGGCGCTCAGGATATCCCGCACCTGCTCCGGCGTCCAGTAGCCGCGGCCCACCTCCAACAGGGTTCCCACCATGATGCGGACCATGTTCTGCAAAAAGCCGGTGCCATGGAAGGTGAAGACCACCCGGTCCTTCCGGCGCTCAATGGCGATGTGGTCCACCAGGCGGACGGTGGACTTCTTCATCCGCGGATTGCCGCAGAAGCTGGCGAAGTCGTTTTCACCCAGCAGATAGGCCGCCGCCTGACGCATTTTCTCCACATCCGGGTCGTAGTCCAGCAGGGTGACGTACTTCCGGTCAAACACCGGCTTCACTGGCCCGGTGTGGCAGGTGTAGCGGTAGGTCTTGCCCAGGGCGTTATAGCGGGCGTGGAAACGGGGCGCGGCCTCCTTGACCTCGCGGACGGCAATGGCGTCGGGGAGATAGCGGTTCAGATAGTCGCGGAGGGCGTCGGGCGTCTCGGTCACGTCCAGCACCACATTGGCGGTCATGGCCCGGGCGTGGACACCGGCGTCGGTGCGGCCCGCGCCGATGACGTTCACCGGATAGCCCTGCAGCGTGCCCAGCACGGCCTCCAGCTTGCCCTGGATGGTATCCTTGTCCGGCTGGCGCTCCCAGCCGAAGAAGCGGGAGCCGTCGTAGGCGATGGTGAGCCGGTAGTTCTGTTCCATAAAAAGATCACGCCCTTTCTGCCCTATTGTAACAGAAAGGACGTGATTTGTGAAGTGTTTTACAGCCAGCCCATCATCTGGACGAAGCTGTACAGCAGCTTCAGGCCGTAGAAGATGATGACGGCGCCGCAGACCTTGTTGATGATGTTCAGCACCTTCTCGTTGAACTTACTGCCCAGCAGAGAAACAACGGTGGACAGCGTCAGGAACCAGATCACCGAGGCGGAGCCGAAGCCGCAGATGAAGAACAGATCACCGCCGTTGGTCAGGGTGGCCCGGAAGGCGCCCAGCATCATGGTGCCGTCAATGATGGCCTGGGGGTTCAGCCAGGTGACCACGAAAGCGGAACCTGCCAGCTTCCAGATGGGGACGTTCACGTCCCGGCCGCCCTCCAGACTGGCCTTGGACCGCAGCAGGCCGATGCCGATATAGATGACGATCAGACTGCCCAGCCCCAGGATGACCTTTTGCAGCCAGGGCAGCGCCTGCATCAGTGCGCCGGCGCCCAGGAAGCAGGCCACACCCAAAGAGATGTCCCAGAAAATGACGATGAGCGCGGTGATGTAGACGCGGCTGCGCTTCTGCGTCAGGGCACTGTTGATGACGAACAGGTTTTGCAGACCGATGGGCGCCACGTAGGCCAGACCCATGGTCAGCCCCTGAAGATAGATATTCATGGCTGTGATTTTCTCCTCATGCTATTTACTCCGGTTTTCTTACCTGCTATAATGATACCATAGCTTTGGAGAAATGCAAGAGCGCAGATTTTTATGGGCAAGTAAGGAGGGGCTTACCATGTCACAGACCATACCGCAAAGCCACTACGACTGTCCCTGTATGGAGAAATGTCCGCTGCACCACGCCATGCAGCTGATCGGCGGCAAGTGGAAGGTGCAGATCCTGTGCGCCGTGGCCAACGCCGGGGCCATCCGCTACAACGCCCTGCGGAGCAAGCTGGACGGCATCTCCAACACGGTGCTGGCATCGGCCCTGCGGGAGCTGGACCACGCCGGGCTGGTGACACGGCGGGAGTATCTGGAGGTGCCGGTGCGGGTGGAATACGGCCCCACGGACAGCTGCCGGGCACTGCTGCCCATTTTGGAGCAGCTCAGCGACTGGGCAGAGGCCAGGATGTGAGCTTTCGATTGGACAAATACCGGAATTTGTCTGCAAGATACATCATTTTTCACAAATTGCAGTGGGAATTATAGCGCAAATCGCGGGATTTTCGTATCAATGCCCATTGCAATCCTGCCGTAATCCAGTATAATAGGAAATGGTGAGGGTTAGTTTCTGCGCGCTGCACCCTCTGGCGCGAGAGTAAAAATGTGCGTAAGGAGTGCTGGTTCATGTATACACGGGAGATCACGGTGAAAAATGAGGTCGGTCTGCACGCCAGACCCGCGACCTATTTCATTCAGAAAGCCAACGAGTTCAAAAGCGGCATCTGGGTAGAAAAAGAAGAACGCCGCGTCAACGCGAAGAGCCTGCTGGGCGTGCTGAGCCTGGGCATTATGAAGGACACCACAGTGACACTGATCGCGGACGGCAGCGATGAGAAGGAAGCTGTGGATGCGCTGGCTGAGCTGATCGAGAACCTGGACGAGTAAACACAACGAAAGAGAGACGGCTTCGCCGTCTCTCTTTTCTTTTGCGTACAACGTCCCCCGGCTCTGCCGGGGGCACTTTTTTATCCGTGGACCTTCTCATATACCGCCCGGGCGGCCGCCTCCGGCCCCACGGCGGAGAGCTGCTCGAGCGCGGCGTTTTTTACCGCGGTGACGGTGCCGAAGTGCTGCAGGAGCCGCTTCTTCCGCGCCTCTCCCACACCGGGGATACCGTCCAGCTGCGAGCGCTTGGCGGAACGGGTGTGCTTCTGGTGGTGGTAGGCGATGGCGAAGCGGTGTACCTCCTCCTGCACCGTGCCGATAAGGGCGAACAGGGCGGGTGTCTGCCGTATGCCCAGCTCATGGCCCCGGGCGGTGATGAGCGCACGGGTGCGGTGGCGGTCGTCCTTGACCATGCCCAGCACAGGCACATCCAATCCGCAGCCTGCCAGCACCTGCTCGGCCACGCGGGCGTGCTCCTGACCGCCGTCGATCAGCAGCAGGTCCGGCAGGGGGGCAAACTTTTCATCGCCGTCCAGATAGTGCCGGAACCGGCGGGTGAGCACCTCACGCATGGCGCCGTAGTCGTCGGCGCCGGCGCAGGACTCGATGCGGAAGCGGCGGTAGGCGGACTTCAGCGGCTTGCCGTCCTGAAAGACCACCATGCCGCCCACCTGGTCCGCGCCGCCGGTGTGGGAGATATCATAGCTCTCCATGCGCCGGGGCAGGACCGGCAACTGAGCCGTTTCCTGCAAAAGGCGCAGGGTGCCGTTAATGCGCTGTACGGCGTCGGTAACGCGCTCCACCTCCTCCCGGGCGTTGCGGTGGGCGATGTCCAGCAGCGCGCGGCGCTGACCTCGCTGGGGGACCCGGAGGGCCACGGCGTGGCCGCTGCGCTCCGTCAGCAGGGCCGAGAGCGCGTCAGCGTCCTCGATGGCGGCTGGGAGCAGGATCTCACGGGGCAGAGACTGGCGGGTCAGATAGTACTGGGGCACCACAGCGGAAAGCAGGGCGCTCTCGCTGTCGGCAGCGTCGGGGAACACCTCGGTCTGCCGGGCCAGGAGATCGCCGTCTTCAATGTGGAGAATGGCGCAGCCGGACCGGGCGGGGCTGGTATACGCGCCCCAGACATCGGTGTCGGCGCAGATACCGGCGATGACCTGCTGGTCCTTGGTCAGCACGGACAGGGCCCGTACACGGTCGCGGAGGGCGGCAGCCGTCTCGAAGTCCAGGTCCTCCGCCGCCGCGGTCATCCGTTCCGTCAGCTGGGTCGTGACGGCGCGCAGCTTGCCCTCCAGTAGGGCGGTGGCCTGGGCCATGCGGCGGCGGTATTCCGCCGCGTCCGGGCCGTCCGGGCGGCAGAAGCCGTCACACCGGCCCATGTGGAAGTTCAGGCAGGGGCGCTCCTTGCCGATGTCGCGGGGGAACCTTCGGGAACAGGTGGGCAGGCGCAGGGCGGCGCACACGGCGTCCAGCGCCAGGCGCGTTTCGTGCCGGCCGCCGAAGGGACCGTAGTATTTCGCGCCGTCGTCGGCGGTGCGGTTCACCAGGGTAAAGCGGGGATAGTCGCCGCTGTCCAGCCGCACGAAGGGATAGCCCTTGTCATCCTTCAGCAGGATGTTGTAGCGGGGCTGATGGCGCTTGATGAGGGAATTCTCCAGCACCAGGGCCTCGAACTCCGACCGGACGATAATGGTGTCGAACCGGTCCACATGGGCCACCATCATCTTCGGTGTCTCATTATGGCTGGCGGTGTCCTGAAAGTATTGTCTGACGCGGT
>ENA-UOJQ01002098-UOJQ01002098.1-human-gut-metagenome-genome-assembly--contig:-P63-NODE-2098-length-13152-cov-4.477514_pt1 | contig 13152 bp, 10 predicted proteins | sample MGYA00242352_ERZ723899 | MGnify/ENA metagenome assembly ERZ723899 | reverse complement strand
ACAGAGTAGTGATTATCATCCTGTATTTACAGTGGGAGTAAATGGTGGAACGTCCCTTTCTAGAGTTTCTTTTACTCCTACTTTAACACAATCGCTACTTTTGGGTTACACCGGCGGGGTATCGGTTCGTTATATCGAAGAAAAATTTTTCGGGTTAATTGCTGAGATCAATTTTACTCAGTGCGGTTGGAACGAAACTTTTGAAGAAGATCCCTATACCTATACTCATACGTTGAATTATGTGACAATTCCATTTCTGACTCATTTTTTCTTTGGCAATCGTATCGTGCGTGGATTTGTCAATGCGGGACCTCAAATCGGACTTTTATTGGGGGATAGTTATAAAAGCAATTTTGACATTTATAATTTGCCTGAGTTCAGCCAAAAAAGTAAGGTAAAAGAAATATATACGATGGATATAGCCCATCGATTTGATTATGGTATTATCGCAGGAGCAGGTATTGAGTTTCGTATAAAGAAAACACATGGTATCGTATTGGAAGGCCGATACTATTATGGATTGGGAGATATATTCAAAAACAGGAAGAAAGATGTATTCGCGGCTTCCCACAGCCAAATAATAACGGTATCACTGGGATATTTATATCACTTTTAATCAGTGCATTATTTTAAAAACCAATTCTTTAAGCAGATCTCCGTCATTACTCGAAGCTCCTGAGCCGATACCCTTAGAGCGAGCATCATACTGGCGTATCAATGCGATAATGTCGATACATTTAAATGCGTTGTAAGCTCGCATGGCTGTCAAATAATCTCTGGATTGGAAAGAAGACCTTAGATTCAGTTCGTTCATAATTCCATTCTCAGAATTGTATTTCGAAAAATATCATTTCTTAAGATTTGAAAAAATATTGAATAATACACTTATCGTGACAACCAGCGGATTGTTCTTGGGATTTTGTTCGAAATATTGTATGATTTGAGTCGCTTTTAATATATTCCGGGTGATGATTGCATTCAGCAATTCATAATTATTGAAATCTTTACTGATGCCAACATTACGTTCTACGATTTCGGGGGTAATGCGAAGACTCCCTTCCGGAAGTGAAATCGATAATTTGTCAAGTTCGCTACTAAGTCGGCTTAGGTCATTCCCGACAAAATCGGCCATCATAGAAGCTGCTTTGGGGTCGATCGACAGTTTCTTCGCTACTACGTAGTTGTTTATGAATGCCGGTAACTGATTGTCATATAATTTTTTCGATTCATATACTACTCCTATTTTTTCAATGCCGGCGACAACCTTCTTGTTTTTCAGCGAGCCATTTTTATGACAAATGACTAAGATCGTGCTCATCAACGGTTTTTGTAAATAATATAGAAGATTATCTACCCCTTTGATATTCTGGGCTTCCTTAACAACAATCAATTGTCGTTCAGCCATCATGGGAAACCGCTTTGCTGCATTGACCACTATGGCGAAATCGTCGATATCGGCCCCGTATAGAATGGTTTGGTTAAAATCCCTTTCCGAGTCTTTCAAGGCATTTTCGATGATTGTCTCACAGATTAAGTCGATATAATACGATTCTTCGCCCATGAGTAAATAAACGGGCTTAAATACTTTGTTGCGAATGTCTTGCAAAATGGCAAGATGCTGATTGGTATCTTTTTTAGCCATAATTACTCCTCGTCGAATCTCAAATGTTTCACAGTCGTCCGTTTATCTATGATTAATTTTAGAGCCTCCACTCCTATCAACACATGTTCTTCTACGAAATCCCGTGTGATTTTTTTGTCACTTTCTTCCGTTTTAACTCCCGTTGAAATCATCGGCTGGTCTGAAACCAACAACAATGCTCCTACCGGAATCTGATTTGCGAATCCAACCGAGAACAATGTAGCTGTTTCCATATCGACGGCCATACAACGTATGCGACGTAAATAGTCTTTGAAATTATCGTCAAACTCCCATACCCGACGGTTAGTCGTGTAAACCGTTCCGGTCCAGTAGTCTCGATGGTGATTTCTGACGGCTGTGGAAACTGCCCGTTGCAACATGAAAGCCGGCAATGCCGGGACTTCTGGTGGAAAGTAGTCGTTCGATGTCCCTTCCCCACGAATGGCAGCTATCGGTAAAATATAATCGCCTAATTTGTTTACCTTTTTTATACCGCCGCATTTACCTAAAAACAATACGGCTTCTGGTTTTACGGCACTTAACAAGTCCATAACCGTAGCTGCATTGGCACTACCCATTCCAAAATTAATAATCGTCACCCCATCGGCCGATGCACTAGGCATATTACTGTCCTCTCCTAAAATAGGAACATGAAAATGGGTAGCGAATATTTCGACATATTTAGAGAAATTTGTCAATAATATATACTTCGTAAAATCTTTAACGGGTCTTTGGGTATATCGGGGTAGCCAATTATCGGCACTTTCTTGCTTTGTCTTCATAAATTTGTAATTTTGGAGTTAATTTACAGAAATAATTAGAAAGAACAAATATCAAATATGAGATGATCGAGTTAAATCTACCGACGTATACCTATAAAGTAAAACAAGAAAAAGATAAGATTCTTATTTTCGACGAATTGAGAAGGCGATATGTAACCTTGACTCCCGAAGAATGGGTTAGGCAACATTTTGTTGCCTACCTTGTTAATCAAAAAGAATTTCCTCGCGGGTTAATCGGGAATGAAATTTCTTTGACTCTCAACAAATGTAATCGCCGATGTGATACGATTGTTTATGATCGAAACGGGAATCCATTGTGTATAGCGGAATATAAAGCGCCTCATGTCGAGATTACACAAAAAACGTTCGATCAGATCGTTCGATATAATCTTGTATTGCAAGTGAGCTATTTGTTTGTTTCTAATGGCATGAAACATTATTGCTGCCATATAAATTATACCACCAATAGCTATACATTTTTACCCGATATTCCTTTGTATAAGGATTTATAGCCACGCTTATGTCTTGTGTTCCCGACAATTTTTACGAACAAGTATATAACATAGTTAGTCAAGTTCCATCAGGAACAGTGATAACATATAAAAGTATCGCTGTTTTAATGGGGTATCCCCAGCATGCCCGTTTGGTAGGACGAGCATTAAAACTTGTTCCTAAAAACCTGAATATCCCTTGTCATCGGGTCGTTAATTGTCAAGGACGACTTGTCCCCGACTGGATTGAGCAGAAAGAACTATTATCCCGAGAAGGAATATTGTTTACACCAAAGGGATATGTAGATATGAAACGATTTGCTTGGCGTTTTTGGGATTGATTAAAAAATAAAAAGCTCACTGAAAGTGAGCTTTTTTTAGAGGTTCCTGGCAGAATCGAACTGCCGTAAACGGTTTTGCAGACCGTTACCTAACCACTCGGCCAAGGAACCTTTATTCTTTTGAGTGATTGCGAGTGCAAAGGTATATTATATTTTTCTATTTTCCAATATTCGAGCTTATTTTTTTCTATCTTTTCTTATCTATTTTTTCGACCTTGCAAGGCTTGTTACACCCGCAACAAGCAGAAGTTGGCGCCTTGCGATTTCGTACCATCTTGAATATCTTATGTATAACATAAAATACAACTATTAAGAGGATAACACCTACTATTAAAGATTGAATCGTTGAATTCATAATTTATTTTTCCATAAAATAAGTAAAACGGTTATCGATATCATCGACGGTAATAACATTACGGCGTTTGTATCGCTTCATATAAGATAACATAGATAAATCTCCAGAACAAGAAACGATGTGAAACAATAATATTGCGGCGATCGAGATTTTTCCCCATAAAGGTACTGGTGACAAAAGCAATAGTATCAATAATACCGATAGGATATAAAAGGGTGCGAGAGCTATTCGTCGAAAAGTTTTATAATCGGCCGCAAAATTATGTGCAGCTGCATAAAACACAAATGACTTCCAGATGGCTCCAAAACGTACATCATTAGCACCCTCTTTTTTGTATGCAATCCAATGAATAAATTCATGTACCGGAATTATCAGAGCACAACCCAGAATAGAAAATACGACACATTTCAATATCTGTATCCCGAATTGTGAGAAAGATAACGAATCGGACCATAGTTTTCCCATAGCGAATCCTATAAAAAACAGTATGAAGAACCCGCTTATGAAAACGATCCAAATTATATGATTTTTACGAGGTTTGTTTCTCTCTAAAAATGTTTTTATATCGTCATATATAAATGAATCAATGACCTGATATCCGTCTTTTTCATAAGACGACAAAAATGTTTGTTTATCCATACTAAATAATTAGTAGTCCTATTTGATAGACTAAAAATGAAACGATCCAAGCTACTCCTGTATTGTATAACACCGTAAATGCCCCCCATTTCCAACTTCCCGCTTCTTTGGCTACTGCTATGACAGAGGCGATACACGGGAAATACAGTAATACAAATACCATAAAGGAAAGCGCTACTAACGGTGTGAAATCGGGAATCCCCGTAACAGGATTCGGCTGTGATATTTTTTGAGACAAAGATATAGTTTCGTCGGCATCGCTTTCGGAGTATAATACACCGAGTGTGCTTACCACCAATTCTTTGGCTGCTGTTCCAGAAAGTAAAGATGTCGTTACTTTCCAATTAAAGCCCAATGGTTCCACAAGTGGGGTAACAGCTTGGCCTATTTTCCCTAAATAAGAATTGCTTTGTTGTTCCATTTGCTCATGAGGAGTAAGTTCTCTTTCATAAGAGGCTTTGGGGCGTGGATAGTAACTTAAAAACCACACGATGACAGAGGCAACTAATATAACCCCACCCATTTTGCGTAGATATTGTTCGGCTTTATTCCACATGTGGCGAAAAGTAGCTTTCGCTGTCGGCATACGATATGGTGGTAATTCCATGACAAAGGGCGTTTCATCTACTTTAAAGAAGAACCGACGCATCAATTTGGCCGTAATAACCGCAACAATAATTCCGAATAAATACAGTCCTATAAATACCAGACTAGCGTATTGAGGGAAAAAAGTACCTACCAACAAAATGTAAATAGGTATTCTGGCACTACACGAGATAAATGGGTTTATAAGAATGGTTATCAATCGACTGCTGCGACTCTCGATAGTCCGGGTCGCCATAATGGCTGGCACATTACACCCGAATCCCATAACAAGAGGAATAAAAGATTTTCCGTGCAACCCTATTTTGTGCATGATTTTATCCATGATAAAAGCAGCCCGAGCCATATATCCAGAGTCTTCCATGAACGAAATAAACAGATAGAGTATTAAAATGTTAGGTAGAAAAACTATTACCCCTCCTACTCCTCCGAGAATACCATCGATCAATAGATCTTTCAATGGTCCAGAAGGCATATAATTACCTATAATTTCGGATAACCATGCGACTCCATTTTCGATCCACTCCATAGGATATGCCCCGATGGAAAAGGTCGCCTCGAACATCAGCCACATCAAGAAAATAAATATAGGAAATCCGAATAGTTTATTTGTGACGAAAGAGTCTATAATACGAGTCGTTTTAGCTTACTCTTTATCTACCGGTCTATATGTTTCCGCCAAAGCTCCCGATATGAATCCATACTTTTCATTGGCAATAGCCGACTCTATGTCTTCATTAAGCGTTGTCTCTATTTTCTCGACTTCTGCATTGCGGATATTCATCAATTCGGGATAGGACTCGGAGCCTTCCAGCATTCGCTTGACTTCCGTATCTCCTTCGAGTATCTTAATCGCTAAATATCGAGGTGAGAACTCCCGGTTACAAGTAGGGTCTTTTTTTAATAAGTCTTTTAGAGGGGTAATACTGTTTTCGATTACTTTCCCTAAACCGACATGAACATGACGAACCGACTCATCACGGCCTTCATATACCTCGATAATGGTATCGAATAGTTGATTTACACCTTTTCCAGAGCGTGATACGGTGGGCACAATAGGAACTCCAATCATATTTCCCAAATGCTTATAGTCGATTTTTCCACCGCTTTGCTCCAATTCATCAAACATATTCAGAGCAATCACCATGCGGTAATCCATATCTATTAATTCTGTGGTCAAATATAGATTCCTTTCCAAATTGGAGGCTACGACTACATTGACAATAACATCGGGAATTTCATTTTTTAAATAACGGCGAACATATAGCTCTTCCGGAGAATAGGCCGAAAGAGAGTATGTACCCGGTAAATCGCATATATTGAAGTGATAACCTTTATATTCGAAAAAACCCTTTTTAGCATCGACCGTAACGCCGCTATAATTGCCCACATGCTCATGTGCACCGGAGGCAACGTTGAATAAAGATGTTTTTCCACAGTTGGGATTTCCGACCAAAGCTATATTTATCGTTTTACTACTTTGGGTAAGCGCTCTTTCTATACAGTCGTCTTCCTCGGTTTTCCAATTTTCTACATTTAGTTTGTTTTTTCCTCCCTGTCGATTTTCGAGTTGATTCGCTTCTTCGGGAGTAATAACTTCGACTAATGAAGCCTCACTGCGTCTTAGAGAGATTTCATAGTCCATTATTTTATATTTAATAGGATCTTTCAATGGAGCATTCAATTCGACAAGCACCGTTTGTCCCCGAACGAACCCCATCTCGATAATTCGTTTTCGAAATGCTCCATAGCCTAATACCTTAACAACAACAGCCTTATCTCCTGTTTGCAAATCGGACAATCGCATACTAAAAATTTTATCGTGTTAATTTCGATTGCAAATTTCGTAATTTGTTCCGATTTCTATTCTATTTTCTGTGTATATTATTTATAATCCGTATAAATAATAACATATTTTTGCATACTATAAAATAAAGCAGGATAATTTTCTATTTTATCCAGCTTTATTTCCGTTTGTCTGAATCTATTTATAACTGTCGTTTGTTGTCTACTCCCTCAACGAAATTTATAAAAGCATTATTGACTAATCTGTTTCCTCCGGGAGTAGGATAGTTTCCTGAAAAATACCAGTCACCTGGGTGGTTAGGAATAGCTTGATGCAACCCTTCTAATGTTTGATAGATGATTTCCACTTGTGAAGTAATATCTTCCGAAGTTAACATTTGTGCTATTTTCTTCGATATTTCCTCTTGGGTAAAAGGTGCATAAATTTCTTTTACATAGTTGGTTATCTGTTCTTTGGGGGAATTTTGCTGTGCTTTGGATTTGTTGTATACATCTTCGATGATATGCTGCATTCCCCTGTCGTTCAGTAATTCTATTGCCGCTTTGAAAGCGATAAATTCTCCCATTCGGGACATATCGATGCCGTAACAATCTGGAAATCTAACTTGGGGAGAAGACGACACGATTATTATCTTTTTGGGATGCAATCGGTCCAATATTTTTATAATACTTTGTTTTAATGTCGTGCCGCGAACAATACTGTCATCTATGATAACCAAATTATCAATGTCCGCTTGTACTGTTCCATAAGTAATATCGTATACATGTGCAGCCAAATCGTCTCTTGTATCTCCCTCGGCGATGAAAGTCCGTAGTTTTATATCCTTGATGGCGACTTTCTCAGAACGCACTTTGAGTGAAAGTATATGTTTTAACTCACTGTCGTTTAATGGAGCAGTAGCATTGCGCAACATATAGAATTTTTGCTCGCTCAAATAATTATTCAGACCTTCGAGCATACCATAAAAAGCGACCTCGGCCGTATTCGGAATAAATGAGAATACAGTATGCTCCAAGTCATAATCAATGCTTTCCAATATTTGAGAAGTCAAATATCGACCTAATTCTTTCCGTTCTTTATAAATATCGACATCGCTCCCTCTTGAAAAATAGATACGTTCGAATGAGCAGGCGCTGTAATTTCGAGGTGGCAGGATTTGTTCTGTGTGTATGTTTCCCCTACGGTTTACCACCAAACATTCTCCCGGCTGTAATTCTTTGACTTGCTCCACGGATAGATTCATTGTAGTTTGTATCACCGGACGTTCAGATGCGATGACGACAATCTCGTCATCGGCATAATAAAACGCCTGTGGTATGCCGTGTGGGTCGCTGAATGATATCATATCGCCAATGACCGTCATTCCACAAATCACGTATCCCCCATCCCAAATTCGAGCCGGTTTTTTGAGAATATCGGCAATATTAAGATTTTCCTCGATCGATTTTGTTATTGCGATGTCGTCCAATCCTTCTTTCTTATATCGGTCATAGAGCTTTTGATTCTCCATGTCGAGAGCATGTCCGACTTGTTCCAGCAAGACAAAAGTATCGGCGTAACTACGCGGGTGTTGCCCCTGTGCGACAATACTATTAAAAATCTCATCTACATTAGTCATATTAAAGTTACCGCACAGTAACAAATTTCTCGATCGCCAATTTCCTCTTCTCAAAAAAGGGTGTACGTAAGATAAGCCTGAACGTCCTGTCGTACTATAACGTAAGTGCCCCATATAAACCTCACCGGCAAACGGTAAATGTAGGGCTGCCCAGTCGGCATCTGCCGTATCGTGAGGAGTGTTCTTGATTTGGTCCTTTATGTTTGCGAAAATTTCTTGAATTGCACTTGTTCCGATGGCACGTTCACGGTAAATAAACTCCTCGGCTGGGCGAGCATGTAACTTTACGCACGCTAAACCGGCTCCTTCTTGTCCCCGATTATGCTGTTTTTCCATCAAAAGATACAACTTGTTCAACCCATATAAATATGAACCGTACTTTTTTTGATAATAAGAGAGCGGTTTTAACAATCGCACCATTGCTATACCACACTCATGCTTAATAATTTCTGTCATATAATGTTCTATCAATAATCAAGAAACAAAAATGAGCCATAACCCGATATTTTTATTTTTTCTGTTATAGCTCATTTTATAATATTCAAATTTTACTGTCCCGAAAATCAACGAATGAAAAGTAGTTCTCTATACTTCGGTAACGGCCACATTTCATTGTCGACCATCAATTCGAGTTTATCTATATGATAACGAATGTCATCGAGTTGCGGGGCAACCGTATCGTGATAGGCAATGGCTTTCTCTCGTTCGTTTTCAATTTTATTCGCAACCTTACGAGCCTCGACCATCGCATGTACTTTTTCCTTTATAGTCAGCAAATGGAATGCTATTTTCTCGATGACCTCCATATCCTGAGTGGCTATCAATTCGCTTTTTTCAGCCGGGAAGAGACTCTTTATTTTGAATACATTATCCAGTAAAAGAGATTGGTAACGAGTTGCCACCGGAACAATATGATTGATAGCCAAATCGCCTAATACACGGGCTTCTATCTGTATTTTCTTTGTATATATTTCCCATTTTACTTCATTGCGTGCTTGTAGCTCGACTTGCGTAAAGACATGCGTTTGTTCAAACATTTTCACCACATCGTCTTTCAAATAGCAGTCGAAAATTAAAGGGACACTGGTCTCGCAATCCAAACCTCGGCGCTTGGCTTCCTCCTTCCACTCTTCACTATATCCGTTTCCATCGAAACAAATATCTTTACTTTCTGTTATTAAATCTTTTACAACCGAAAGTATGGCTTGGGTTTTCTCTTTACCGTTGGCAATAAGAGCATCAACTTTTTTCTTAAAGTCTTGCAATTGATAGGCTACCGCCGCATTTAATGCGATCATTGCCGAAGCGCAATTCGCCGAAGAGCCGACGGCTCGGAATTCAAAACGATTGCCTGTGAAAGCAAAGGGCGAAGTTCTGTTACGGTCGGTGTTATCCATTAGAATTTCAGGTATTTGAGCGACATCTAATTTTAATCCCGACTTACCGCTCATGTTCAAAACGTCATCTGATGTACTTTCTGCCAACTTTTCTAAAACCTCGCTGATCTGTTTTCCCATGAAAATGGAAATAATAGCCGGTGGCGCTTCATTGGCCCCTAAACGATGTCCATTAGTCGCAGACGATATACTTGCTTTCAATAATCCGTTATATTTATAAACGGCGGCCATCACATTAACTATAAATGTGATAAATTGTAAATTCTCTTTCTGGGTTTTCCCCGGAGCAAAAAGCAATACGCCGGTATCTGTCCCCAACGACCAGTTATTATGCTTCCCCGATCCGTTAACTCCTTTGAATGGTTTTTCGTGGAGAAGAACTCTGAAATTGTGCCGACGGGCAACTTCTCTCATTACCGACATCAACAACAAATTGTGATCGTTGGCCAAATTGGTCTCTTCAAAAATAGGGGCAACTTCGAATTGATTGGGCGCAACTTCATTATGACAGGTTTTAACCGGGATACCCAACATGTGACACTCGATTTCGAGGTCTTGCATGAAAGCTTCTACTCGTGAAGGTATAGCCCCGAAATAGTGATCTTCCAATTGTTGATTTTTGGCACTTTCGTGTCCCATGAGAGTTCGACCGGTAAGTACCAAATCGGGACGAGCCGCATACAAACTTTCATCTACCAAAAAATATTCCTGTTCCCAACCCAAATAGGAATAGACGTGTTTTACATTTTTGTCGAAATATCCACATACGGCTGTTGCCGCTTTGTTTACGCTATTCAATGCTTTTAATAGCGGTGTTTTATAATCGAGAGATTCCCCCGTATAGGATATAAATATGGTAGGAATACACAATGTTTTATCGAGAATGAATGCAGGAGAAGATATATCCCATGCCGAATATCCCCGAGCTTCGAAAGTATTGCGGATACCGCCATTCGGAAAACTCGAAGCATCGGGTTCTTGTTGAATTAACAATTTTCCCGAGAACTCCTCGACTACTCCGCCTTTCCCGTCATGCTCGATAAAGGAGTCGTGCTTTTCAGCCGTACCGTCTGTAAGCGGGTGAAACCAATGTGTATAGTGGGTAGCCCCCATTTCAAGGGCCCATTTCCTCATACCGGCAGCGACACTATCTGCCACCTCTCTACTCAATGGGGTACTGTTGTCTATCGCTTCTATAACTGCTTCGTACGTCTTTTTAGGTAAGTATTTAAACATCTTTTCCCGGTTGAAGACATATTTCCCGAAATATTCAGAAGGCCGTTCTTTGGGTTCATTAACAGGAACTGCTTTCCGGCTGAATGCTTCCTTTGCTACCTTAAATCTTAGCATTGACATAATTGAACTTATTAGATTGGTTTGATATTTTTCTTTTCGTTACAACTTCCAATTTTGAATTCGTGAAATCGATTCTATCGTATCTTCATATCTGCCAAAAGCCGTTAATCGGAAATATCCCTCCCCCGACGGGCCGAATCCTACTCCGGGAGTGCCTACGATATGACATTCACAAAGCAATCGATCGAAAAATTTCCACGAAGATAATTCATTAGGAGTCTTTACCCAAATATATGGGGCATTATCTCCACCATAAATCTGTAATCCGACCTTTTGAAGACAATCTTTCAAAAGGCTGGCATTACGCATATAATAGTCGATAGATTCTTGTATTTGTATTTTACCGACCGGACTGTAAATAGCTTCGGCAGCCCGCTGTACAATATACGATGCCCCATTGAACTTTGTGGTCTGGCGTCTATTCCATAAACGGTTGATATTTATTCTCTTTTTAGAAGTATCGTACAATTTTAATTCTTTCGGGACAACTGTATATCCACATCGTAGGCCTGTGAATCCGGCCGTTTTTGAGAAACTGCGAAATTCTATGGCCACTCGTTTGGCATCTTTTATTTCATAGATGCTGTGCGGTATACCCTCGTCATGAATATAAGCTTCATAAGCAGAGTCAAATAATATGAGTGTTTCATTTTCAAGAGCATAGTTTACCCATTTTTTTAATTCGTTTTTTGACAATGTGGTTCCTGTTGGATTATTGGGATAACACAGATATATAATGTCGGGACGTACCGAAGGAGGTTCAGGAATAAAATTGTTCTCAGATGTGCAAGGTATATAAATGATATTATCCCAGTGCTGTCCGTCTTTCGCTATATTTCCGGCTCGACCTCCCATCACGTTGGTATCTATATATACCGGATAAACGGGATCGGTTACGGCCACCCTATTTTGCATACTCAGAATATCCCCGATGTTTCCGATATCGCTTTTGGCTCCGTCGCTAATAAAAATTTCGTCGGGGGCTAAGTCGACTCCCCGATGTATATAATCGTTTTCAATAATTTTTTTCTGTAAGAAGTCGTACCCTTGTTCCGGTCCGTACCCCCTGAATGTTTTCGAATCGCCCATTTCATCAACGGCAGCATGCAGGGCTTCTATTACAACCGGTGCAATCGGGCGCGTTACATCGCCTATGCCCAAACTGATAATATTAGCGTCGGGGTGAAGATGCTTGAATGCTTCGACCTTCTTTTTTATATCGGAGAAGAGATAGCTTTCGGGCAACTTTAAGAAATTTTCATTGATTAATGCCATTTTTCCTATATATTATTGTTCCATTCTCCTTCAAAAACCGTAACGGCCTCTCCTGTCATATAAACTCTATCATTCTTTTCATTCCACTCAATATCCAGATTTCCACCTAACAAGTGTAATACAGCTTTTCTATTAGCCTTCCCATTTAGGACAGCAGCGACTAACGAAGCACAAGCTCCGGTTCCACAAGCGAGGGTTTCGCCCGTTCCACGCTCCCAAACTCTCATTTTTAAATGGTCGGGAGATAAAATTTCTACAAACTCGACATTGGTTCTTTTAGGAAACAGTTCATGGTGTTCTATGAGCGCTCCTATATGATGTAAGTCGTATCGCTCCATCTCATTGAGAAAAATGACGGTGTGAGGGTTTCCCATCGAAACACAAGTTATATTGAATGTATTATTCTCTATCTCTAACGGATAAGATATAATTTCACTCAAAGATGTATTTACAGGAATTTTCGGGGCAGATAGGATAGGATTTCCCATATCGACAGAAACCCTATTTACGGTTCCATTTTTTACATCTAAAATCAGGTGCTTAATTCCAGCCAGCGTTTCAAGAGTCAATTGGGTTTTGGAAGTCAGTCCTTTGTCATAGACATATTTCCCTATACACCGAGAGGCGTTTCCACACATTTCTGCTTCTGTACCATCTGCATTGAACATTCTCATTCGAAAATCACAATGATCTGAGGGCATAATAACAACTATCCCATCGGCTCCAATGCCGAAGTGCCTGTCACTCATTCGTCGAGATAATGCACTTAAATCTGCCGGTAATTTCTCGAAACCATTCAGATAAATATAATCATTACCTGCACCCTGCATTTTTGTGAATCTCATA
>ENA-UOJQ01002090-UOJQ01002090.1-human-gut-metagenome-genome-assembly--contig:-P63-NODE-2090-length-13196-cov-18.837684_pt1 | contig 13196 bp, 15 predicted proteins | sample MGYA00242352_ERZ723899 | MGnify/ENA metagenome assembly ERZ723899 | reverse complement strand
AGTCGATATCCCCCTCCCATGTACCAACGCAGAGCCGCAAAGTTCGGTCAAGCACTCGGCCTGGTTGGCGATAGCCACTTTGTATTCGGTGCCGAAAATACGTATTTCCTAACAAACCCTTGTCAACCGTACAAGGCTATGTTTCTATTCGTAAGTAAATTGCAGGCAACCCCGGCGCAAGCCGGTGACGTAAAGCTAAAGGGCCCCACCGGGTCAGCCGGCTGCCGGCAACGGGCCGCCGTCATTTTTGCCGGACCAGCTGCTTTGCGGATTTTTGAAACGCAGGACCTGACAGGCATGGAGCAATTTGGCGGCAGAATCGATCAAAGCTGCGCAGAGACCTCTCTGCGTACTTGCGGTGTCCAAAACCTGATATACTGAGCACAAAACACTTTCGGATGTGGGTGTTCCACGTCCTGAAGGTGTTTTTTTTGAGGGCAGAAACAAGCGGGCAGAACTGATTTTTTGAAGGGACAATGGCCTATGAAAGAAAGAGCATGGAGCCGTATGGCTGCGCTGCTGACACTGGCGATGAGCGTTTCCCTTCTGGCGGGCTGCGCCGGGAGGACCGCGGAGGATGAGGAAAACCCATCCGGGTGTATTTGTGGACGGCGAACCTGTAGGAAAAGTGCGCCCCCCTACGTTCAGGCCCAGCTCCCGGACGTGGACGTGGAATTTGTGGTGGGAAACAACGATCTGGATTTCTACAAATTCCTCAATGAAAACGGTGGGCTGCCGGATGTGATCACCTGCTGCCGGTTTTCTCTCCATGACGCACAGCCGCTGAAGGACAGCCTGATGGATCTCTCCACCAGCAACGAGGCGGGTGCCGTTTACAATACCTACCTCTTTGCAGGACGTGGTCTCCAAAATGATCGCGGGAGAGTACAGCGCGGCGCAGGCGTATAAGGCGTTTGACAACCAGCTCCGTGAGTCCGGAGACGATTCTGAGGAGACCGTCAAAGCCTTTGTGGAGGGCTGCGAGGGCGGCTTTACACCGTTTAACTGGGGCTCTCTGCCGGTAGTCAGCGGCATCGCCATGGAAGTGCAGGAGGATCGCGGGACGTATACCCTGACGAAGGTCACGCGGGACGGGGAGGCGGTCCGGGACGCGGGTATCTTCACCGTGACCTGTCTGGCTGCGGCGAAGCACATGGCGCCCCTCCTTGCGGATGAAAGCCGCGTGTTTGAAGGTGGAGACGTTCGGGTGCGGAATACCTGGACCGAATACGTCGCACAGGATGACGCTGTTCTTGCGGAGCCTGAGCCCTATATCAGCTTGAGGTAAGGATAGATGGAAGAAACGCATTACCGTGCAAAGAAAATGAGACCGGTGAGGAAGCGGAGGGCGGCTGCTTTGGCGGCGGTGCTTGCCCTGCTTTTGGGGATCGCCGCGCTCAGCAGCCTTCTTGCCGGGTAAGCGCGGTTCCTCCCATCGTTCCGCCCGGCGTTGACAAGCGCAGAACAAGCAGAAAAAAATGCTCTTCATTGTTGTGGTTCTCCGTTCATAGAACCAGGTTGGCCTCAGTATAAGAACCTCCGTCCCGATCGCCAACCGCATAATTTTACATTTTCCAGTACGGGGCAAATTTTCGTTGAAAAGTACGCTCTTTCTTCAAAGGCATCCTGGTGAAATTCAGCACTTTTCACCAAGTTCCGTAGATTTTTTCCGCCCCTTCGCCGCCGCAGAAATACGCGCTGCACGGTGCGGCAGGGCAAGGCTGCATACTTTCTCATTTCTTTTTTTTACCGTGTCGTTTTCCCGAAGCTTTTGCTCTTGACATTCGTCAGATTATCCCGTATAATGCACCGAAAACAACACAAGGAGGAAATGAAAATGCGCTATCTTCTGAAGAATGCAAAGTTTTTCTCGCAGGGCGTGTTTCATTTGGCGGACGTGTTTCTTTCGGACGGAAAGATCGTTTCTATTGGTGATGGTGTTTCCCCTTCCGATGATACTATTGTTATTGATATTTCTAATATGGTTTTGTTTCCCGGCTTCGTTGATGTTCATGTTCATCTTCGTGAGCCGGGATTTTTTTATAAGGAAACCATTCGCTCCGGCACACTGGCCGCCGCGCACGGCGGCTTCGCTCACGTTGCCGCCATGCCGAACCTGAACCCCGTGCCCGACTGCGTCGAATCGCTTGCGCTCCAGCGTGCGCTCATCGAGAAGGACGCCCTCGTTCATGTCCATCCCTACGGGGCGATCACGGTCGGTGAAAAGGGTGAGCAGCTTGCAGACCTTGCGGGCATGGCACCAGACGTCATCGCCTTTTCCGACGACGGGCGCGGCGTGCAGTCCGAGAGCATGATGCGCCAGGCGATGGCCGAGTGCCGCCGTCTCGGCAAGATCCTTGCCGCGCACTGCGAGGACAACGCCCTGCTTCGCGGCGGCTACATCCACGACGGCGCGTATGCCCGCGCCCACGGGCACCGCGGCATCTGCTCGGAGAGCGAGTGGGGTCAGATCGCACGCGACGTGAAGCTTGCCGCGGAAACGGGCTGCGCCTACCACGTCTGCCACGTTTCGACCAAGGAAAGCGTCGAGGTCATCCGCGCGGCCAAGCGCCGCGGCGTGGACGTGACATGCGAAACAGCGCCGCACTATCTCGCCTTCACGCAGGACGATTTACAGGAGGACGGACGATTCAAGATGAATCCTCCCCTGCGCGATCAGGCCGACCGCGACGCGCTCATCGAGGGTCTTCTGGACGGGACGATCGACATGCTCATCACCGACCACGCGCCCCACAGCCGCGAGGAAAAGAGCAAAGGTCTTGAAAAGAGCGCCATGGGCGTTGTCGGACTGGAAACGTCCTTTGCCGCAAGCTACACGCATCTTGTGAAAAAGAGGATCCTGCCGCTTGAAAAGCTCGTCGAGCTGATGCACACCTCTCCGATGCGCCGCTTCGGCTGCGGCACGGAGATCGCCGTCGGCCAGCCCGCCGACCTGACCGTATTTGACCTCAACAGAACCTATACCGTCGACCCCGAAACATTTTTGACCATGGGGCGCGCAACGCCCTTCGCCGGCACGTGCCTCACCGGTGCGTGCAAGCTGACGATGATCGGCGGCGAGATCGTCTGGAAGGAGGACATGCTTTGATCGAAGTAACTTACACCATCGCGGAGAACGCCCTCATTGCCTCGGGCGTCTACCGTTTGAAGCTCGAGGGCGACACCTCGGCCATCATCGCGCCGGGCCAGTTCCTCGACCTTCGTCTGCCCGGTTTCTTCCTGCGCAGGCCCATCTCCATCTGCGACTGGGACGAAAAGAGCGTCACGCTCCTTTATAAAGTCGTCGGCGGCGGAACGGACTGGCTCTCCCGCTGCACGCCGGGGCAGGCGCTCGATGCGCTCTCGGGTCTCGGCAACGGCTTTGACGTTGCCGCCTGCGGCGAAACGACGCTCCTTGCGGGCGGCGGCATCGGTGCCGCGCCGCTCTTCGGTCTTTCAAAGCGCCTTCTTGCCGCGGGCAAAACGCCCATCGCCGTTCTGGGTTTCAACACTGCGGAGGATGTTTTTTTCGAAAATGAATTCAAGGCGCTCGGCGTGCAGACCGTCATCGCAACGGCGGACGGCAGCCGCGGCACACGCGGCTTTGTGACCGACGCGCTGCCCGAGCGGTTCGACGCCGTCTGCGCCTGCGGGCCGATGCCGATGCTCAAGGCGCTCTGCGCAAAGACGGACAAGCCCGGTCAGATCAGTCTGGAAGCGCGCATGGGCTGCGGCTTCGGCGCGTGCATGGGCTGCACGATCGACACAGTGAACGGCCCCAAGCGCGTCTGCCGTGAAGGCCCCGTATTCGGGAGGGATGAGATCAAATGGTAAAAACGAACGTCACGCTCTGCTCTCTTCCGCTCGATAACCCCATTATTCCCGCGAGCGGTACCTTCGGCTACGGCCACGAGTTCGCAGAGCTCTACGATATCAACTGCCTCGGCACGTTCTCCTTTAAGGGAACGACGCGCGAGCCGCGCCTTGGCAATCCCCAGCCGCGCATCGCTGAGATGCAAAGCGGTATGCTCAACGCCGTGGGCCTTCAGAACCCCGGCGTGGACGCGGTTATCGCCGAGGAGCTTCCCAAGCTCGCGCGCGTTTTCCGCAAGCCTGTCATGGCAAATGTCAGCGGCTTTTCGCTCGATGAATACGTCGAGGTCTGCCAGAAGCTCGACACCTGTCCGCAGGTTGGCTGGCTTGAGGTGAACATCTCCTGCCCCAACGTCCACGGCGGCGGCATGAGCTTCGGCACTGACCCGAAGGCTGCCGCAGCGGTCACGCGCGCGGTGAAGGACGCGGTCAAAAAGCCCATCATTGTCAAGCTCTCGCCCAACGTCACAAGCATTGCGGACATTGCCAGGGCCTGCGAGGACGCAGGCGCGGACGGCATCAGCCTCATCAACACCGTGATGGGCATGCGGCTCGATCTCAAAACGAGAAAGCCGCTTCTTGCCAACAGCACGGGCGGTATGTCCGGCCCCGCGATCTTCCCGCTCGCCGTGCGCATGGTCTGGCAGGTCTACGAAGCGGTGCGCATCCCCGTCGTCGGTCTCGGCGGCGTGATGAGCGCCGAGGACGTCATCGAGCTGATGCTCGCGGGCGCAACGGCGGTCGAGGTAGGCGCTGCCAACCTTGTCGATCCCTTCGCCTGCCGCCGCATCGTCGAGGACCTGCCCCGCGTCATGCAGAAATACAACATCAACGATTTGAACGACATCATAGGAGGTGCCCACCATGAGTAAGGACGTTATCATTGCGCTGGATTTCGACAGTAAGGAAAAGACCCTCGCGTTTCTTGACCGCTTCACCGGCGAAAAGCCCTTTGTGAAGATCGGCATGGAGCTTTTCTACGCCGAAGGCCCCGCGATCGTGCGCGAGATCAAGGCCCGCGGTCACAAGATCTTCCTCGATCTCAAACTACACGACATCCCCAATACCGTGAAAAAGGCCATGGCCGTGCTCTCCTCCCTCAATGTGGATATGGTCAACCTCCACGCCGCAGGTACGCGCGCCATGATGAGCGCTGCGCTTGAGGGACTCACCCGCGTGGACGGTACGCGCCCGCTCCTCATCGCTGTCACGCAGCTCACCTCCACCAGCCAGCAGAGCATGGAGGAAGAAATCGGCATTCACGCCCCGCTTGAGAATGTGGTCATCGACTATGCCAAAAACGCAAGACTCGCCGGGCTCGACGGCGTGGTCTGCTCCCCGCTTGAAGCCGGCCGCATCCACGAGACCTGCACGAAGAACTTTCTCACCGTCACCCCCGGCATCCGCTTTGCTGACGCAAAGGCGGACGACCAGGTGCGCATCACCACGCCCGCAAAGGCGCGCGAGATCGGCTCGGACTACATCGTCGTCGGCCGCCCCATCACGCAGGCGGAGGATCCTGTCGCAGCCTATCGCCGCTGCGTCAGCGAGTTCGTGGGCTAAACCATGCACTGCGACATCATCTTATTTGATTTGGACGGCACGCTGACCGACTCCGGGCCCGGCATCATGAAGGCCGGGCAGTATGCCCTGCGCGCATTTGGCATCGAGCGCGACTGGCGCGAGTTGTCGTTCTTCGTCGGCCCGCCGCTCAGCGAGACCTTCGCACGCTTCGTGCGCGCAGAGAATGTCGACGCCGCGGTCGCAAAATTCCGCGAATACTATCAGCAGGACGGCTGGCTCGACAACGCCCCCTACCCCGGCATTCCCACGCTGCTCGCGCATCTCAAGAGCGAGGGCAAGCGCCTCTTCGTTGCCACGTCGAAGCTCGACACCATGGCTGAGTGCATTCTGGAGCACTTCGGTCTTGCACCCTATTTCGACGCCATCTGCGGCGCACCCGAGGGCGACAAGGAAGCGGGAAAAAAGGTGAACGTCGTAAAAGCCGCGCTCAAGGCAGCCGGCTGCGACGATCTTTCCCGCGCCGTCATGGTCGGCGACCGCGAGCACGACGTCATCGGCGCGCATCTTGCGGGGCTCGACGTGATCGGCGTGCTTTACGGCTACGGCAGCCGCGAAGAACTCACCGCCGCCGGCGCCGACCAAATCGCCGAAACCCCGGAGGCATTGGAAACGCTCATTCTGTCAACAAACTGACATTTTGAAAGGAGAAGAGATAGAAATGGAGCATTTGGAACGCAGCATCGCGGAGGGATTGCTCTCCATCCGCGCAGTATTCTTTCGCCCGAACGAGCCCTTCACTTGGGCCAGCGGCATCAAGAGTCCCGTCTACTGCGACAACCGCCTGATTCTGACCGCACCCGAGGTGCGCACGCAGGTGGAAAGTGCGTTGTGCGAGATCATTCGCGCCGACTATCCCGATGTGGAGGTGCTGATGGGTACGAGCACGGCGGGCATCGCCCACGCCGCCATCGTCGGCCACATGATGGGCCTTCCCATGGGCTATGTGCGCTCCTCCAGCAAGGACCACGGCCGCCAGAACCAGATCGAGGGCCGCCTTGAGCCGGGCCAGAAGGTCGTCGTCATCGAGGACCTCATCTCCACCGGCGGCAGCGTTCTGGACGTTGTGAACGTCCTGCGCGAAGCGGGCGCGGAGGTGCTGGGCGTTGCGAGCATCTTCACCTACGGTATGCAGAAGGGCCTTGACCGTCTCGCCGCCGCCAACGTGAAGAACCACAGCCTGACCAACTTTGACGTCATCGCCGACGTAGCGGCGAAGCAAAATTATATCCACCCCGAGGACGTTGCGCGTCTCATTCAGTTCCGCAACGACCCGTCGGATGAATCTTGGATCGGAGGAAAGAACTAACATGGAGCATTTGATCGACATTTTGCAGCTGACCCCCCAGGAGATCGACGATATGGTCGCCACGGCCAACGACATCATCGACCATCCCGACGCCTACGCACACAAGTGCGACGGCAAGATCCTCGCAACGCTCTTCTTTGAGCCCTCTACCCGCACGCGCCTGAGCTTTGAGTCCGCGATGCTCGGTCTCGGCGGCAAGGTGCTGGGCTTCTCGTCCGCCAGCAGCTCTTCCGCCGCCAAGGGCGAGAGCGTTTCCGACACGGTGCGCACCGTCAGCTGCTATGCTGACATCATCGCCATGCGTCACCCCAAGGAGGGCGCGCCGCTGGTCGCCTCCATGCACTCCGAGGTCCCCGTCATCAACGCGGGCGACGGCGGTCACAACCACCCGACCCAGACGCTGACCGACCTTCTCACCATCAACCGTGAAAAGGGGCGCTTCAACGACCTGACCGTGGGCTTCTGCGGCGACCTCAAGTTCGGCCGCACCGTCCACTCCCTCATCAGCGCCCTGAGCCGCTACACCGGCATCAAGATCGTCCTCATTTCCCCCGAGGAGCTCAAGCTCCCCAGCTACGTGAAGAGCGAGGCGCTCAAGAAGAACAACATCCCCTACGAGCAGACGACCGACCTCGAAGCCGTCATGCCCGAGCTCGACATTCTCTACATGACCCGCGTTCAGCGCGAGCGCTTCTTCAACGAGGAAGACTACCTCCGCCTGAAGGACAGCTACATCCTCACCCCGGAGAAGCTGCGCAGCGCCAAGAAGGATCTCTGCATCCTGCACCCACTGCCGCGCGTGAACGAGATCTCCGTTGCCGTGGACGACGATCCCCGCGCCTGCTACTTCAAGCAGGTCCGCAACGGCCGCTTCATCCGCATGGCGCTCATCCTCAAGCTGCTTGGTATTGAATAAGGGAGGGACTTACACATGATCATCGACGCTATTTCCAACGGTATCGTTATCGACCATATCTCCGCCGGCAAGGCGATGGAGCTCTACAACATCCTCGGCCTTGACAAGCTCGACTGCTCTGTCGCGCTGCTCAAGAACGTTTCCAGCGGCAAGCTCGGCCGCAAGGACATCATCAAGATCGATCAGGTGCTCGACCTTGACTGGGACGTCATCGGCTATGTCGACCCCGGCATCACCGTCAACATCATCAGGGACGGCGAGCGCATCGAAAAGCGCCAGCTCAAGCTGCCCGAGCGCATCACCAACGTCATCCGCTGCAAGAATCCCCGCTGCATCACCTCCGTTGAGCAGGAGCTGCCGCAGGTCTTCACGCTGACCGAAGAGAGCACGCGCACCTACCGCTGCCTGTACTGTGAGACCAAGGCCGAAAACTAAAAGAAGCCGAAAAAGAGGGAACATGACGCAGGAGATTTATGCCGGGCTTATCATGAGAACCTTGGGACAAGCCTTTACGGCAATCCAATGAAAACAAAACGAGATTTCACGTTTAAATTTCAGGCAGACGATAACTTTTTAATGGCTGTATTGCCCTCATAACCCGGAGGTCGGAGGTTCAAGTCCTCCCTCCGCAACCATATCGAGTGGATGTAACTGAAATCAGTTACATCCACTTTTATTGTCCGTTTTTTGGGACATAATGTGTGTTATACTGTTTACACCATCATGAAACGAGGTGTTCATATGAAAGAAGCAATTCAGAAAACCCCACGATCCGATGAACTGCTTCAGATAATGCTCACACATTCAGCAGACCGTGCTGAGATAGAGAATACCCTGAAGTTGAAAAAATGTTCCGGTGATGAGGTTTCCCGGGCAGGGTACGACTACGCAATTGAATGCTGGTCAGATTGTCTTGCTTATTTTGACAAATGTCCCGAGGAAGCTTGCTGTTCCGAGCCCGCTTTTATACCGAATATTCTTAGCAGCAATATGCCGCAGGTGTTTGATCTGCTTTTGAAATACGGTTTGGATCCAAATGCTGTTTGCGAAGGAGAAACCGTATTAAGCAGCATCTCAAGTGTTTATAATGAATACATTGCAGCAGATACCATAGCATTGCTCATGGAGCACGGCGGAAATCCAAGCCTTGTCGTTAGCGGAGAAAGCCTTTCTGATCGTATCGATTTCGATATCATGTTTGGCGCTTTTGAGCAGGAAAACAGAAGAATATACGATTCCATTGTTCATTGCTGGTTTGTCCTGCTTGGTTATAGGGCCAACACTTGCTGCGAAAAATCATTGGATGTATTCACACGGCGCCGCTTAGAATGCCGTCTTCCTGAATTCAAGCTTGAAGACTTAAAACACCACCGAAATTACTATTACGGGCTTTCAAATGTACATAGCCGCGGAGAAGATTGGTCTTTGCACATCTTTGATAAGAGGACTCGTTGGGAAGTCGTCAGGCTCTAATAACGCTTTTTCGGGAGCAGGTTTACGCCTGCTCCGGTTTTTCATAGTCTGACAGCTTTATTCGCCGATCTGGTTCTCGATCAGGTCGACCAGTGCGTCCACGGCCTCCTTCTCATCGACACCGTCCGCGATCAGCGTAATGGCAGTGCCCTGCACGATACCCAGGCTCAGCACGCCCAGCAGGCTCTTGGCATTGACGCGGCGCTCCTCCTTCTCCACCCAGATGCCGCTCTTGAACTCGTTGGCCTTCTGGATAAAGTAGGTAGCGGGTCTGGCGTGCAGACCGACTTCATTCTTGACAGTGATTTCCCGTGTATACATGGAATAGCACTCCTTATACCACAATTTTTTCCGAAATGGTGAAAAACATAACTCCCATCGTGTCTATTATAGCGAAAATACCGCTCCATTTCAATGGGCATTGATACGAAATTTGTACCACCCCCTGTGGAATTCCCTGAATAATTCGTCGAATTATACAAACTCTCCGCCTTACTTCAGCTCCACCACTGTCACGCCGGCCTCGCCCTCGCCGTAGCGGCCCAGACGGAAGTTCTTAACAGCCCTGTTCTTCTTCAGCATCTGGTGTACGGCGGCACGCAGTGCGCCGGTGCCCTTGCCGTGGATAATGGTGACGGTACCCAGCTTGGACCGCTGCGCCGCGTCCAGATAGTTCTCCACCACGCTCTCGGCCTCCAGCGTTTCCAGCCCTCGGATATCCAGCTCGGCGGAGGCCCGTGCGCCGGTGCTGATCTGCACCGTGCCGCCGCTGCCGCCGGCGCGGGACTTGGCCGCCTGCTTTTTCTTCTCGGCGATCTCCTCCGCCGTCTCCAGCAGCCGCACCTGGGACGCCTTCACGGTCATCTTCATCTTCCCCGCCTGCAAAAGCAGGGTGCCGTCGCCGTTGACTGCCAGCACCGCGGCCGCCGTCCGGACACCGGCCAGCTCCACCGTGTCGCCTGCGGCGATGGGCCGGCTGGGCGCGGGAATAGGCTCCGCCGCCTCGTCATGCTGGTGCAGCGCCGCCTCCGCCTCCTTCAGGCGGCGGCGCACATCGGCCTTGCCGTCGTTCACGGTCTGATAGTCGGCGCGCTGCTGCTGTTTCCGGAGCTGATCCAGCTCGGCAAACACCTGATCCGCCTGCTGCTGAGCCTGCCGCACGATGCGCCGCGCCTCGGCCTCGCCCTTGGTGCGGGCGTTCTCCTTGGCTTTCTCCATCTGCTCGCGGAAGGTGCGGGCCTTGCGGGCATCCTCCTCCCGCTGCTGCCACAAGCGGTCCGCCTCGTTCTGAGCCTTCTCCAGCCGCTGGCGCTTCTCCTCCAGTTGGGTCAGTACATCCTCGAACCGCACGGATTCGCTGTCCATCTGGGCCTTGGCGGCCTCGATGACGCTCTCGTCCAATCCCAGCCGCCGCGAGATGGCGAAGGCGTTGGACTTGCCCGGAATGCCGATAAGCAGCCGGTACGTGGGCCGCAGGGTCTGCACGTCAAACTCGCAGCTGGCATTCTCCACCCCCGCCGTAGTCATGGCGAAGGTTTTCAGCTCCGCATAGTGGGTGGTAGCCGCCGTCAGCGCCCCCTTGCCCCGCACGTCCTGGATGATGGCAATGGCCAGCGCCGCGCCCTCCACGGGATCTGTACCCGCGCCCAGCTCGTCGAACAGGATCAGGCTCCGGTCATCCGCCTGCTTCAGGATCTCCACAGTGTTGGCCATATGGGCCGAGAACGTGGACAGGCTCTGCTCGATGCTCTGCTCATCGCCCACGTCCGCCAGAATGCGGTCAAACACCTGCACGGCGCTCTGGTCCCCTGCGGGGATGTGGAGGCCGCACTGGGCCATGAGGCTCAGAAGCCCGATGGTCTTAAGCGTCACGGTCTTGCCGCCGGTGTTGGGACCGGTGATGACCAGCGTGTCGAACCGCCCGCCCAGCTCCACCGTCACCGGCACGGCTCTGGCCTGATCCAGCAGGGGATGCCTCGCCTTTTTCAGGTCGATGCCGCCGCGTTTGCGCACCAGCGGCCGCCCCGCGTTCATGGCATAGCTCAGCTGTGCTCTGGCAAAAATAGCGTCCAGCTGCACCAGCACATCGTAGTTGTAGAGGATGGTCTCCCGCGCCGCGGCGCACTCACCGCTGAGGACCCGCAGGATGCGATCGATCTTCTTGTCCTCCTTGGCCTCCAGCTCCTTCATCTCGTTGTTGGCCTGCACCACGCCCATGGGCTCCACAAACAGTGTGGCGCCGGAGGAGGATACATCGTGGACAAGGCCCGGCAGACTGCCCTTGCACTCCGCCTTCAACGGCACCACAAATCGGCCGTCCCGCTGGGTGATGAGGGCCTCCTGCAGCACCTTGGCGTAGGATGGCGAGGAGATGATGCGCTGCAGGATCTGGCGGCCCTTGGTGGCCGCCACCCGCATCTGCCGCCGGATGTCCGCCAGCTCGGGGCTGGCAGTGTCGGCGATGGTCTCTTCGTCCAGGATCGCCCCGCGGATGCGGTCCTCCAGATATTTATTGGGCCGCAGGGCGGAGAACAGCCGGTCGATGGCCGTGGGTTCCCCCTGCCGCTCCGCATCATAGTCGCTGACCCGCCGTGTGGCTGTCAGCACGCCGGCAATATCCAGCAGCTCCCGTGTGTTCAGCATACCGCCGTGGTCGGCGCGGTTCAGCGGCTGCGCCACATCCTTCACGCCGGTGAAGGACGGGCTGCCGTGGAGCCCCAGCCGCACCTTGGCGGCGTCCGTCTCATCCAGCAGGCGGCTGACCGCATCCGGCTCCGTGGAGGGCCGCAGCCTGCGGCACCGCTCCTTGGCCTCATCGCTGACGGCCCGCTGAGCCAGCATCTCCAGCACGGCGGGCAGCTCCAGCGTCCGCATGGATTTTTCAAATAAGTCGCTCATATGTATGTCCTCATATCAAAAGGGATTTGTAGTAGTCCAATGTCCGGAAGCTCCGCTCCAGCTGTCCGGCAATAAACGCCTCACCGGCGTGGTCCAGCTCCCGCAGCGCCTCCGGTTCCAGCGTAAAGCCGTACAGTCTCCGGCTGTCGCAGTACAGCACGTGCCGCAGCGCCGCCAGACCCGCCGCCGTCAGCGGCATACTCAGGCCGCCCAACCGCTTGCACCCGCCGCAGTGTACCACGCCGTGTACCACGTCCAGCATGGGAGCTTCCGGCTCCTCCCTGCCGCACACGGCGCACCCTGACGCCAGCGGCTCAAACCCCGCCAGCGCCATGAGCCGGAACTGGAACGCCGCCTTCACCAGCCGCGGCTCCTTGTGCAGATAGCACAGGGCGTACAGCGCGTTCAGCAGCAGCGACAGGATCTCCGGCGATGTCGTCTCCTCGGCGCACACCGCCTCCGCCGCCTCCGCGAAGTAGGACGCCAGCGATAAAAGCACGATGTCCTGCCGCACGCCGTCGAACAGCTCCAGCGTGGATGCCTCGTCCAGCATATGCCAGTTTCCCCGCTTATACAGCGTCAGCTCCGAATACGCCAGCAGCTGGCTGGCGGCGGCAATACGGCTGTTTTTCCGCCGCGCGCCCCGTGCAATCAGGGGGATCTTCCCCATGTCCGGCGTCAGCACCGTCAGGATCTTGTCGGCTTCCTTTGTCTCCGTGACCCGCAGCACCAGACCGGTGGTCACTGTTTTTCCGTTTTGCATACTGCCTCCTGTTGGCCGCGCCACAGCAGATACGCCTCCGGCGCACCGGTGTCGCAGAACAGCTCCCAGTAGTCCATGGCCGTCACCTCCCCTGCTCTTAGCATGGAGGTCTGGCCTCAAATTATCGCAGGGAAAGTTTGCCGCACGGAGATTCTGCCCCGCCCGCGTTCGTTTCGCCGCGGCTCCGTTCCCGCACATTGCAGGGGTCGGCGTCCCCGACGGCCCGCGATTCTTTTTCCGAAGAGAATATTCCGCGCTTCCGAGCGCGGGTCACTTTTGCCCGCAGCGACCTGCCGACTTTTTCCTTGCATGCCTCCGGCGGGGAATGTTCCGCGCCCCCGAGCGCGGGTCACTTTTGGCCGCAGCCCCAAAAGTGACCAAAA
>ENA-UOJQ01002053-UOJQ01002053.1-human-gut-metagenome-genome-assembly--contig:-P63-NODE-2053-length-13408-cov-6.056542_pt1 | contig 13408 bp, 15 predicted proteins | sample MGYA00242352_ERZ723899 | MGnify/ENA metagenome assembly ERZ723899 | reverse complement strand
ATAATACAGATTATGTAATGTATTACGTATTATGTAATATATACCATAATATACATATAAAAGATTATTAAATAAAAAGCCTTTAACACCTTTAACGCTTTTCTTGAAAGCCGCTCCACGCCTGCGCTTACGCCATTAAAGGCAAGCGGCTTTTATCTTTAATGCGCTTTAACGGCTTTAACGTTTTACTGTTCCTTTTTGTGGTGGTAATTTATATAGCCACGATGCGCCAAATCCATGTTTGTGTACCGGCCTTTCAATTTCGCCGCCTGCCGCCATAGCCTTTAAAAGCGCTGCTGCTTTTCCTGCTTTGGACTTATCAAAATATAGTAACGTAGCAACACTTGCAGCTGTACAATATTGCCAGTGTTCCTTTGGAGCGCTCCAGTCCAGTAAATCGTATAGCGCTTCCTCTGTGGATGTTGTGCAAGTAAAGTTTTTGTTATGCTGATTAACGAGTGTTATTTCCTCACTGCTTAACCAATAACGCTCACCATCCACAACTGCCGCCGCGTAAATTTCGCCCCACAGCATTGCAGGCGGCAAGCGCTCCAACTTTTGCCAGTCTATCGCTGTAAGCGGCAACACAAAATAACGGCGCTCGCCTGTACGGTCAAGCAAAAAATCAAAATTATTTATCGTTCCGCAAAAGCTTGTTTTGCGCGGATGCTTCTGTACAGCCATATCATATGGCGCGCGATAGGTATCAAGAGGAGAAGTAAAGAACTGTTTTAGCAGGTCTTTATCCTTCATACTGCGCCCCATTTCAGAAACTTCCACAAGCGCATATTTTGTAACTTTAATAACGCTGTCTTTATTAGCCGGGTCAATGCTTTGTTCTGTAAGTACAATCGTGGGCACCGGCAGCAGCCAATTAACAAAACGTGTTTTTCCAATGCCCTGCGCACCCTGCAAAACAAGAAGGCTTTGAGGCTTTATGCTGCCGTCATTATAACCCAGCTTTACCGCCTGCAATAACCACTTACGCAATAGGCCATATAAAAAAGCACTACGGCCAGCAGCAACAAAATTATTATTCAACACAAGTGCGCTGCAAAGGTGGTCAAAATAAACCTTCTGCCCGCCTGCAGCCGTCCATTGGTTAAAACAGCTTTCCAAATAGTCGGTAAAAGGATTATAACGGTTTTTACTGGCGATAAGGTTAAGCATCGCCCTCGTGTCCTGCCTGCTGCAGCCCAGCCCGCTTTTATTGGCTTCGCCCTGCATTTCAGTTACAGTATCATCATATTTTACAGCCAACTTTTTGCCGTCCCGGTAAAATTCCACTTCCTTACTGATTTCGTTATATTTAACCTCATAGCGCCAGCGGCGCAGAAGGAAAGCCAAATTTTGCCAGTGCGTTTTTATCGGCTTTCCCTCAAGATTGCACACAGGGAAGTTTTGCTTTACTACCGGCTCATTATTAAAGCGGCCTGTTAAATTTCGCGCGCTGTACACTACATTGCAGGCAGCCACAGCAGCGGCAATGGTCATTTCGCCATAAGTCTGTCCGGCGCTGTTATGCTTGGCGTTCCACTTTTCAGCCCTGCCCTCCAGCAAGTAAAGCCCGCTTTGTCTAAAAAGCCTGTCCATCTGCGTCGCGTCTTTTTGCGTCCAAAAGGCAAGCGCATTGCAAAGTGATAAATCTGCCGCGCTTAAATCATCCGTGTAAAGCAGGTAATTACCCCGCCAGTACGCCGCCAGTTCTGCGCCCCTGCCGGACTTCTGCCCGCCAGCTTTTCCGCTCTCCAGCAGTTCTATAATTGCAGCATCATCAAGCGGCGCAAAATCTGCGGCGGCGTTATTTTGCGGCGACGGTGTAGTCTCTGTGGTTGTTTTCTCATCTTCCTGCAGCGGCTCAAGGTATTTGAAATATACCCCTTTTAAAGCCTCCTGCCGCTCATGTACGGCGTTTAACCCCTCACGGTACAAATTACCTGTGACGGTAAAAAAGCGCTTTGTATCGTACATCTCCACGCCAGCAGCGGCGTTTTTACTTTTGTTTCCCGGCTTTACTGCTTTTATGAATATATGCACGCCCTCACCGCTTGGCGATATTTCCGCATAACTGGCAAGGCGTTCTGTAATATCAGCGGCGGCGGTATTCCAGTTCCCGGCAGCGTCCCTTGCGTGGTCAATATCAACGCCCACAATGCCGCTGCCGTCCAGCTGAAAACCTATGCCGTCAAAGCGGCCGCGCTCGTGCGCAGCCCTGCACTCGTCAAAAGCTGCCCACGTGGCAGGGTCATTGCTTTTTGCTCTCCTGCCTGTGGGTGTATATGGCACTTTAGTCATCTTGCCGCCGCGCTGCTCAAACTTCCAGCAAACCCAGCGGGGCAGGGCTTTCAGTTCAGCCGGGATATTTTCATAAAATATCTGCATAACCGGCAGCCCCTTTGCTTAAATTATCTCTATGTTTTTGCTTTTTCATTGCTGTTATCTCCCTTTTGTGGTAAAATAAAAACATCCAGTTTATTGTTCATAATGCTTTTATCTCCGTTCTTAACCGCTCGGCGTTGGCGCGCCGGGCGGCTTTTTCTTTTCTTTTGCGGCGTTCCGTCCTTATGCCTGCTATATATCCGGCAGCATAAGTCATCATTGCACCAAAACGCGCTCGCCCCCAGCCTGCCGCATCTTCCGCATAATAACCGGCAGAAAAAATATAATTCGCGGCATATATGTCATTTAAATTTATCAGCTGCGGCGAAACGCGCAGCGCTATTTCCGCCAGTTCTTCTTTGGTTTCTGTTACTTCCATTTTTTACACCCCTTCAATATCCAGCTTTTTAAATAAATACTTCCTGTTTATTCTGCCGCGGACTGTTAACTTTCCCGCGGCTTTTAGTTCCTCGTTGGCCTCGCGTATAATTCTATAGGCCATACACATTTTTACGCCTAACAGCGCCGCCACTTCCTACGCTGTCATTAAAGCCTTTTCCTGTTCCATTGCTTCACCTCCTAATCCTCCACAACCACAGCACGGGTCACTGCTCTAAATCCAGTAAATCCTCAACCGGCACGCCTAAAGCCGCCGCCAGCTTGCCCGCTGTAACCGCATTTACATTTTTGCCTTGCTTAATACTGCTTAAAATAAAACACGATACTCCAGCTTTTTCTACCGCTGCACTCATTGTCATGTTAGCTTTTGCGCAAGCAATGAAGAATTTTTGATAATTAATGCGCATTCTTTTCACCCGCTTCCTGTATTTTAATTAGTATAATTTTAATTTACTGCATTTTAATTAGCTTGTCAAGTGCAAAACTGCAATTTAATTAAATTTCCTTTGCTTTCCTACTTTTTATGTAGTAAAATAGCTGTAAGGTGGTGAGCTTTATGGAATTTTCAAAAAGATTAAAAGAATTGAGACTTAAACACGGATTAACACAAGAAGAGTTAGGGAGAATGCTTGGAGTCACCGGCGCAAATTGCACAAGGTATGAAAAAGGATTAGCACAGCCGAAAATGGCCACACTTATTAAAATGTCTCAAATTTTCGGCGTTTCTATTGATTACCTGCTGGGCAATGATGAACTGGCGGCAGAAACAGTAGAGGGCAAGCAAGCAGCGGCCGCTTATTGGTCGAAAATCCTCGCTCCAGAATTTAAAATAGAATACCGGGACGGCTATTTTTATTTGACGGCCTTGCAGGATATGGCTTTACCGCTTAACGATATGCAGGCCGGGAGCGACTACAAAATGAACTGTTATGAATTTAATAATATTATCCGGAATGTTGAAAATTCAGTACAAAAGGCAATAGATAAAGAGCGCAAAGAGTCAGCGCTACAATATTTTAAAATGGCAATTAGTTTAGATGCCTTTGCACCGTTTGCGTTTACTGCAATACAAAATGGTGTAGAACTTGAAACGATAAAAGAAAGAATGAAAGCAATGCTTAACCGCCACAACACCCACAACGAGGAATAACCCTCGGCAATATTTTTCAGACTTCAACTTTTGTCAACATTTCCGGCATCGTCCGGCACAACCGTACCAAAAGGAACGGCGGACTTTTCTGTCTGCCGCCTTTCGCTCATTTTTGAGCAAATGTTAAGTTTTGTTAAGTTTTTATAAAAGTACGCAGACTTTTTTGTCAATTTACTCATTTTTGAGTAAAATCATACTTTCAGACTTTTTTGTCCGAAACTTACTTTTACCAACCGTTTTAAGAGGTTTTTTATTATGTTTGCTAAACTAATACGCATTGCCGGTAATCTTGCTTTTGCCCTTATGCTTGGGCTTTTTGGTGGTTATATCTTGGCCGCAATAGTTTGTATGCTGCTTGCGTGGCTTTTAACACTTATCGGTTTTACTATTACAGCCACAGACATTATCCGCAGCACCTTTGGCTTTATTATCTTGCTGGCCTGCTTTGGCTTTTTTGCTATATTAGGCTATTTTATAGGCGAAACCGTACAGCGTGCCATTGAAAGATTTTTCGGCGTTGGGAAATAAAAATTATTTCCCAAAAGTCAAGTTTTGACAACCGCACAGACTGCACCGCAATGCCGCTTTATAGCCTGCGCCTGTGGATGCTGCCAGGAAACCGTTAAAATTTTCTCTGCATCTAAATCGTTTTTGGGGCTCGCAAGACCCTCGGCGCAAATTTTTTGCAGAAAGAACCTACCGGATACAAAATAAAACAGGAGAGGTTAAACCCTCCCCTGTTTTTTATTGCTTAAAACTCAAAAATCAATTTACGCCGCCGCTTTTATGCCTTACAGCCGTTTTTTAAGTTTCCGAATATAAGTTCTAAGCGTACCTGTAAAAAAACGCCTGTAAACTAACCGTATGCGATAAATGCTTTTATAAATAACGCCAGCTTGTATTGTCAAACGGATTAAATTTGTCGTTTTGTATTTTTAACTCCACTTCGTTCATTTCAACATAGCGTTTTGTCATTTCAATGTCACTATGCCCAAGTATTTTTTGCAAGCTGAACAAGTCACCACCATTAAGCAGAAAAAACTTTGCAAACGTATGCCGGAAAGTATGCGGCGATACTCTAACGCCAGTAATATTTTCATCCTTGCCTATTTTGGCTATTATGCCGCTTATCGCTGATACACCTAACCTTTCACCGTCTTTATTTATAATTAAGTATGGTGACTTTAAGAGTTTGTGTTCGGCAATATATTCTCCCCTTTTTTGCAGGTATTTTAATATTACTTTTCTTAATGTATGGCTTAAAGGCACATCACGATATTTTTTCCCTTTGCCAACAACTTTTATAATATTAACATCAAAATTAACGCTGTTTATGTACAGTGCAGATAATTCAGCCCGCCGCAATCCAGTAGCAAATAAGGTACAAGCAATAGTATAATTTCTAAACCCTAAAAAGCTGCTTTTGTCAAAAGAATTTAAAATAGTGTCTATTTCAAATCTATTAAACGCAGGTATTGTCTTTTCTTCCCTTTTCGGTGTTTCAATATTTGCTACAACATTTTCGGGTATTATCTTGTCACGGTACAGGTAATTAAAATAGGACTTAATGGTATCAAAATATACTTTTAATGTGTTCGGATTAACATCTTTTGCGAGTTTTGCAAGGTGCGCCCTTATATCGTTGGCGGTAATATCTTCGGCGTTTTCAATGTTCCTGCTCGTACAGGTTTCAAAAAACCTGTTTAGCGTGCGGTCATATTTAACCAACGTACCTTCCGCAAGGTTTAAAGCGATACATCTCCGCAAAAATCGTTTTTTGCTTTCTGATAATAGCATAGTAAAATCCCCTTTACTTAAATTTATGCAAGGGACTTTCCTCTTACGCAGCAAAAGAATTAAATTAACCCGCTGACTAAATAGCTGACTTTCCTCTCATTAAGTTTACACAAAAATAAAAAACACGCAGTTTTTATGCTGCGTGTCGTAAATTTATGTGCATAAAAAAGCCCGGACTTTCCTCTTACGGCAAAGCCGTCAGCGATTGCTTTTCACACTCATACTGTCAGTACTTTAGCACAAAGCCTGTAATTAGTCAAGGGTTAAAATATGAGCCGCAGGCATTTAATTTTTAACCTGCGCCAGGCGCGAAGCAATTACTTCGCTGATTTTGCCATTAACCGAATCAAGCGCTTTTAACGCGACAGATTTGTTGCCGACGTCGCCGATAACGGAACTGTCTTTGGCAAGTTCCGTAAATTTGCCGTTATAAATGTATTTGCCGCTCTTTACATCAAAAATTTTAAAAGGCACAACTGCCGTCATCTCTTTGCCAAGCGTAAACACAGTTACTTTTTCCTTGCAGACGAAAGGTTCTACCTGCACCAGCACAACGTAGTCAACGCCGCTGCCTTTAAATACGTCTGCAATATCAGCTCTTTCGGCCTGCGTAATATCGGCAATGCCGTTTTCGTTAAACTGCCCTAAAAACTCAGTCCCGTCTATATACTCACAGGCAGAAGTTTTTAGTGCTGCCTGCACGTTTTCCAGAACTGCCCTGTCTATATCCGCGTCATAAGTTGTATTGGCATTATTAACATACAGCACCGCCGCCTTTGCGCCGTTTTCTTCAGCAGCAGCTTTATTCAGCCGTTCGCTGAACGGACGCTGCGCAGCATTTGCCGCGTTATTTTCCGCAGCAGGCACACCTGCCAAAGCAGCTGCATTCAAACAAATTAAACCAAGCATCATTAACAACATTAAAAACTTTCTCACCTTGATTCCTCCAATGAATAAAATATTTTGCTGTAATTTTATATAATAACCATTAAGATTTTTAATTTATATAAAATTAACTTCAGCGCCGTTATTATAGCAACTTTAAAAGAACTTTGCAACTTCTTCATTTTAATTTCATGTTTTTTGTTATTGTGTAACATCATTAACAACATATATTAAAAAATAAAAACAGGTTTTCCACATACGTACATAAACGCCGGAAAAACCTGTTTTATAAACTTTTAAATATTATTTAAATCTTTCGTCTTCGCTTATTTCGTACTCAAATTCTTCCCAGTCTTCGCTGTTTTCGTTTTCGTAATAACGCCCGTTCTTGTAAATAATATCGTCCTGAGTGTACGGGTGGCCATTCACAACTCCGCTGCCGTTATTTGCGGGGCTGTTTTCGTTCCCGGCATTATTTTCCGTGCCGCCGCCCGAAGCGCGCATCATAGCAGCAAGCTCTCCCAAATCCCTTATAAGTTTAGCAAACGCTGTCAGCATAGCTGCCAGCAATCCCAAAACAATTATAATCAAAAACAGGTAAAGCATAATATCACCTTATTTGCTTACACATTACTCATTAAAAAACGCTGCAGCATTTTATTGTATTCCCACGGATTTTTATTATCCGTCTTTTTAAACTGGTTCATAACTGCGTCCAGCTCATCCGCATAATGCACTATAAAGGCTTCTTTGGTTGCACAGGCAACAGGCGAGCCTTTTTCCGGTTCGCCGTGGTGCGACAATATAATATGCAGCAGCTGCTGCAATTTTGGGCCGGTAACCCGCGCTTTGGCAGCCGCTTCCTGTACTATTGCCGCGCTCATACTGATATGCCCCAAAAGCCTGCCTTCCGTTGTATACGGAAAGCCCATGGATGCAGAAATTTCCCGCAGCTTGCCGACATCGTGCAAAAGCGCCCCGGCAACGATTAAATCTTTATCCACGCCGCCGATGGATTCCGCCATGGCAATTGCCAGCACCGCCACATCAACAGAATGCTGCAGCAGCCCGCCGATATAAGCGTGGTGCAGCCTCATTCCCGCCGGATTGCGCAAAAACTGTTCGTAAACCGCGCCTTCAAAAACATTATCCAAAACAAGGCGCAGCCCCGGCGTTAAAACGCTTTTTATAAGGCGGTCAAATTTATCTTTATAGGCTTCGTGGTCAAAATCGCCTTCCGGCAGCAGGTTGCTGATATCATCCTCCGGAACGATATCGCTTAATTTTTTTATAACCAGCTGCAAAGCCATTTCGCCTGAAAATTTGTTAATATCCACGCTGCCGCTTACCATTACCGGCGAAGGACCGTCCATCTCGCGCATTTTTTCAACAATGCCGGCTTCAAAAGTAATAAACGGTATTTTGCCGCTGTTATCTTCCGCAAGCCCGCGTGCAAAAGGTGCGCCGTTGGAAGATGTGCCCACGCGCTGAACACGCAGAAGCACCGACTGGCAAATTTTTGCCCCGGCTTTAAAATCACTAATCATTTATTGTACCTCAATTCATTAATATTGTTTAAAAAGCAAAGTTTCGCGCGCCGTTAAAACCTGCGCCGCAAAGCCTGCTGCCGCCAGCCTCAGCGAAAGTTTGTCGGCCAGCACCGCCACAACCGGCAGCTCCGTCCCCTGATGCGTGGCATCAATAAGGTTCAGCCCGCTGAATACGGCATTCTGGGCTTCATGGTATTTAATATCGCCGGTCACATAAGTATCCGCACCCTGCTCAAGCGCTTCGGCAATAAAATCAATGCCGGCGCCGCCGCATAAGGCAACCTTGTAAACAGCTTTTCCTGCACTTATGCCTGTAACAAAAGAAAGACCCAGCGCCTCTTTTACAATCTGCGCAAATTTTTCAAATTCCATTTTATGCGGCAAATAACCTACGCGCCCCAAAGCACCGCAGTTATCGTCATTTTTCACCAGCGAAACAGTTTTCTCCAGGCCGAGCTTTTCCGCAAGCACATCGTTAACGCCGCCAAGTACGCTGTCAAGACTTGTATGCGCGCTGTATACGGCAATGCCGTTTTCTATGCACTTTAACAGCAAATCGCTTTGCCAGCTGCTGTCGCAGATGTTTTTAAGCGGTTTGAAAATCGGCGGATGATGCGTTATCAGCATGTCTGCTTTTTGCCCAACAGCCTGCTGCACAACTTCCGGCGATACATCGAGCGCTACCATTATTTTTTTTACGGAACTACTGCCGCGCCCGATTAAAAAACCGGCGTTATCCCACTCCTCGGCAAGATTGCGCGGGGCAATGCTGTCCATAATTTTTACTATATCATTCACAGTCGCACTCATGCTTATATTCCTCCAATCCGGCAAGAAGCTCCTGCATTTTTTTATATTTACCACTCTGCTGCGCCTTACTGCTCTGCGCCATGCTTTTAAGCATTCTTGCGTAAGCAGCGTAAAGTTTTTCAATATGCCTGCCAAAAAGCGGCGGACGCTTTTCAATAAGGCGCGGGCCAATTTCATATTCTATGCTGCTGTATGGCGGCTCGCTGCCGGGCACCAGCATAATAATTTCGTATAAATGCTGCGGTTCTTCCGCCAGCGCTTCGTCTGCAATGCACCAGCCGTTTTCACACGCCCACCTGCGCAGCCCCGGCGCACCTGCCATAGGCTGCACTATTAAAAATTTCAGCGTTTTGGCTACTTCCGGGCTTTCTTCCAGAATCTGCACAATAGTGCTGCCGCCCATTCCGGCAATAACCGCGCCGTCAGCCTCGCCCGGCTTTAAAACGGTAAGACCGCTGCCGCGGCGCACTTCTATTTTGTCTTTTAATCCATACATGCCGATATTGGTTTGTGCCGCCCTGCACGGCCCTTCGGCGATATCTGCCGCTATGGCAGCTTTAATTAAGCCTTTCTGCATAAGCCACACCGGCAAATACGCGTGGTCCGTGCCAATATCTGCCACAACGCAGTTTTTCGGCACCAGCGCCGCTATGGCTTCCAATCTTGCGCCTATATTCATAAACCCTCCGGTAATATTGTTATTTACATAACTAAATTATAACATACAGGAGAGTTTTTATAACATTTTCAGTTCAATGTTTTTACAAATTTTTTAATGCTTGCACCAAGCGTCAGCAAAATAAAAATTACCAGCGCCATTACCTGCGGCCACATAATCTCAAGCCCGTTGCCTTTTAACAAAATGCCGCGCAAAATTTGCAGGTAATACGTAAGCGGCAATAAATTTCCCAGGTAATAGAAAAAGTCAGGCATGGATTCGCGCGGGAAAATAAATCCCGACAGCATAATGCTCGGCAGCAGCACAAACACGCCCATCTGTATGGCCTGCATCTGCGTTTTGGAGCAGCTAGAGATTAAAACCCCCAGCGACAGCGACGCCGTAATAAACAGCGATGACAGAACATACAGCAAGGTAATGCTGCCGCGCACCGGCACGTTAAAAACTATAATGCCCGCAAACAGCGCAATTGTTATCTGTGCGTAGCCGACAAAAATATAAGGAATAATTTTGCCGAGTATCAGTTCCCATGGGCGCAGCGGGCTTACAATAAGCTGCTCCATCGTGCCGTTTTCCTTTTCGCGCACAATCGCCATGGAGGTTATCAGCACCATGGTCATTGTCAGCACAACGCCGATAATGCCCGGCACCATATAAAACGCCGTTACAAAATCCTGATTGTACCAGGCGCGTACACGCACATCATACAGCGAAGTCTGGCTGCTGTGCAGGCCGTATTTTTCCTGCAAAGCCTCCTGCGATTTTACATTGCCTATGGACTGCGCCGCCGCTATGGCCGAAGCAGCTGACTGGGAATCGGTAGCGTCTACAATAACCTGCACCGGCGTCTGCCGGTTATGCTTTAAATTTTTTTCCAAATCGGGCGGAATAATTACGCCCACTTTGGCATCGCCTGCATCGACCCTGCGGTTAACGTCTTCAAAACTGTCTTCTATGTAAATAAGGTCAAAATATTCGCTGGCGGTAAAGCTGTTTAAAAGCTCCCTGCTTTCGGCAGATAACGACTGGTCGAACACCGCAGTTTTTAAATGCTTTACGTCCGTATTAATGGCAAAGCCGTATATTATAAGCTGCACCACCGGCATAATCAGCAAAATTACCAGCGTCAGACGGTCGCGCCGCATCTGGATAAATTCTTTTTTTAATAAAGCGAGCAGCCTGTTCATACTTTGCCACCGCCCTTTTTATCAAGATAGTACGAAAATACATCTTCCATTGTCGGCTCAATAATTTTATACTGCCAGTCTGAAAGCAGCGGCAAATACTGCGGGGCAACCAGCACACGCAGTTCGCGCCCGAAAATATAGGCATCTTCCACGGGAATTAGCTTTTTAATTTCTTCGCGCAGTTTAATAGAATCGTCACTGGCAATGCTTACCAGCGTGCATTTAATGCTGTCTTTCAGCTTTTTGGGGCTGCCTTCGGCAACCATTTTCCCGGCATCCAAAAACACCATTTCGTCGCAGTGTTCGGCTTCTTCCATAAAATGCGTCGTTACTACCATCGTAGTGCCGCCAATGGCCAGCGCGTGGATTATCTGCCAAAAGCTGCGGCGCGAAATGGGGTCAACGGCGCTTGTTGGTTCATCCAGAAACAGCAGCTTTGGTTTGTGCAGTATGGCGCACCCCAGTGCCAGACGCTGCTTTAAACCGCCGGAAAGATTGCCGGAAAATTCGTTGCGTTTGTCTTTAAGGTTCATCTGCTCAATCATTTCTTCAATACGGGCATATTTTTCTTCACCTTTCAGCCCATACATACCGGCATAAAAATCAAGGTTTTCAAACACCGTCATATCAAGGTACAGGCTGAACTTCTGCGACATATAGCCGATATTTTCCTTAACTTTTTCCGGTTCTTTCATTACGTCGTACCCCAGCACAATGCCGGTTCCTCCGGCCGGTTTTAAAATGCCGCACAGCATGCGGATGCTAGTTGATTTGCCGCTGCCGTTGGAACCAAGGAAACCGTAAATTTCGCCGCTGTAAACCTTAATGTTAAGCCTGTCTACCGCCGTAAAATCGCCGAATTTACAAGTTAAATCTTTAGTTTCTATTGCCAGTTCCCGTACCGTCATTTTATTAAAACATCCGCCACCATGCCCGGCTTAAAGATGCCCTCCTCATTCGGCAGCGCCACTTTAACAGCAAACACAAGGTTTGCGCGCTCTCGCTTTGTTATGCTGTTGCGCGGTGTGTACTCGGCGCTGTCGCTGATTTCCTTAATTTTACCGGTAAAAGCCCTGTCCGGATAAGCATCGATTTTTACACTGCACTCCTGCCCCACTTTGATAACGCCAAGCACATCGGAAGGCACGTAAACCCTTACCCAGCAGTCACTTAAATCCACAACCGTAAGCACCGACATGCCTGCACCTACATATTCGCCCACTTCATAATTTTTTGTCAGTACAACGCCGTTTACCGGGCTGTATAAAGTCATATCGCCCAATGCTATTTTAGTATTTTCAAGTGCCGCTGCCGCACGCTGCGTTTCACGGCGCTGCGCTTCAATTTCATCTTCACGGTTGCCTTCAATTAAGAGCGCTTCCTGTTCACGCGCCGCTTTTAAACTGTTTTCGGCAACTACATCCGCCGCTATTGCCTGATCAAGCAGCTGGCGCGCAACGGCGCCGTCCTGATACAGTTTCTCGTAACGCAGGCGGTCAGTATGCGCCTGGTTATAATCTGCCACTGCCGATTCCGTTTTAGCTGCCGCCTCGCGCAGTTCCTGCGGGCGCGCGCCCTTAATTAAATCGGTCAGCTGGGCCTGGGCTTTGGCTAAGCTTGCTTCATCTTCGGCAAGCTGAGACTCAAGTTCACGCGTATCAAGCCTGGCAATTATCTGCCCGGCAGTTACGCTGTCGCCCTCTTTTACGTTACGTTCACGCAAATAGCCGCCCAGCCGCGGAGTTACATCGGCTTTTGTCGCCTCAACCGTTCCGGTAAGTATTTTGGCTTCTTCGCCCTGCAAATACAATTTATAGGCACCTGCTGCCAAAATGAGTATTACTGCAATAACGGCGGTAATAATTTTACGTTTTGTCATGGCCTTTTACCTCAATTCCGCGCAATAAAATATCTAAAACCTGCCGCAGATAGCTTTCGGTAAAACTTTCGTCCTGTTCTATAACCATGCTGTGCAGCGGCTTGGTTAAAAAATAAAGGTTAATGATAGAAATAAGCATCAAAAGCACTGTTTTTTCATCCAGTGTTTTCAAAAAAATCCCCTGCTCTTTGCCGCGTTCAATCATTTTAAGCAGCACAGCAGAATTGCTTTTGAACTTGTTTAAAACCACATCTTGGAATACCTGCGACGGCTTAATCACCTCGCGATATATCAGTTTAACATAGGCAGGCGGATACTTGTGAAAAATATCGCTGATGGAACGTGTATAAATCCGCAGCCCTTCACGCGGGTCTAATTTTTCATCTCGCAAAACGCCTATAAATTCATCAAAATTATTTATCAATTCACGCAGAATTGCTTCGTAAAGCCCCTGCTTACTGCCAAAGTAATACGAAATCATCGAACTGTTGGCACCTGCATCTGCTGCAATCTGCCTGATACTGACCTTGTCATAACCATATTCTGCAAACAAACCGATAGCAGACATTATTAATTTTTCTCTTTTTCCTGTTTCGTTTTTCATATCATCACCGCTCTTTTCAATCAATCGTTTGATTAAATATTTCGGCATTTTTCTCTAATTTCCTGCCCGCACACAAAAATAAAACCGAA